>Ga0209550_10000639_pt1 | contig 33247 bp, 29 predicted proteins | sample LauGreSuBDMM15SN_2_FD_187567 | JGI IMG/M metagenome (GOLD analysis project Ga0209550, IMG submission 187567) | Freshwater lake microbial communities from Lake Michigan, USA - Su13.BD.MM15.SN (SPAdes) (version 5) | ecosystem: Environmental > Aquatic > Freshwater > Lake | place: Lake Michigan... | reverse complement strand
TCGTCACAATGCCAGTCAAGCCTAAGGCCTTCGTGCGCTCCGTCATCATCGCAAGCAGCGAAAGAGACCCGCCTTCACCTTTGTTGTCAGCGCGCATGATGACCGTTACATATTGAACGGACACAACCAACATAATGGACCAAAACACAATAGACAGCATACCCATCACGTTGTCTGGCGTGACCGGCACGGGGTGTCGACCATTAAAAATTTCTTTGAGTGCGTAAAGGGGACTTGTTCCGATGTCGCCAAATACGACACCCAGCGCTCCAAGCGTGAGGGCAGGTAAGGCTTGACGATTATTCATGCGTGCCGCGATTCTTCTTGTAATTGATCATTGTAGAGCACGAACATCACTTTCCGGGGTAAGGATGCGCCGCTTTCCAGTGGCGTGCAATGTCGATTCTTCGACAAACCCAAACTCGATCGTACTTTTCAATATGGTCGAGGAATCGGATAAGGCCCGCCATACGGCCAGGACGGCCTAACAGTCGGCAGTGCATGCCGATAGACAGCATTTTGGGGTGGTCTTCGCCCTCGGCATACAGGACATCAAAGCTATCGCGCAAGTACTCAAAAAAGTGCTGACCGGTGTTGAATCCCTGAGGCGTCGCAAAACGCATATCGTTGGCGTCTAGGGTGTAGGGCACGATTAACTGCGGCACCTGACTGCCGTCTGTTTTCGTGACGTCAGTCCAAAAGGGTAAGTCATCGCCGTAGTTGTCACTGTCGTATTCAAAGCCACCATGATCCGCGACGAGTCTGCGTGTATTGGGGCTGTCTCGCCCGGTGTACCAGCCGAGCGGCCATTTACCCTGCGTTAACTCTTTGAGCATGGTGATCGCAGCGGCCATATGCGCGCGCTCCGTTGCCTCGTCCATCCCTTGATAGTGCAACCAGCGCAGGCCATGCGAGGCAATTTCGTGATCTTGTTGTAGCAGAGCGGCAGTGAGCTCGGGATGGCGCTTTAATGCAAGCGCCACACCGAAAATGGTTAACGGCAGCTTACGTCGCTCGAATTCGCGCAGTATCCGCCAGACCCCAGCGCGAGAGCCATATTCGTAGATGGACTCCATGCTCATGTGTCTTGCCGGGTAGCTTTCGGCACCCACGAGTTCTGACAAAAACCGCTCTGAACCGGGATCCCCATCGAGAACCGTGTTCTCTGCGCCTTCCTCGTAATTCAGCACAAACTGAACCGCGATCTTTGCGCGGCCTGGCCAGTTTGCCTGTGGGGGCTGGGCACCATAGCCAATGAGGTCACGGGGGTACTGCGCTGAGTACGCTTTCATGGGAAGATCTTTTCGGTCAGTGAGTGGGCGAAGTGCTAACGGTAAAGCCCAATGGTTGTGCAATGCAAGATAAAAGTTAAGTTTAGTTTTTCGCCAGGACTCAGGTTGAGCAATCCTCAGATTTTTGTCATTTAAATACGCCTACGCGTGTAGAGTTAAGGCACCTGTCCGTGTAAAATGATTTCCGATTCTAAAACAATCAGTTAGCACTGAATTCTCGGTGATCCTGCATCATTATTGGCGCAGTTTGTATTGATCTCAGTGTGCAACAAATTAAGGATTAGATTGGATGGCTGGTAGTTTGCTCGTGAGTGGCAATCCACAACACTACAAAGCAATCGGTGAGGGCGGTCAGCCCGTGTATTCGGTTGCGTTTCAGCTACGCGAGGCGATACGCCTGAAGGCTGGCGCCGAGGTGGCTGACTGCTTAGCGATCCCTCAGCCGAATCAACACGGCAGCGTCATTGATTGGTACGCTCCGCACGCAGGTGATGTGGTGCCTTGGTCTGCTGCAAGTGTGCAAGAGCGCGAACATGCGCTGGCCGTGCTTGACGCCGCGCAGGGCAAACTAGAGGCCGCCGCACAAGCGATGCGTGACACAACAGGGCGCGATACACAAACCGAGCGCGAGAAAAATACTGCGCTGCGGCTCATTACCAAGGCATTTTATTTCCCGGATCCCAGCTTTATTTTTCTGGTTAACGGTAAGCCCGTTATTACGTTCTGGGGTTTCAACACGCAAGGTGCTTTACTGCCCTCTGATCCTTTTGGTGGGTTGCGCAACAACGCGAGTGTGACAGCGGCAGCGGCTACGCCGACAGGCAAGCGTTCGTGGTGGTGGTGGCTGTTATTGCTTCTACTTCTTTTGCTGCTGTTATTTGCTTTGTTGCGGAGCTGTGCCCCACAATCTTGGTTAGCTGGATTACCCCTTAGCAGCCAAACGGTCACAGAGCCCAATACAACCCGTCCTAACGCAGTCGACGCTGCACCCAAAGCCCCAGACACTGTGATCGATCGGGGTGTCTCGGGGTTACGCCGTTGGTGGTCTGGACAGACTGGTCAGAGCACCTCGGATATCGCTGGCACACCCGTCACGACTGGCACCACCGGCACGACAACGGACACGAGTGGACGCGCAGAGGGCTCGGCGGCAAATACGGACACGCCCGTCAATAATACGCCCGAGACTTCCGGCGTGCCAAGCGAGCCTGCTGCGTTGACTAACGAAGCACCGAGCAATACACCGCCAGATCAAGCGCAGACACCGACTGCGGGGCAATCACCGAATAATGCTGCGCCGCCCGCCACAACACAGACGCCTCCTACGCCAGATCCGTCGCAACCCAGTTCTGTGCCGGGAGGAGGTAATCCGCTGCAGATTCCAAACTCGGCCGCGAATACTGGCTCGACGAATTTTCTCGACGGACGCTGGAATGCAGGTGCTGGCATTCAAGACGCCAAGACAGGTAAGCCTTTACGTATGGAATACGATTTCAGCCAAGGAAACGGCCAAGGTAAGGTCAACATACAGCGCGGAGATGGCACGCGTTGCGTTGGGGATGTCGCCGCTCAAATGCGAGGGCGCTCTTTAAATATTAATGACCGTGGTGTGGCCAAATGCTCGGACGGCAGCACGATGGCCTTGCCAAAGGTAACCTGTGTCCCCACGGCGGATGGCCGCGCTGACTGTCAAGGTCGGTATGAAAATGGTACTTCTTTCCCTGTGTCGATGCGGCACGCCCCAAAATAGTAGGACGACTTTATATGCTGTCAGCCATTCATTCCTACGAAGATCAAACCACCTTGATCATGGGCAGCGGCGTTCAGTTTCTGGACTTTGCTGCGACATTCGTTGTGAAAGGAAAGTCAGGTGAGTTTGCCAAGATTGGGGATGCCGGGCCCATTGCGAGACTAGAAGAAGACGAGCGTACAGGCAAGTTTCATTTTTCGTTTGATGAGCGCAAGCAGCCCGCACATGCGACATTAGACTTAGGCGTTGATCAGTCGCTTAAGCTGCTATTAGACACCTGGATACCGATCCCTTATTTTCGGTATAGTCCTCCCTCGCGCTTCGAGGAAGGGCCATCGAACTGGGCGCGTGCGCGCATTACCGAAGTCGCAGCTGGGGCGGATCCAGAGGGCCACACGCACCGCGTCACTTTTGCTTTTGATACGAAAGTATTGCCCACACGCAGTGACACTGCGTACATGGGCCCTTCGGAGGACGACGTCAAAGCGGGCACCAGTTTTGCGTTTGCCCACCGCGCTCACGAGATGGGCTGGTTCTTAGATCAAAAATGGATTGACGAATGGCTTCGCGAAATTTTCACGGAGCTTGGTAAGCCACGTTTGAAAAAAGATAGTGAAGACATACGCGACGAGATCGCCGAGCGCCATCATCAGGCGCACTATCTCAATGTATTGCATTTGCTTGGCACACAACTTAGCTTGCCCGAGATCAAGATTATCTCGAATGCACCCAACGACTTGTATAAACCGATTCCTGTCGACTTAGTGCTCGATATTGGCAACTCTAGAAGTTGCGGCATTCTCATTGAAGATCATCCGCAAGAGAGTGATGGTTTACGGCGTCGCTATGAATTGGCGCTGCGTGACCTTTCGCGTCCGGAGCATGTCTACAGTGAGGCCTTTGAGAGCCGTGTGGAGTTTTCGCAAGCCAACTTTGGCAAGGATCATTTTTCGGTGCAAAGCGGGCGCAGCGATGCGTTTTTATGGCCCACCATCGCTCGCGTCGGTCATGAGGCAGGGCGCTTAGCCAGTCTGCGTCGCGGCATCGAGGGTGCCACCGGGCTGTCTAGCCCCAAGCGCTATCTTTGGGATCAAGAAAGTTTTGAGCCAGGTTGGCGTTTCAATACCTCCTACATCAAGCTCGACGCGGAGCCGCACGCAACGGCAGCACCGGTCTCACGCTTAATTAACGAGCTCGGTGAAGCGCTCTACACGCTAGAGCCCAACGATCGCATGCCGGTCTTTCACCCGCACTATTCGCGCAGCTCACTCATGACCTTTATGTTGAGTGAAGTCCTCGCACAAGCGCTTGCGCAAATCAATAGTCCAGCCCAACGCCTGCGGCAAAGCCATGCGCGCGTTCCGCGACATCTGCGTTCAATCATCTTGACTGTTCCGCCGGCAATGCCGCAGCCCGAACGCAAGATTTTTGAAGAACGTATGAACCAGGCGATCGGACTGATCTGGAAGAGCCTGGGCTGGCACCCCGAGGACGTAGGGGTAGATTCCGACGCAGATCGTGATCTTGCGTTCCCACGCTTCCCGGAGGTGCATATTCAGTGGGATGAAGCAACTTGCGGGCAGGTTGTTTATCTTTTTAGCGAGACACAGAATAGTTTTGGCGGACGTCCCGAAGAGTTTTTTTCTGCGCTTGCGCGACCTGATCAGGCTCCTCGTACGGGCAGCTCGTCTCCCTATATATCGATCGCCACAATTGATATTGGTGGTGGGACAACGGACCTCGTGATCAACGAGTACTCACTGGACAAAGGTGAAGACAGCGCTGGGCGAGCCGGTGGCGGTGGATCGTATATCGTCCCAGCGCAGCGCTTCCGAGATGGGTTCAAAATCGCGGGTGATGACATCGTGCTCGACGTCATTCGCCTGGTGGTCCTTCCTTCTATCATCGAGGCGTTTAAATCCGCAGGTGTATCCGAGCCTGATGCCTTAGTATCCCGACTCATGGGTAGCGAGTCACTGGATGCACAGGTTTCTGTGCTGCGCCAACAGTTAACCTTGCAAGTGTTGTATCCAGTGGCGCTGCGCATCATTAAAGAATATGAAAAATATGATCCGCTTGAGCCTGGCAACCTAGGCGTCTTAATGATTAACGATCTGTTAACCGACTATGCTCGCCCAACCTCGGATGTACTGGATTACGTCAATGCCGCGGTTCGCCGAGCAGCTGGGACTCAGGCATCGGTATTCGACTTGCTGAATATCGGTATAAACATCAACCTCAGGCGCTTACACGAACAGTTTGTTCGTGGCGAGATCAGCATCTGCAAATCACTTAAAGCCTTGTCAGAGGTGATCTTTGCTTATCAACCAGACGTGCTTTTGTTGACGGGACGCCCCTCTCGCATGCCCGGAGTCTTGGCTTTTGTACGATCGTTACTTTCGCTTCCAGCGGGCAGAATACTACCGCTCCATCAGTACAAGACTGGGCCCTGGTATCCGTTCCATAAGAATGGCCGGGTCGATGACCCCAAGAGCACGGCAGCAGTCGGAGCAATGCTTTGTCTACTGAGCCGCAGCTTACGATTACCGAATTTCTTTTTCCGGTCAGCCGCATTCAAACCCTATTCGACATTACGCTACATGGGGATGATCGATAACAATAATGCGATCAAAGATGCCAACGTATTTTTTCGCGATATTGATTTAGACAATCCAGATTACGACTTTCCGGATACGACGTTTGAGGTTCGAGGAGCCATGCGACTAGGCTTCCGCCAGATAGACGCGGACCGTTGGCCGGGCTCTCCGCTTTATACACTCACGATCGATGATCCTGACTTGAGAGAGAAGCTTGCCGCGAAAGGAGTTGTGCTCAAGGTTTCGTTGCGTCGCAATGAACGCGCCGGCGCCGAAAGCTTTGAGCTCGCTTCCGTTGAGGGTGGCTCAAAAAGCAAAGTGAAATTTAAACTCAATACGATGATCGACGCAGGCTTGGGTGATTCGCAGTATTGGCTCGACAGCGGCAGCGTAAGGTAACTAGCATGACAGATCAGCTATCAACAAAACTCACGCAAGGTTGGACCACGATTCATTCTGAATCCGGTGCAGCGATTGACTGGATTCAACGCGTACGTGGGAACGCTCGAAGCGTGGACAACGAGGCCGATAGTCTGGTCTTAAAGCTCAGGCGTGTGCGTAACCAGGCCAAGAGCCTTGCTGTCGCATCCAGCCTTCCGTCGACCGTCGGTTTTTTTGGCTTATCGCAGGCTGGTAAGTCTTACCTGATCTCTGCGCTCGCAGCCGGCGGAGACGGTCGACTTGAAACAGAAGTCGACGGTAAACGTCTTGATTTCTTGAGCCATATCAACCCTCCGGGGGGTGGTAAGGAGGCGACTGGCTTGGTGACTCGTTTTAGTTTTCGCGCGAAGCAAGGACCGCAAGGGTTTCCGCTAGAGCTTAAATTATTCGAAGAAGTTGAGCTTGCTAAAATTTTCGTGAATTCGTTTTTCAATGACTTCAATTTTGAGAAGATCGGAGATCCTGTCGACCCGCTTGCAGCGCGCGCAAAGTTGCTTGAACTCGAGACGCGGCGCAAGTCTCAGGCTGTGCCCGGCGTGACCGAAGACGACATGGTGTCACTGTGGGATTATCTGAGAGACAGGTTTGCTGCATCGATACGTGTACTCGAAGGCGAGTTTTTGCCGCGGGCTGTGCAGTTGGCTCCCTATCTAAGCATCGAGGATAGAAGCGAACTCTTTGCGTGCTTTTGGAAACAGGCCCCTGCACTGACGGACACCTTTCTTTCGCTTTCTCGAACACTCGCGGCGCTCGGGCACCCCACAAGGGCCTACGCACCCATTGAGGCACTTGTGCGCCCGACGGGGCCCAACGGTTCGTTATCGCAAGCCGATAGCATCATGAACGTCGACATGCTTGAGCGTCTTGGCCGTGCACAAGACCTTCAGATCGACGTTTTACCGGTTGTAAATGGCACTGCGGCTTCGAAGCAAAGCTTGCCGATCGCCCAACTTGCTGCATTGACGGCAGAGCTGATCTTCCCGTTAATCAACACGCCCCATCAGAAGGTTTTTGAGGAAGTCGATCTTTTAGATTTTCCTGGCTATCGGGGACGTCTAGGCCTAGATTCGCTGACGGACATCAGCGCGGTGCAAAGCAAAGAACACGCTGGCAATCCCGTTGCGCAACTATTGCTTCGCGGCAAAGTGGCATATTTGTTTGAACGTTACACCGATACCCAAGAGATGAATGTATTGGTTGTCTGCACTGCGTCACATAAACAATCTGATGTGACGGATGTCGGACCTGTGCTCACCGAATGGATAAGAAAGACCCAGGGCTCTACCTCGACGGAACGTGCAAGAAGAGCGCCAGGACTGCTATGGGCGGTCACGATGTTTGACATCAAGATTGCCGACTCGCTCGAAAAAGATGAGGACATGCTGCACACGGTCTGGAATAACTTGGTCAAGATGACCATGCTTGAGCGGTTTGGCAGCTTTGAATGGATGCAGGATTGGTCGGGTGGCAAATCCTTTGACAATTCGTTCCTGGTCCGTAAGCCTCGGATGCCGGTTGCGTTTCTAGATATCGATAAAGGACAGGAGATGGCTGTCTCCTCCGGGCAGTCGTCACAAATCAGTTTGTTGGAGCAGACATTCAACAAGGCTGAGCTAATTCAAAGTCATGTAGCGAATCCGAGCGAGGCTTGGACAGCGATGATGCAGCTCAACGACGGCGGCATTGATCGTTTGAGCCAATATCTCGCAAAAGTCAGTACCCGCCAAGCGAAACTGGATCGTATCGGTGAGCAGATGGAAGAGGTGCTGCATGACTTGGTGGAGAACCGACTCTCTCGCTGGTTCGCACAAGATGGCATGGGTGAAGTGCAGGCAAAGCGCAAAATTGCGCAGACTGTCGTGTCAGCACTAACACCGCGCATTCGCCTGCTGGCTGAAATTCAAGAGCAATTGCAATTGCCAGAAGCCTTGTTGCAGGGTCTATACATGGGCGCAGATGTCTCGACAGATCAAGCCCGCGTGAGTCCGACTGACACGAGCCCGACCGCGTTGAATCTTGGTGACGATCCGTTCGGGCTAGCCGACGATCTTGATTTGTTCGGCGACAAACCAACGTCTACGGCTACAGATAAAAAGATCAAGCCAATCGGTAGTGATGCACGATATGCCCAAGCCGTTCTGCGCGAATGGATTAATCACATGCGCAGTGTGTCTAGCCAAGCGAATTTGTTGACGTACTTAGGTTTACCAAAAGAGATGGCAGAAATGCTTTGTGATGAGCTTATTACCGGTGCGACCAGGCTGGATCTTCAGGATGCGCTTTTCCAGGTAGTCACGCGCACCGAGCAGGTTGGTACAAAGCGCGAGAAGTTAGCGGGCCGACAGGTGTTAGCTGCGAAGACTGTTTTCTCTGACTACATTGCGTGGCTCGGCTATGTCAATCTTTCGGTTTCAGATCGGCCAGAGAGTAGAGTGAATAAGGGGCATCGTTTGTTTGAGCAACCGACACGCATCGAGGCTGGCGCTTTACCTCAGATAAGCAATGAACCCGTTGAGCATACAAGGGCTTACATGGGGGATTGGTTGGTCGGTCTTGCGCAATTGATTGTTGAGAATGCAGGTCACGATGCAGGTAGAGAGATTCGTCCCGATCAAAATGCTGAGCTGGGTGAACTGATCGCTAAGCTCAAATCGGCTCGGGTTGCTGCGGCATGAAGAGTATTCGACCAGAGATTATTAGTGCTCCTGATGGACTGCCAGGACATGGTCTCCTTGTTTTGCTGGGAATCGAAGTCGACGCGTTCGATCCCTTCGGACAAATTGAGATCCTGATTCAACGCAATCAGGACAGTCGTTTTTTGGCCTTAGGTGCGAACTGGTCTGCCTCTCAAACGTGGCATCAGGTGGATCGAGCGCTGAGCTCAGGCGAGCAGCTCGTATTGGCACTCGGGCCTGGGATCATTGACCCCCTCGTTGAAAAAACTCAGATGACCTATCTACTTGAGGTTCGTTGTCTGGAGACCTCTGCACGAGGTGTCTTGCGTGTCCGTGACGGTGTTCTTTCGTCACACGCGGCAGGGAGTTCAAGTGACCCCGTCGCACGCGTATCGGGTAGAGTGGCATCGGTTGCCGAGCCGAGCCCAGCCGCACCCGAGCAAGTTGCACCGGTGGTGCTGGAACCGGAACCACCGGTGACCCCACCAAAAAAATCAAACAATCTCATTTGGCTCGTATTGATCGCTCTTGTATTGGGCCTCGTAGGGGCCTACTTTATCTGGATGGCACTCAAGCCGACCGCGGTCAGCACGGTACCTTCCGCGCAACAATCAGCAAGCCCTGCAACCAGTGCCCCGGTCGCTGCGGCACCCGCTCCGTGTAGCGCAGCAGCGCTATCCACCGCAAAAGATGATCTTGTGTTTTTGCAAGAATGTCTGAAGACTAATCCCGAAGGGGAGAAAGTAATTGAGGTCATTGCAGCGGCAAAGTCAGCCAAGCGCTGTGATCTCGTTCAACGACTCTATGCATTCAAAAGTCAGGCCGGTGATATCGCTGTTGCCTTAGCCTATGCGCGAGAGTTTGATCCTCAGTTTCATCAAGCAGGTTGTATCGCTAGCCCGGATAAGGCAACTGCGATCTATTGGTATGAATTCGTACTTTCAAGCCAGGCAGACAATGCCGACGCAAAAGCGCGCGTCCAAGCGCTGAAGAATTAAGACAACTATGACTTTTTTTCGCCGATTGCTGTGCACACTTTTTACCTGCCTTGCGGCCACGACTGCTTTTGCTCAGACTGATAATCGTCCGCTGCTGCAGGACGGGAAAAAGACGCTTTATCAACGCGTGTTGACGACCCCCTCGTGCAAGCTCTTTGCCAAACCTGGCGATGGGACCGGTGCCGCGCAAGAGGCCTTTAGTCGCTATTACGTGTATGCCCGACAGAATATTAGCGGCAACGATTGGGTACAAGTTGGGTTGGATACCGTTGGCAAGAAGATCGGTTGGCTTGACGCAAAATGTACCGTACCTTGGAAGATGCAAATGTCTCTGGCGTTCACCAACCCAGCGGGACGAGACCTCTCACTTTTTTTTAAAGAACGCAAGACGATCGAAGGTGTATTAGATGCAGCGAATCCCGCTTCCGTTTATGCGCCGATTCAAGACAACATGAAAAACACGGGTCGTGATTTGCGTGTGGTGGCGCGCGAGCCCGAATTGTTCGTCGACTTCAAGAAAAACTTTTATCTTCTGCCGATTCTTCAGGCAGAGGAAGTCATGAGCAACACGGGTTTTAATGTTCGCTTATTAGAGGTCGCTTCGGTGAGTCGCCAAGAACCCGGGAGCAATCCTGCGGTCAGTCCGCAGGCCGTGCAAAGCTCAATCAAAGCATTTAGCGCTGGGGTCATGTTTGTCATTGATTCCACACTATCGATGGATCCATATATTGAGCGTACGCGGCAGGCTGTGCAAACGATCTATTCACGCATGGAGAAGGAAAAACTTGGGGATAAGGTCAAGTTTGGTCTCATCGCATATCGGTCAAATTTAAAGGCAGTGCCGCAGCTTGAATATACGACGCGCTTGTATGTCGATCCTGCAAAAGTCAAAGACGGGGCAGACTTTTTAGCGAAAATCAAAGACCTCAAGGCCACAAAATTTTCAACGCCAAAGTTTGATGAAGATCCCTACGCCGGCATAAACGAGGCGCTAGATAAGGTCAATTGGAACGAGTTTGGCGCACGTTACATCGTACTGATTACGGACGCTGGTGCAATCGATGGAGGTGATCCGCTGTCATCGACTGGCCTAGACGCGCAGGCTTTGCGGATCCGTGCCAAGGAAAAAGGCGTCGCACTCTATGTATTGCATGTGAAAACGGTTGAAGGAAAACATAATCACCAGTCGGCGCAAGCGCAGTATGAAACACTCGCGTTCAGCGCGATTACGAATCGTGCGCTGTATTACCCCGTCGACGCGGGACGCGTGAATGTGTTTGGTGAAACAGTCGAGGCCTTGGGGCAGTCTCTCGTATCGCAGATTAAACTAGCGTCCACCGGCGAGATTGTTCCAGGCAGTGCATTGACGGCAAGCAATCCTACGCCCGCACCCGCCGCGCCAGCCCCACCCGGTGCAAACCCTTCTGTGGCGATTGCTCAAGACGCAATCTTGATCGGTCGAGCGATGCAATTGGCTTACCTAGGCGGCGCGACCAATGCAAAAGCACCCCCATTTTTTCAGGCATGGATTAGTGATCGTGATCTGCTCAAGCAAAACGTACCAACCACCGAGGTACGGGTGCTCTTAACGAAAGCGCAATTAAGTGACTTGAGCAGCATTGTTCGAAAGATTGTTGATGCCGCGAATGCTTCCCTTGTATCGCCTGCAGATATGTTTGCGCAGTTGCGTTCGATCGCGGCGACCATGGGACGAGATCCCAACAATCTAACTGGACCGAATGCCCAAAAGCTTGGCCAAATGGGACTGTTAGACGAATACCTTGAAGGCCTACCGTACAAGAGCGACGTACTTGGGTTGGACGAGGAGCTTTGGAAGAGTATGTCGGTCGCGGCGCAGACGCAGTTTATGATGCGCTTGAACACGAAACTCAAGCAGTATCAAGCCTTCAATGCGGACCCGGACTCATGGGTTTCCTTGGCAAAAGGCAGTGACCCAAGCGAGTTCGTCTATCCTGTTCCGCTCGAGGCGCTGCCCTAAGTGTCGATGCCCGCATTATCGATCACCAATCTGGCACTCGAACGCGGGCGAGCTGGCCAAGCATTCCACATTGAAGTGCCTGAGTTAGTGCTCGGGTCAGGAGAGATCCTTGCCGTGGTGGGGCCGAGCGGGTGCGGAAAGAGCACGCTGCTTGAAACGATTGGGTTGCTATTACAAGCGCGACAGGCTGAGACGTTCTTCATCGACGATGTCGACATCAAAGAATCCATGTCTTTGGGCCAATCAGCTCGGGAAAAACTTTGGGCGCGTGTCCGGCAACACGGTTTAGGTTTTGTTCCCCAAACGGGTGGGTTACTACCATTTTTGAATGTTTGGCAAAACATTTGCTTGCCAGTCAACATGTCGCGCACGGCAATCATCGATCCCATCATTCCCTCGCTCGTACAGCGCTTAGGTCTTGATCGATTACTACGCCGCATGCCGCGTGAACTTTCAATAGGTGAACGACAGCGCGTTTCTTTTGTGAGGGCGCTTGCGCGGCGACCGACGATTTTGCTGGCAGACGAGCCCACCGCAGCACTTGACCCCGTGTTGGCAGAAGAGCTCTTTAGCTTGATAATCGAGGTTGCTGCAGAACAGCGCATTGCGACGCTCGTCGTGACCCACGAGTGGGACCTCGTTGAACGTTTTAACTTACGAAGCTTGAACGGTGTACCAACAGGCGCGGGGAAGGTGGTGTTTCATGCCTAGCTCGCTCTCCTTATCGATGCGTACTCGTCCTAGTTTTTTTGTCTTGTGTGCATTGGCAATTCGTGATCTGTATCACGACAAGAAGATTTCGCTCTGTGTCATTGCATCAATATTGGCAGTCGTGGGTCCCTTACTGTTGTTGTTTGGATTGAAGTTTGGCATCGTGAGCCAACTGCGTACTGAGTTGTTGTCCGATCCGCGAAACAAAGAAATCCAAATGTCTGCGAGTGCACGCCTAGATGAGGCGTGGTTTGCACAATTGCGCGGTCAATCGGGGGTAGGGTTTGTCATGCCGTTGACACGTTCTCTCAACACCCAGGCTGACTTGTTTGTGGATAGCCGGCGTTTTCTAGAGAATGTCGAGCTCATTCCTACGGGTGCCGGAGACCCTTTGCTGGGTCAGCTTGTTGCACCAACGCTTGACACGGACGTCGTGCTGTCGCGCGCGGCAGCAGATCGTCTTAAGCTTGACGTGGGCGATATGCTTACTCTGCGTGTGGTGCGTAACTTGGATAAAAATCTCGAACGCGCGCAATTACAAGTGCGTGTAAGCGCCATTCTTGCGCCTCAAGTGTTTAGTCGTCCCGCCATCCTGACGACACTTGCATTACTCGTTGCGGTCGAAGACTATCGAGATGGGGTCATGGTCCCTTTACTTGGCGCGTCGACTGGCTCTGCGCCCGCCGTGAGAATGCACTTCGCTCGGGCGAGAATCTACGCCGACTCGATCGACACCGTTGAACAGGTGGCCCGATCTTTACAACAGCAGAGCATTGAAACAACGAGTCGCATCGCAGAAATCAAATCCGTGCAGTCGATCGATAGAGTGTTAGGTTTTGTATTCGCTGTGATCGCTTGGGCCGCTGCGTTGGGGTGTGCCGCATCGATGATTGGTGCCTTAATGGCCAATATTGATCGCAAGCGCAAAGACCTGGCTTTGTTAAGACTGTTTGGCTATGGCCGGCAAAGTATGCTTGGGTACGTGGTCTTACAAGCGCTTGTTCTCACGATTGTCGGCTACATATTCGGCTGTGGTATGTATTTCATTGGAAGCTATGCGTTCAATGAGGTGTTAACGACCAATCTTGCACGCGGAACATTTGTTTGTCGATTGGAAATGATTCATTTTGTGACGGGCTTGCTGAGTGCCACGGGCATCAGCATACTAGTGTGTGCAGTCGGTGGGCTGCTGGCTACAAAAATTGAACCTGCGGAGAGTTTGAGAGATGTTTAAACTGCAATGGCGCCTTGTTGTTCTTTTAGGACTAATCGTAGTGGGTCACCCTGCGCACGCAGCGCCTTGGGAGGCCCGCTTTTTTAATCCCAAGTCTTTACCGGAAGACGTGGTGATCCCGCTGCCATGCGAGGGTGCACTGACTTTTCGTAAGGTGCTTGTGCCTGGCGCAAAACCCCTGGATGACTTCGGTGTGACGCTCGGGGCCGATGAGTCCACGCAACGACATCTTGAGCAAGCCCATCCAGCACATATTGCGGGAAGTTTTACTGCGCCTGCACCGGTTACAGGTCGCTACTATTTGATGGGGAAGTACGAGATCACAGAGTTGCAGTACCAGGCCGTCATGCAAGAGACTTGTCCAACGCCTGCAATGAAACTCATGCTACCCAAGACAGCGATTAGCTGGTTTGAGGCGATGCAATTTAGTGATCGACTGAATATTTGGTTGCGAAAGAACGCGACAGATAAATTACCTAAAGAGGACGGTGCGACTGGTTTTGTTCGCCTGCCAACGGAAGTGGAATGGGAGTTCGCAGCGCGTGGGGGCAACACCGTGGGCAGCACTGAGTTCCGCGAAGCCCGTTACCCCATGGCAGACGGGCTCAATAAGCACGTCTGGTTTGCTGGATCACAGTCAGCCAATGGCAAGCTCCAACTCGTTGGCTTGTTGGCACCCAATCCCTTAGGCTTGCATGACATGCTCGGGAACGCTGACGAGATGATGTTCGAACCTTTTCGATTAAATAAGCTTGATCGATTTCATGGCCAAGCAGGCGGCTTTATTGTGCGAGGCGCAAACTATTTAACGCCGGAAACAGACATCAGAACCGCGTGGCGACAAGAGCAGCTGTACTACCAAGCCAGTGATGCGAACCGCCCCCGTACCAGCGGTTTCCGCTTAGCGTTGGTTTCACCTGCCTTAACGTCGATACAGCGTAGCAAGCAGATTGAACAAGATTGGGCATTGCTTGGCACAGCGCCCAGCGCTCCCGTAGCGGCGACTCCTGGAGCGGGAGCACCTGCAGGAGGCGCAAGCACCTTAGATCGCCTATCTAGCCTGATGACAGGCTTGAAAGATGACAAACTGAAGAAAGAGCTCGAGGCACTGCGAACTGAGTTGCGGGCGAGTAACCAAACACGTGACGAGCAACGCGGTGTTGCGATTCGTTCCGCTCTGCAACAAGGGGCGTTCATGTGCGTTCTGGCTAATAGAGAGGGACGTTTTTTTGACGCGCTGAATAAGAACTTTCAGGAGGAGTGTGGCAAATCAGATTCACTGGGCGAATCGGATCAAAATCGATGTAAAGCCATGAAGCGAAACTTAGACGGACGCAAACCCGCGCTGGATCTTGCGTTAAATTTATACTCTGACACACTGGTCGAAGCCGGAACGATTTACACTATGGCAATGATTGAGCCCGAGGCGCGAGCAAAGAAGCAACAGTTGCTTGCGCGAAAGAGCAACAACCTCGATGTATATCTTGACACCTATGTCAGGCATCTTTCTGAATACATCAAGGATAAAAAAATCCGACAGGATCACTGGTTAACTACTTGTAAGACTGTCATCAATAACTAATGGAGCGCTTGATATGTTGAATATCTTTCCCCGCCGATTTGGCACCGCGATCGCCGCACTGATTTGTTCGATTTTTTTAGCTGGATGTCAGAACATGGGTGGCAGCGATGTCGATCCTCGACTGACAAGCGGTGAGGATGCAAAGTTTTTTAGCAAGTCAGGACTGCAAGCTTGTGCGGTGGGCGCTATCGCGGGAGCCTTGGCTTGCGCAGTCAGTAACTCGGGGAATAAAGCTGCCTGTATGGCAATCGCGGCTGTGGCAGGATGTGGTGTGGGCGCCGGTGCAAACTACTTGCTCGACTCTCGACGCGCAAAGTATGCGAATAACGAGCAACGTATTGACTCGTTTATTGACGATGTACAGAGTGACAACAAGAAACTCCAAACGCGTATTCAAAACATTAATGTCGTCTTACGTGAGAATGAGCAGACGCTGCAACAGTTGCAGCGCCAGGTCGCTAGCCGCCAGATCGATCAGCGCAAGGCAAAACAAGAGCTTGATCGGATCAAGGCCAACAAGGCTTACCTTGAAAAGGAGCTTGCCGCCATCAATGCACGGGTAGACGGTTATCAGGAAATCATTGAAAAAGAGCGAGCGAGCGGTGTTAATACTAGAAAACTACAAACAGAGCTTGTTCAGCTCAGCCGCACTCGGGACTCGATGAAGCGAGAGCTTGACGCTGCGTATGCACTAAGCTCCTCAATTAAAGTGGAGGGCTAAGCTCATGAAGCGGATGATGCGTTTGATTCCTGTTGCTGCGGCAGTGCTTGTACTCTCAGGTTGCGCGGTTGATAAAGCAGGCTGTGATCCACGTGCTTTGCGCGACGCTGGGTTACTCACAAAAATGAATTGTGACTTCTCCGGATCCTACGACGCGCGGGCGAAGGACAAAGAAGCACAGCTTGCTGAGGCGCAGAAAACCAACGTAGCGTTGCGCGAAGCGCTCGCAGCCTTAGAAAAGAAGAATGAACTGAGCAAGGCTGACGCCACAGCTCGCCGTAACCAGGTCTCGGCCATCAATCGCAGCGTGAATAACTATCTGCAACAGGTGAGGGCGACCAACCCAGGTAACGAGGCAGTCAGCGAGCAGATTCGACAGGCGACCGCAAGACTGAATCAACTGAATGCGACACCTGTGAACGCTTCGGCAGCGAATGCTCAAGAGCTGCAGAACAGAGTGACCGCTGTGCAGCAGGAGATTGAGAAGCTTCAACGCCAGTCGTCCATACTGACGCAGTAAGCGTGTGAATCGGATCGCGCAACGTAGCTTCGAGCCCAGCAGCATTGCTGGACTCGAAGCACTGCACGATCGTCTCGTCCAAGGACTGGGACGCTCCGTTCCTCCGAGCGTTGTCGCACTGTATGCCAAGCCTGTCACTGAGCCGAGTGGGCAAGTCACTTGGTCGAGCACCGTAGAAGGGCAACCGGTTGCCTACCCGTCTCTGAGTGCGACGAAGCAGAAGGAACTTGACGCGCAGATTTTCCTACGGCTGGATGCTATTCGAGCACACGCCGTATCACTATCAACGATTCCAAACTCAGATTCATCGCTGATCACTCTGCTACGCGAGGCGAGTCAGCCACCACCTATTGAAGCGATCTATAGCGTCGGTGGCCAGCCAGTCCTTTTGTTTTGGGATAGCGCGATTGCCTCCAAAGCTAAACGTCCGACCTTGATTCGTCCAGTGCTACCCGTAACAACGTCAAACCAAGGTCACCGCGTCTTGCCTTGGATTCTTGGGGCGCTTGGTGTGTTACTCGTTTTATTTTTGTTGTGGTGGTTGTTCTGTCCGATTTCGTTCAGACACCCACCGCAGAGCCCACCTCAGGCTCCGATCGCGCCACCAGAGATTCCCGCGCAGAGTCCGACTGCAACGCCTAAGACGCCCGAACCCGTGGCGCCTCCAGCTGTGACGCCGACCCCGGAGCCAAAACCCGAGCCCGAACCCGAACCGCAAACAAAGCCACTCGATCCGCCTGTCGAAGAGCCTCCTGCGGAGCCAATAAAACCTGAACCTCCTGCGCCACCACCTCCACCACCTCCTCCGCCGCCTGTGCCACCACCACCGCCGCCGAAGCCCGTGGTGAAGGCGCCTGCGACCATCGATAATGCAAAGAACCTTTGTCCAAGCGAACGTCCCCCTGAGCTCGCTCCAGAGATGGTGGTGATGTTCGATGCGTCAGGCTCGATGGCGCTGAACATCGCAGCGACGCCAGAAGATGAGAAATGGCTCGGACGAATGAAACAGCGAGCTAGTCTGCCAGGATATCGTCTAACTGAAGCCGAAGTTGCTCGGTATGCGCAGCTCACTGCGGAGCCGACCCGTATCGCCATCGCGCGTCAGGCAACGATCAATGTCGTGAGACGCTTGCCGCGTGATGTACGTACCGGACTTGTCGTCGCAGAGAACTGTCCGACCGCGACAAACATGGGACGTTTCGCTGCAGGGCAGAGTGGGCAGTTGATCAATCGATTATCTCAACTTATTCCGAAAGGCGGGACGCCCCTAGGCGATGGGTTATACGAAGCTGGGCAATTGGTAGATGGTGTAACCCGAGAGGCAACGATATTGTTGGTTTCGGATGGTGCGGAATCCTGTAACGGTGACCCTTGTTATGTTGCGCAGCAACTCAAGAGAGCCAAGCCTCACCTCAAGATAAATGTGGTGGATATTGGCGGCACCGGCGCGGCAGCGTGTGTCGCCGCGGCGACTGGGGGCAAAGTCTATACCGCTACAACGGTGAACGAACTCAACATTAGCCTCGATCGTGCAGCGCAAGATGCATTAGGCCCATCGAACTGTAAGAAATAAAGGACGCATCAAGCGTCCTTTATTTAATCTTATTACTTCATTCCCTCAGCGGCCAACGCAGCTTCCACAGCTGGATCGGCAGACATACGCTTGAAATGCGCTTGCAAGTTTGGCATGTCGGAGAAGTCGATTTTCTTCGCGCTTGCCCACCGAAGCGTGACATAAAGGTATGCGTCCGCAACAGAGCGTCCATCCGATAGCCATTCACGTCCCGCAAGGTGCTTGTCGACAATCGCGTACATATCGCGTACGCGTTGAGAAGCGTTATTGCTCAGTTCGGTCTGCGCGGCCCTGTCACCTAGCAGTCTAGCCGCGCCAAAAATCATGGCGTAGGTCTTATGGATATCAGAGTTACAGAACGCGAGCCAACGTCGTGCTTCGGAGCGCGCTTTGAGCGAGTCACCGCCGAGCAATTTTGCTTCTGGATTCTTCTCAGCAAGGTATTCGAGAATTGCGCAGTTTTGTGTCAGGGTGAAACCCGCATCATCTAGTGCAGGAACCGCGCCCATTGGGCTCACAGCAAGAAAGGGCTCTTGCTTGAGTGCATCGCGACCAACGGCAACATATTCAAAAGGCTTTCCGATCCATTGCAATGCGATATGGTCTACCAACGAGCAGGCGCCAGGCAATCCGTATAGTTTCATTTGTACATTCCTTGTTTAATGATAGTCAAAGCATACCCGCAAGCTGTCTCGTGTGGCCGCCCCAAAGCATAAGAATTCCTTTTGTTTGAGCCGAGCAAAACCTAGGGAAACGGTTAACATCGCGCTATCTTATTCACTACGTTTTAAACAAAAGGATATGCGCATGAGCCGCCCATTTCGTATTGCAGTACTGCCCGGTGATGGTATTGGTAAGGAAGTAATGCCTGAGGGACTTAAAGTTCTAAAGACCGCTGCGGACAGGTTCGGCTTGAACCTTGAGTACCGTCACTTTGAATGGGCCTCTTGCGACTACTACGCCAAGACCGGACAAATGATGCCTAACGATTGGAAGTCGCACCTGCAAGATTGCGATGCGATCTATTTTGGCGCAGTGGGTTGGCCAGCGATCGTACCGGATCACACATCGTTATATGGTTCGCTCTTAAAGTTCCGTCGCGAATTCGATCAATACATCAACTTGCGTCCTGTTCGTTTGTTTGACGGTGTTCCCTGTCCGCTTGCGAATCGTAAAGCAGGGGATATCGACTTCTTCGTTGTGCGTGAAAACACCGAAGGCGAGTACTCCGCAGTGGGCGGAAAAATGTTTGAAGGCACTGACCGCGAAATCGTTCTGCAAGAATCCATCTTCACACGCATTGGTTGCGATCGGGTGCTTCGCTTTGCATTTGAAATGGCGTCACGTCGCGCGCGCAAACACCTGACCATTGCAACCAAGTCAAATGGTATTGCAATCAGCATGCCTTATTGGGATGAGCGTGCTGCCGAGATTGGTAAAGAATACCCCGGCGTGACGACCGACAAGCAGCACATTGATATTCTGTCCGCACGCTTTGTCTTAACACCTGATCGCTTTGATGTGGTTGTTGCATCAAACTTGTTTGGCGATATTTTGTCTGACCTGGGCCCGGCATGTACCGGCACTATTGGCTTAGCGCCATCTGCCAACCTCAACCCAGACCGCAAGTTTCCCTCGCTGTTTGAACCGGTGCATGGATCGGCACCGGACATCGCGGGTAAGAACATTGCCAATCCTATTGCAATGATCTGGTCCGGTGCGCTGATGTTGGACTACCTCGGACGCGGATTGACGGGCGCAGCCCAGAAGCCTTACCTCGATGCACATGACGCAATCGTCAAAGCGATTGAAGCCGTGCTCGTGCAAGGTCCCTTGACGCCAGACCTGGGCGGCAAAGCATCAACTAGCCAGATCGGTGATGCCTTAAGTAAAGTACTGGCGAAGTAAACCATCGGAGATCCACGTGCCTGATTACACAAATCGATTTAAAAAATCATTGCAGGCCAAAGAGGCCAATATCGGTCTGTGGATCTCTATTCCCGATCCCTTTACGACGGAAATCTGCGCCACCGCAGAATTCGACTGGATGCTACTCGACGGTGAACACACACCGACCGATCCTCTTACTATTTTGTCGCAACTGCAGGCCTGCGCCGCTTACAACACGCAGGTTGTCGCACGTCCACCGATTGGGCAAACGCACCTCATTAAGCAGTTACTCGATCTTGGCGTGCAAAACCTGTTGATACCGATGGTTGACACGGCCGAGCAAGCGCGTGAGCTGGTGCAAGCAGTGCGTTACCCACCTCACGGCATTCGCGGTGTGGGCTACGGCTCGGCGCGCGTGTCGCGCTGGGACTCACGTAAAGACTATGTCAAGATTGCGAATGATGATGTGTGCTTGCTGGTGCAAGCAGAGACGGCTACAGGGTTACGTAACCTGGACGAAATTTGTGCCGTGGAGGGCGTAGATGGCGTTTTTCTCGGACCTTCGGATATCTCCGCTGCACTTGGACATCTCGGTAACCCAGGACACCCGGAAGTGGTCGCGACCATCGAAAAAGGAATTGTGACCATTCTGAAGCACGGCAAGGCGGCGGGGATCCTCACGCCTGATCGAACACTGGCGCAGCATTATCTGAAGCTAGGTTGCACCTTTGTCGCGGTGGGCGTTGATGCCCGTACGCTGGCGATCGGCGTGCGTGAATTGCGCGCCGCCTTTAAGAACTAAGCGTCATCGATTCGGCTAAACCACGCATCAAACCAAGCATTAACTCGCAACGAACCGCTTGCACGCCATGCTGACGCGCAAGCGCAACGGTCTGTCCCAATATTGCTTCAACCTCGAGCGGACGATTCGCCAACACATCCTGCAGCATCGACGCACGATTTGAGCCAGAGCGCTTGGTCGGTTTCACGGCCTCATCCAGGTCGATCTTCCCGCGTAGATCGGTCCCACAGGCGAGTGCGATATCGATGACCTCAAGCATGATCTGCTTGCGCAACGCCACCACATCAGAGTTTTGGTTCATATTGGCGGTAGGCAGCCTGGTCAAGGCCGCCACAGGATTAAGCGCATAGTTAATTAGTAACTTGTACCAAGTCTCGTAGCGGATATCGGTCGTGGCGACCCCACGGATATTGGCGGATTCAAGTAGCCCGGCCACCCGGTTCACGCGTTCAGAGTCCGTGCCGTCGGGCTCACCAATCATCCAGCGGTCTTTTAAGTTACTGCGGATCACGCCAGGCTCGATGACCTCGTTAGGCGAATAAATCACACAGCCGACGCTTCGATCTGCCAGCCTGGTCCAAAGCTCACCATCGGGGTCGAGCAAGGGTAGAGGGGTTTGCGGGACATTTAAGCCTTTATTCCACCACCAAGGTATGCCATTTGTGGCGAAGACCGCGACGCCATCAGGAGCTAGTAGCCGCTCAATCGACGCCGCCGCAGCCGGCAAAGCCGTCGCCTTCAGGGTCACCATCACAATGTCTTGCAAGGGCAAACTTGTCGGATCATCGGTCGCCACGCTTGGTCGACCGGTGTACACCTCGTCGCCGCGATGCAAGGTCACGCCATTGCGCCGGATCGCGTCTAGTTGCTGGCCTCGACAAATCAGGGATAGTTCGTGCGGGCCGCCGGGTGGGAACTGCGCTGCGATGCGGGCGGCGAGGTGGCCGCCGACTGCGCCGGCGCCATAGATACATACCTTCATTTACATATTTCCATTACTTTACATAATATACATTATGCGGTTATTACGCATAGGCAAACCAATGTTCACCTACTTGATTAAACCTCGATTCGTTGCCCTAGTAGCGGCACGCCGGCTAGGATCAACGCGTCCTACCTCTTAACGATTCTCAAACTTTGGTTTACGTTTCTCGGCAAAAGCCGTGATGGCTTCGCGATGATCGTAGGTTGTTTGTACGAGTGCCTGATAGGCCGAAGCCATATCGAGTGAAACCGGCAGACTCACATGCTGAGAGTCCCGAACCAGTTTCTTGCTCGCACGAATGGCATGCACAGGATGCGCGGCGATGCGCGCTGCCATTGCTCTTGCCTCGTCCATCAGCGCAGCATCGTCCACCACTTTTGAAACCAATCCAATTCGCGCGGCTTCTTCGCCGTCCAGGAAATCACCCGTGAATGTCATCTCGAACGCCTTAGACATTCCCACCGCACGCGGCAAGAACCAGGCACCACCGTCGCCTGAGACCAGTCCTACTCGCGCAAAACTTTCAGCAAACTTCGCGCTGCGCGCTGCGATACGAATATCACACATCGTCGCGAGATCTAAACCTGCTCCGATTGCTGCGCCGTTTACAGCCGCGATACTGGGCGCTTCCAGGTTATAGAGTGCTACCGGCACCCGCTGAATCCCTTCGGTGTAGTAACGGCGAACATCAACAGGCGCCTTCTGTACGGCAGACGTACTGCGATCTTGCATCCGTTTGACGTTACCTCCGGAGGAGAATCCCTCGCCTGCACCCGTCACGATTACGCAGCCAACGCTATAATCTTTATTAATTTTTGCGACATACTCGATGAGCATATCGTTAATTTCTGGCGATAACGCATTGCGGGTATCTGGCTCGTTCAGAGTCAGAATAACAATGCCACCCTCTTGTTCATACGTAACGGGTAATGCAGTCATGTAAATCTCCTGCGGGTATTATCCCGCCTGTATCAACGAAGACAGTTAAATCGTGCCTTCTTTCTTAAGCGCTTCAATCGAAGCGTCCGACATTCCTAGCCACTTGCCATAAATCTCTTGATTATGTTGTCCAAGTTTAGGACTGGAAACAGTAGGCACGCGATCAGCACCGTGAATCATCAGCGGACTGCCTGGCAAGACGATACGACCAAGATCTTGATCCTCAAACCACTCCAACATACCGCGCGCGTGCATGTGGGGATCGTTCATCACTTCGATTAAGTTACGAACTGGTGCTGCGGGAAACCCATGCTGCTTGCTTAGCGCAACCAGTTCATCGCGTGTGCGCGAGCTAGCCCATTGCTGCACCACCTCGTCCGTTTGCGCAAGATTCTCTACGCGCGCCTTGTTCGTGGAAAATCTTGGATCATCTTTTAGATCCTCTCGTCCCATCGCGGCCAGCATCTTGTGCCAGTGCGGCTCAGTCACACACACCACCGCAATGTGCCCATCGCTCGCCTCATAAACGTTATAGGGCGCAAGCGCCAAGCCACCATGCCGATTGCCCACCCGAGGGGGTAAAGCACCGCTCCCTCTGTAGGTAAATCCGAGGTTCGATGCGAGCGTAGGATAGGCCGTATCTTGCATCGCCACTTCGACTAAACGTCCCTCACCCGTTTGGGTGCGCTCATAAAGAGCCGTCATGATGCCCGCATACAGATGCACACCACTCAAAAAATCTACGATCGACGCTCCTGCACGCATCGGGGGGCCATCGGGCATCCCTGTCACACTCATCATGCCGGACGACGCTTGAATCGTGACGTCCATGGCGAGGTTGTCGCGATCAGGACCCGACAGGCCATACCCCGTACCCGTTCCATAGATCAACCGCGGATTAATCTCGTGCAGAACAGACCACCCTACTCCTAAGCGATCCATCACGCCCGGCGCAAAGTTTTCGACCACGATGTCTGCGCGCTTGATCATTTCCTTGAACAGCTTACGTCCGCCATCAGTCTTTAAATTGAGCGTGACACCGCGTTTATTGGTGTTGAGCATCGCCATGGGCAACGAGGCACTACCGCTAACCTTGGCACGAATACGCGAAGGTTCACCGTTTATTGGCTCTATCTTGATCACATCAGCGCCCGCTTTTGCCATCAAGAACGTTGCGTAAGGCCCCTGGTAAATTTGGGTGAGATCGATGACCGTGATGCCATCTAAAGGTGTATTTTTCCGCACTTAGCGTGCCTCCTTTAAAATCTTTTTAGCGATCGACATGCGGTGTACCTCTGAAGGGCCTTCATAGACGCGCATCACGCGAATACGTTGCGCCATCAAGTGAAGCGGCATCTCTTTCGTAACACCCATTGCTCCAAAGGTCTGCATCGCGTGATCAATAATTTCGGCAGCCATCTCGGTTGCATACACTTTGATCATCGAGGCTTCAAACTTTACGTCCTGTCCCAAGTCCTGCTTACGCGCGGCATCAAGCACCATTAAGCGACAGGCATGCATTTTCATGGCAGCATCTGCAATCCACCACTGAATGGCCTGACGATCGCTCAGCGGCATGCCAAACGTGACACGCTGCTTGGCATGTGTGCACATCATGTCGAGTGCGCGACGACACATCCCAATACACCAGGCACCCATCTGCAAGCGTCGTATCACTAGCCGCAGTTGCATCGGCGCAAAGCCCGCCCCAACTTCACCCAACAAATTCTCTTTGGGAATTCGACAATCTTCAAAAGCAAGCTCATAGGTGCGATGGCCTGCGAGCATGGGAATCTCGCGCAAGATTTCAAAACCCTTGGTTCCTTTATCTACGATGAATGCCGTAATCCCTTCGTGACGCTTGCCCGAACCGACACGCGCCATCACCACCACGAAGTCTGCGGCCGGCACACGACTGACCCAGATCTTGCGACCATTGATGACCCAGCTGTCGCCATCCAACACCGCACGGGTCAACATGCCGGACGGATCTCCCCCTGCGTTAGGCTCTGAAATCGCAATGGCCGACTTCGCGTCACCCGAGGCGTACGGCTCAAGATATTTTTTCTTTTGTTGCTCGTTGGCTGTTGCCATCAACATATGGAGATTCGGCGAATCAGGTGGGAAGGTAAATGGCACCACTGTGCGACCCAGCTCTTCGTTCAGCGCCATGAGCGTCACGGCCGGCAAGTTCGCGCCGCCCATTGCTTCAGGCGCGTCCAGGGCCCACAAGCCTAGTTCCTTGCACTTCGCACGTAAGCTCTCTTCTTCGGCTTTGGTGAGTGCGCAGTGCTCTCCGGCGATCTCACGGCTAAGCACACCCGCCTCAAGCGGCATTAACTCCTGGTCGACGAACTTGGCAACTAATTCGACGATCATTTTTGATTCTTCACTTTCTTGACCTGCTGCGTGATTCGTTTCCACTGCGTGCTCCTGGTATGCCTATTGTGTTGACTAATCATACCGAATAGTCGAAAAAGTAATCCTTAATGTCGCGGTGGGATTTTCATCGGTTAGCAAAGAAAATACCCGAATACGACAACTTGCTCTGTTAGCATTGTGCAACTTTGGCTTAGCTGATTCCTGCTAAGTTTTGGGGCATTCCATAGGAGGACACTTGATGAATCGTTTCGATGATGCCGGTAAGCTAATACTGCGCCTGACTGTTGGGCTCCTGATGCTATCCCATGGCCTACACAAGCTGATTCATGGCATTGACGGGATCAGCGCACTCGTTGTGACCAACGGTTGGCCGAGCGCTTTGGCTTTTGGTGTGTACATCGGCGAAATCGTGGCACCTGCCCTCATAGTCTTGGGTGTATTGACACGCCCCGCAGCGCTAGCCGTTGTGTTCAACATGCTTATTGCTATCTATCTAGCGCACAGCCACCACCTATTTCAACTGACCAAAACCGGCGGTTGGTTTCTTGAGTTACAGGGTTTCTTTTTGTTTGGGGCACTGTGTGTTGCACTACTCGGGGCAGGCAAATTCAGTCTTGCGGGAACACGGGGGCGTTTTAACTAGCGGAAATCGCCAAAACGCTGTCGAATGTCCTGCATGTCGGAGTCGAATACGACGCGCGCTTGCGCCAAACAAAGTCGCTGATCATCGCTTGGCATGCTTTTGCAGGCGTTTTGTGCCTCTTGATGTGCGGCCACCGCTTCGGCGCGAGCAGTCTTAAACTTTTGCTCAGGCGTGACATCCTCCTCGCCCCACCTCGCGGGATCTGGTTCGGCCGTGTCCGGCCAGACAATCGCGGGAACGGGAGGTAACGATCGTTGAGCCACACTAGCTGGCGCTGATAAACACAACATGGCACCGAACATGAAGGCGCAAAAAACTGAATCACCAAGCTTTGCAGAATTTCGAACCATTTCCACTCCTTTGCTCAAATCCACTTATTAATGTAACTGTACGCTCAATTACAAATGAAACAAACTCTTCAACTTAATATGAATCAAATCCGCTTTCTTTGGCGTGCACTCGCAAGCGTCGTCGCATCGCTCTGTTTACAGTCTGTCGCACTGGCACAACTACAGCCGGGGGCCACTGCCCCTGTTTTCAGTGCGCCTGCAGCGTTGGCTGGCAAGGCGTTTACCTTCACGCTCACCGAAGCACTGAAAACCGGTCCGGTGATCGTGTACTTTTACCCGAAAGCCTTCACCAGCGGATGCTCGATCGAAGCCAATCTTTTTGCCCAGGCAACCGATGACTTTCAAGCGCTCGGTGCAACAGTCATCGGCGTTTCTGGCGATGATATTGAGACGCTCAAGAAATTTTCACTCGGGCCTTGTGGCGGTAAGTTTGCCGTCGCAGCAGACCTGGACCGCACGACCATGAAAGCCTACCAAGCAACGATGTTTTTCTCATCCGCCATGGCAAGTCGCATTTCCTATGTTGTGACACCAGACCAAAAGATTTACTTCACGCACGCGAGCCTGAATCCAGATCAGCACGTCTCCACCACCCTTGCAGCGGTCAAGCGCTGGCGAGAACAGACCAAATGACAAGTATTTGTTGGTTCAGAACCGATCTGCGGATTCATGACCAGCCCGCTTTACACGCCGCGGCGGCAACGGGTCCAACGATTGGGCTATTTATTATCTCTGAGGAGCAATGGGCATCACATCAAGACGCGCCGAGCAAAGTGCAATTCTGGCTGCGCGCGCTCAAAAGCTTATCCGCCGCGCTGGCCGATCTGAATATTCCACTCAAACTACTTGTCGTACCACGGTGGAAAAATGTACCGCAGGCTTTGTTGACATTCGCGCAACAACAAGGTGCTGACTCCATACATTGCAACCGCGAGTATGGTCTAAACGAGCGCAACCGAGATCGGGCGAGCTACAAGTTACTTAAAGAGCATGGAGTCATGCTGACCGGGCACTTGGGTGCAACGCTGCTCGAGCCGGGTACGGTCAAGACCGGTGGCGATAGCTACTACCGAGTGTTCACACCGTTTTCACGCGCGTGCCGCAGCGCACTGCAAGACCGCCCCTACAAACTGACGCCGGTACCCGCCAAGCAAGCGAAGCTATCCGCTGTCAAGGCAGATCCCGTTCCAGACAGTCTTGCCTATTGCGCACAGGTACCGCAAATCATTCGCGACGGCTGGCCAGCAAGCGAAACAGAAGCGCAACTGCGGCTAGAACGCTTTTCAGATGAAGCGATATACCACTATCAGCGCGACCGCGATATTCCCGCGTTACCAGGCACGAGCACACTCTCACCCTACTTAGCCGCGGGCTTGATATCTGCAGGCCAATGTTTGCACCGAGCCATGATCTGTAATCAGGGAGAAATGGGTACCGGACAGCCAGGCATCACCACCTGGATCAGCGAGCTTTTGTGGCGCGAGTTCTATCAGCATCTGCTGCACGGTTACCCTGAACTTTCCATGCATCAGCCCATGCGCCCGCAGACAAACGCCGTCGTCTGGCGAGACGCTGACGGGGACTTCAACGCGTGGGCGAACGGGCAGACAGGAATCCCGCTCATTGATGCCGCCATGCGTCAGTTATTACGGACTGGCTGGATGCACAACCGCTTGCGTATGGTCGTTGCAATGTACTTGACCAAGAATATGCTGATTGATTGGCGTCGGGGCGAAGCGTTTTTTATGCAACACCTTATTGATGGCGAGCTTGCTGCCAATAACGGGGGTTGGCAGTGGAGCGCCTCGACCGGCGCAGACTCGGCACCCTATTTCCGCGTGTTTAATCCCATTAGCCAGTCAGAACGTTTTGATCCAACGGGCTCTTTTATCAAGCACTGGCTCCCTGAGCTTGCTCATCTAAGCGCCAAGGAAATTCACGATCCGCTGCCGTTAACCCGTTCGGCTATCGGCTACCCAGCACAGCGCGTCGATCTGCGCAGCTCTCGGCTGCGTGCGATTGAGGCATTCTCCTCTCTTACCCCCTGAGGCCAAACATGTCCCTCGAACAATTAAGTGCTATTGCCATCGATGGTAAACCGCAGCAACTCTCCATCTACGCTGGACAGGTCCTTCTTTTCGTGAACGTCGCTTCAAAGTGTGGTTTCACCAAGCAATACGCTGAACTAGAAGTTCTTCAACAGGAGTTCGGTGCGCAAGGGTTCACGGTACTGGGATTCCCCTGCGACCAGTTCGGCCATCAAGAGCCTGGCGATAACGCTGAGATCGCCGCGTTCTGCGACACGCAATTTAAAGTCACCTTTCCAATGTTCGCGAAAGTTGAGGTAAACGGTCCGAAGGCTAGCCCGGTCTTTGAGTGGCTAAAACAAGAGAAAAAAGGTCTCTTTGGCACTGAAGCCATTAAGTGGAACTTCACGAAGTTTCTGGTGGCGCGTGACCAGCGTGTCGTCGACCGCTATGCCCCAGCGACCAAACCGCTTACCCTACGTGAAAGTATTAAACAGGCGCTTTCAGTCCCTTATACTTCCGCTGATCAATAAACTGGAATACCAACGTGAGTAGATTTGGTCTAACCATTTGCCTGAGCGCTTTGACTGTGATCGCCGGCTGTTCCTCGCAAGGTTCGGGTGGTGACATTACACTGACGAGCCCGTCACAGTCGCCTCAGGTTCCGTCAACCACACGAGTGACACCCAACGTATCGTCGAGTGCAGTTGCCGACACAGGGACTGCAACATTTCAGACTGGATCCGGTGCCACCTTTAATATCGGCAGTCAATATAACGAGACAACAACGACGGCCAAGCCAGTCGCACCCGTCGCAACCACACAAAGCGTGGTGCAACCCACCCCGCTGCGGGCGCCTGTTGCCCTTCCGGCAACTCCTCCGAAAAGCGCAGCGGTAGTCCCCTCCCCATCGGTTTCCCCTACACGCGCACCAGCGTCGCCAAGTTCGACGCCACCCAAGACAAGTGATGAGCCAGGCGTGCAGCCTTCAAAAAAACAAGTGCTTGTTCAAACCAAACCCGGATGTTCTGGTAAGCAATGCCCTTCCATCAAGCTTGAGCGACTGATTTTTACCGAGCACGAACGGTTTAGCGCTTTTGTTGAACAGTCGCTCTTGTCGATGGCACAGATTGAGAGCAACCAGGCCAAAAATTTCGAGACACTCAGCCAGCTGAGCGAGCATTTTTGGGCAACCGCAAGACCACGCGACCAGATTTTGTTGCGCGCGGCTCTTAAGCGTGCCACGCCAAAGATCATCGTCGTGCAGCTTGACAGTTATATCTATTCGGGTGGTGCGCATGGCAATTCCACGACACAATATTTGAACTGGTTGCCACTCTCTGACATCATCGTCAACTTACAGACGATGATTCCATCTGACAATATGCCCGCATTCGAGGCTGCACTCAAACGCCAGCACGCGCGCTGGCTGCAAACAAACGATCTTGCCAAAGCCGATCCCAAGGCCTACGACAAAAAGTGGCCCTTCAAGCCATCTGAAAACGCCGCCTTGCTAGCGGACGGTATGGCCATTACGTACGATCCCTATGAGATCGGACCCTACGCGTTGGGAATGCCTACCCTAATGATCCCCTATTCAGAACTGCAGGGAATTTTGCGCCCTGAACTCATGCCCCGATCTAACTGACGCACAACAAGCCGCCCTGGGCCAAAAGCGGGACGGCTGCACACTTTATTGCTGCAGTGACTGTTTTGCCCTACGTTCACGCGCGATCTTCTCCAGCGCTTGTGCGAGCTGGGCATTTCCCTTTTCTCGCGCAATTTCTATCGAGTTTTGTGCCTTGAAGTTCGAGGCTGTCGGGTCAGCACCGCCATTTATCAACGTTTGAATCACCTCAATATTGCCGCTGCGCACGGCCAACATAAGCGCTGTATCACCATCGGGGTTCACCTCATCGATGGCTGCACCTTTTGCTAGTAACAGCTTCATGACCGGCAGTTGGTTTTTAACCGTCGCGTAGTGCAATGCATTCCAACCGGATTGGCTTATATTCGCCCCTTTATCAATCAGTTTTTGAGTGCGGGCGAGATCGCCCAGTAGCGCGGTATACATAATCGGCGTCTCGTTGTACTGATTCGCTAAGTTGATATCAATCTTGGGGTGCGCCATTAACAGGTCAAAGGCGCGCCAAGAATCTTCTCGGGCGGCGTATATCAATGCAGGCTGCTGATCAGGGTTCTTTCGGTTTGGGTTGAATCCTGTGCGAAAGAGCTCGCGCATCTCGCTGTCTCTGTCATTCTTAATCATTAACCAGTATTCCTTTACCGCGGCAGCGCTGGACGGCTGAGCCAAGGCGTTCTGAACGGAAATTGTATGCAGAAACAAAATAAAAAAACCGGATATTATTTTTTTAAACATATTGATTCTTCATGGGTTGGCTAAATTCTCGTAACGGATACGTATAATTTACTTTAAAAGTAATTTCTTAAATAACTGACATCTGATAAGTAACACTAGATAATTCACTTCTCATAGCTTACTTTATATAAATCACATTAAGTTATTGTCTTAATTTATTGAATAAATGAAAGAAATTATTTGTAGAGGCCTCTTCTATTATCGAGAGAGGGACTCCGCGCAGCTCGGCCAACATTTCCGCGACGTGGATCACTTTAGATGGATCATTCATTTGCCCTCGATGAGGTACGGGCGACAAATACGGTGCGTCGGTCTCGATCAGAAGGCGATCCAAGGGCATGCGTCTTGCAACCTCTTGCAGTTCCTTCGCACTCTTGAAGGTCACAATCCCTGAAAACGAGATGTAAAAGCCCAAATCCATCGCCTGACACGCCACTTCCCAGGACTCTGTAAAGCAGTGCATCACCCCGCCGGCATCCTGAGCAGCCTCCTCGCGCATAATCGAGATCGTATCGGCCGAAGACGAGCGAGTGTGGATAATTAAGGGCAAATTCGCTTCACGCGCCGCGCGAATATGGGTACGAAACCTTTCACGTTGCCAACTTAGATCACCCTTCAAACGGAAGTAATCCAACCCCGTTTCTCCAATCGCGACAACTTTGGGATGGCGGCTGTTCTCCACCAGGAAGTGAACATCGGGCTCTACGGTGTCCTCGTAATCGGGATGGACACCAACCGATGCCCAAAGGGGTTCATGCCGCTCAACGATATCTATCAGGCCAGGCCAGTCAGGCAAATTCACGCTCACACATAGGGCATGCGAGACGCGGTTGTTCTGCATTTTCTTCAGGATTTCAGGCAGTTGCGCGGCCAGTTCCGGAAAATCGAGATGACAGTGAGAATCGACAAACATAGTAAATCGTCCAAGACGTAATGAGTGAGCAGCGAAAAGCTACATGCTTGGTCTAGGCTGACAACTTGCCAGCACGCGCTGCAAGGCAGACTGCGCAAATAGCTTCGCATTTAATGGATGGCCGGCAACACGCGATTGCTCGGCAAGCCATTTTCCTAAATCACTGAGCTTTCTCGCGTCACAGCCTTTTGCAATCGTTCTAGTGCTTTTCCCCAGACCAGGGTAATAGCGCGGCGATAAATCCTGTGCGGCCAGGTTCAAATCAACGGTGACACGGGACAATGCATCCAGCCATGACGGGGTGGGAAGCTTGGCCACCGTATCGGCTAACGCCCCAAGATCAATCGCGCGCGCGGATTGAAGGGATTGCATCAACCCCTCCAGCCAGCTTGGGCAAGCATGCCCATCCGACTGCGCTGCGCGCAGGGCTTGCACGGGAGCCCCACCAGAGGCCGAGAGCCATTCTTGTGGCGACTTGATTCCCTGCTCTGCTAGCCAACGCATCGCCTCCACGTGACTCGGTGTGGGCAGCGCCAGGCGCCTGCAGCGAGAAAGCAAGGTGGGCAGCAAACGATCTGGGGCATCCGCCACCAGCAAAAATACTGTAGAAGGCGGCGGCTCCTCCAACACCTTAAGCAACGCATTGCCAGAAATTGTCGTCAGGGCCTCTGCCGGATAAATCACAGCGACGCGCCAACCGCCTCGATGCGTCGCATGATTAAACCAAGGCTCCATTGAGCGAATCTGATCCACTCTGATGTCCTTGGATGGCGCTTTTTTAGAGGAGCCGACCAACGCCACAACCTCCGTCGCGTTATCGCTCGCGTCCTCCCCCAACGCCTCTTCGATCCCCTCTTCGAGCGCCAACGCTTCGGGACGAATGCGCTTGAGGTCCGGATGATTTCCATGGGATAACCAGCCACATGCCAAGCATTTTCCGCATGCCAATCCGTGCAGAGGACTCTCGCACAGCAAGGCCGCTGCGGCAGCCAACGCAAACTCTCGCTTACCAATTCCCGCTAACCCGTGAATGAGCCAAGCATGGGCAAACCGATCGCGTGCACCCAGCCAATCTTTCGCAAGCTGAACTTGCCAGGGGAAGAAGGTTGCGTGGCTCATCGCGCTGATCCAGTATCGACTAAACGTACCAGTTCGCGTTTGAGTTGAACACGAATGGAATCAATCGGCTGTGTTGAGTCCACCACCCTAAATCGGTGCGCTTGTTGTGACGCGCGCTCTAAGTAAATTTGTCGCGTACGCAAAAAGAACGCATCCGCTTCTAGCTCAAAACGATCCTTATCTCGCGTTCGGTTTAAGCGTTCTCGGGCGATTTCGAGCGGCACATCAAAGAGCCAAGTGATGTCTGGTTGTAAGTCGGGATGCACCCAGCGCTCGAGCGCTTCAATCCGAGTGGTTCCGAGCTCTCGCCCGCCGCCTTGATAGGCAAAAGTTGCATCGGTAAAGCGGTCGCACACCACCCACGTCCCCGCTGCCAGCGCAGGCTCGATGACCGTGCGCACGTGTTCGGCACGCGCCGCAAACATAAGCAGGGTCTCACACTCAAGTGTCATCGCTTCATGCAATAACAAGGTGCGTAATTTTTCACCGATCGGGGTGCCGCCGGGTTCACGGGTGCACAGTACTGGCTGACCCAGGGCGGCAAGTGTATCCACCAGCCACTGGACATGCGTGCTCTTACCTGCCCCATCGACGCCTTCCAAAGTCAAAAACAAACCGCGCTTCGTCGTCATGGTTTACGACCCAAGATGTACTGCGCGACGTTGCGATTGTGCTCGGGTAAGGTTTTGGCAAACGCGCTCGAGCCGTCCCCTTTCGCGACGAA
>Ga0209550_10000638_pt1 | contig 33272 bp, 32 predicted proteins | sample LauGreSuBDMM15SN_2_FD_187567 | JGI IMG/M metagenome (GOLD analysis project Ga0209550, IMG submission 187567) | Freshwater lake microbial communities from Lake Michigan, USA - Su13.BD.MM15.SN (SPAdes) (version 5) | ecosystem: Environmental > Aquatic > Freshwater > Lake | place: Lake Michigan... | reverse complement strand
TGTTTGACGAAGCCGGAGATCGCATCGGATGACCCGCACGATTCTATGCTTTGGCGACAGCAACACCCACGGCACGCGCCCCATGCCCAGCTTGGACGGGGCAGGGCGATTTGGCCACGAGGCGCGCTGGCCCTCGGTTATGGGCAATGCCTTGGGGTCAGAGTTTGAGGTGATCACCGAAGGCCATCCAGGCCGCACCACGGTGCATGATGACCCGATGACGGGCGAATACCGCAACGGCGTGCGCGTGCTGCCCGCGCTGTTGGAAAGCCACAAGCCGCTGGATATGGTGATCCTTAAGCTGGGCACGAATGACTTGAAAAACTGCTTTCACGTCAGCGCCACAGACATATCCTTTTTCCTAGACCGCCTTGTCCGCATGATCCGCGCCGCAGGCGCAGGCCCCGATGGGACCGAGCCCAAGGTGCTGGTCGTGGCCCCGCCGCCCATTCTGGAAGTGGGTTGCTTGGCCGAGATGTTTGCGGGCGGTGCTGCCAAATCGCACGGGCTGGCTGCCGCCATCCAAGCCATGACCACCCGCATGAACGCGGGCTTTTTTGATGCAGGCCGGGTGATTGCCGTCAGCCCTGTGGACGGCATCCATTACGAGGCCGAAGCACAGGTGCACCTGGGCCTTGCCATGGCCGCAGCGGTGCGCAGCCATCTGGCCTAACGGGTCTTGGCCCGACAATTTCCCCTGCAGCTTGCAGGAAACCATCTGGGAGGAATGATGCTTAAGAACCTCGACAACCGCCTGAACGCCGAAGTGCTTTACGCCCTGCGCGCCATGGGCCACGGCGACACGCTGGTGATTGCGGACACCAATTTTCCTTCGGATTCCATCGCGCGCCAGACCGTTTTGGGCGAATTGCTGCGGATGGACAATCTGACCTGTGCCGAGGTGGTCGAAGCCGTCTTGTCGGTGCTGCCGCTGGACACATTCGTCGATGACTTCGCAGGCCGCATGGAAGTGGTGGGCGCGCCTGACAAGATCGAACCGGTTCAGGCCGAGGTGCAAGCCAAAATCAACGCTGCCGAGGGCCGTGTGCGCGAGATGATCTCGATCGAGCGCTTCGATTTTTATGACCGCGCGCGCGAGGCTTATGCCGTGATCCAAACCGGTGAACGGCGGTTTTACGGCTGCTTTATCTTCCGCAAGGGCGTGATTGCGCCGGATGCGGTGGGGTCGGTTCACTAAGATGGGCCGCGTCGTTATCCTCGGCGTCTTTGTCGCTGACACCGCCTACCGCGCCCCGCGCCAGCCTAAACTGGGCGAGACGATCATGGGCAAAAGCTTTGCCTTGGGGCCCGGCGGCAAAGGGTCAAACCAAGCCGTGGCAGCGGCCATGGCGGGGGCTGAGACGCATTTTGTCAGCCGCTTGGGCAAAGACCCCTTTGCCGATATGGCACTGGCGACTTGGGCCAAGGCAGGAGTGACACCGGCCATCACGCAAGACCCCAAAAGCTATACGGGGGCGGCCTATATCTTCATCGAGGATGCCACAGGCAACAATGCCATCATCATAGCGCCGGGCGCTGCTGCCGATATCGCCACGGGCGATGTTGACGCCAATGCCGCGCTGATTGCTTCGGCCAAGGTGTTCATCACCCAGTTGGAACAACCGATCCCCGTGGCCGTTCACGCGCTGAAACTGGCGCGGGCGGCGCGTGTGACCACGATCCTAAACCCCGCCCCCGCCGCTAGCCTGCCCGATGGGATGCTGGCCCTGTGTGATTATGTCACCCCGAATGAATCGGAAGCCGAGGCTTTGACGGGCCTTCCCGTTACGTCCATCGCCGAGGCCGAGGTTGCCGCGCGGGCCTTACGCGCCCTAGGGGCAGGGGCTGCGATCATCACCTTGGGCGAAAATGGTGCGCTGTATCAAGACGCCACTCGCACCGTGCATGTGCCACCCTTCTATGCTGGCCCCGTGGTGGAAACGACGGGGGCAGGTGATGCCTTTAACGGCGGGTTTGCTGCGGCCTTGGCCGAGGGGCAAGACCCCGTGGAGGCTGTGCGCTTTGGCTCTGCCACGGCGGGTATTTCTGTGACGCGGGCCGGCACAGCCCCCGCCATGCCCGCGCGGGCCGAGATCGAGGCGCTGTTACGTTCCTGACCAAGGTTGATTCCCTGCCCCCTTCCGTCTAGGTCTTGGCCATGATCACGCAGAAGATGAAATACGCGCTTAAGGCCTTGCTGACTTTGGCTGACGAATCGGCGCAGCCAGAACCGCAGGCCTTGACGATCGAAGAGATCGCCAAACGCTCTGGTGCGCCAAAGCGCTTTTTGGAACATATCCTGCTCGAAATCCGCAACGCGGGCTATATCGCGTCAATACGGGGGCGGTCGGGCGGCTATCAGATGATCAAGCCTGCGGCGGCGGTTTCTATCTCGGAACTGTTGCGCATGATCGACGGGCCGATTGCGCCCTTGCCCTGCCTGTCGCGCCGCGCCTATCAGCGCTGCGAAGATTGCAGCGATGAAGAAACCTGCCGCATTCGCAAGGTTTTTGCCGAGGTGTTTTGGTCTTACCTTGTGCTGATCGAAAGCCTTACCTTGGCCGATATCCAAGGCTCGGCCGACAAGCAGGCGGCTGTGTTGGGGGCCTGATCGGGCCAAGCCTGCGGTTGACGGACGGTGGCGATCTGGTCAGTGTCGCGCGGAAAGAACCCGCTGCAAAACCCAAGGAATCGCTCGATGAAACAAGCCCGCATGAACCGCCTTTTCGCCCCGTCGGGTCATTGTTTCGATGTGGCGATTGATCATGGCATGTTTAACGAAACGTCCTTTCTGGGCGGGATCGAGAATATGACAAAGTCGATCCATACCGTGGCCAAAGCCGCGCCTGACGCGATCCAACTTCCTCCCGGCACGGCCAAGATTTTGCAAGCCATCCCCGGCAAGACCCGCCCCGCCCTCGTGCTGCGCACCGATATTGCCAATGTTTACGGCACACCCTTGCCCGCCACGCTGTTTTCCGAAGTGATCGACCGCCCTCTAGAGCAGGCGCTGACGCTGGATGCCGCTTGCGTGGTGGTGAATCTGCTTTTGTTGCCGAACCAGCCCGAAGTTTACCGTGCCTGCATTCGCAACGTGAATGCCTTGAAGCGAGAATGCGAGATTTACGGGATGCCTCTGATGGTGGAACCCTTGGTCATGCAAGACAATGCCAAGGGCGGCTATATGGTCGATGGCAACATCGACCTGATCCTGCCCTTGGTGCGCCAGGCGGCGGAACTTGGGGCCGATATCATCAAGGCCGACCCCTGCACCCATGTGCAAGACTATCACCGCGTGATCGAGATTGCCCAAGGCCTGCCCGTGCTGGTGCGCGGCGGTGGCCGTGTGTCAGACGCTGAAATTCTGGCGCGCACGGTGGAACTGATGAAGCAAGGCGCCAAGGGCATCGTCTATGGCCGCAATGTGGTGCAACATGCGCGGCCCGATGCGATCACCAAGGCGCTGATGGCGGTGGTGCATGACGGGGTGTCAGCCGATGCCGCGATGGAAATGATGGGGGCCTAAGGTGAAAGAGATCCGCTTTGCCATCATCGGTTGCGGCCTGATGGGGCGCGAATTCGCCTCGGCTGCGGCGCGGTGGATGCACCTGTCGGGCATGACGGCGCGGCCTAAGATTGTGGCCGTGTGTGACACCAACCCCGCGCTGATGGATTGGTTCACCGCAGCGCTTGGGCCTTTGCACTGTGCGACCGATTACCGCGAAACCTTGGGCTTGGCCGAGGTCGACGCCGTCTATTGCGCCGTGCCCCATGTCCTGCACGCTGAAATATATCCAGCCATTCTCGCCGCCGGAAAGCACCTGTTCGGTGAAAAGCCCTTTGGCATGGACCGCGCGCAGAACCGTCTGATTATGGACGCCATAGCGGCCCATCCCGATGTCTTTGTGCGCTGCTCGTCCGAGATGCCGTTTTATCCCGGCGCACAGAAGGTGATCGACTTTGTCAAATCGGGCGCAGTAGGGCCGATCTTAGAGGTCGAGGCGCATTTTCTGCATTCTTCTGACATCAACCCCGATAAGCCGTTGAACTGGAAGCGGATGTCAAAGGTGAACGGCGATTACGGCTGTCTTGGCGATCTGGGGATGCACGTGCTTCACGTGCCCCTTCGCTTGGGTTGGAAACCTTCGCGTGTGTCAGCCGATCTGGTCAAGCGCGTCAGCCAAAGGCCCGATGGCAAAGGGGCGATGGTGGCCTGTGATACATGGGACAACGCCACGATCCACGCCCATGTGCCCCACGCATTGGGCGATTTTCCCATGACACTAAAGACATGGCGCATCGCCCCCGGAGAGGCCAATTCGTGGTCGCTCAAAGTCCTAGGGATGCACGGTTCCGCCAGCTTTTCCACCAAGACCCCCCGTCAGTGGAGCTTTATGCGCTACACGGCAGGCGGGCCGCAGGCATGGGCGACCGAGGATTTGGGTTATACGCCCCTGTTCCCCGCCATCACCGGCGGGATCTTTGAATTCGGCTTCACAGATGCGATCTTGCAGATGTGGGCGGCGTTCTTGGACGAGATGACAGGCGGCGATGCCAAGGGCTTTGGCTGCGCCACCCCTGCCGAAGCCGCCGATCACCACGCCGTTTTGACTGCAGCGCTGCAAGCAGGGGTGGAAGGACGCACAGTGGCGGTGGATTACGCATGACGGGCGGGATTGTCTGTGCGGGCAATTGGATCGTGGATATTGTCCATGTGATCGACCGCTGGCCAGACAAATCCGAACTGGTGACAATATCGCGCGAGGTGGAAGGCATCGGTGGCGGGGCTGCAAATGTGCTGCTGGCGCTGGATGCCTTTGGCGTCGATGTGCCGCTGTTTGCTATGGGCTTGGTGGGCGCTGATCAACATGGGGCGACCTGCCGCGCGGCGCTGGCCGGATCACGCGCCGATCTGCGCTGGCTTGAAACCACAACCCGCGCGATGACGGCACATACCCATGTGATGACCCTTCCGGGCGATAGTAGGACGTTCTTTTACCATCCCGGCTGCAATGATCTGTTGAGCGAAGGCGATCTGCCGGTCGAGGCTGCGGCGCAAGCGGGGGCAGGGCTGTTCTATCTAGGCTACCTGAACCTGCTGGGGGCCTTGGATGCCTTGCAAGACGGCCAAACAGGTGCCGCGCGTGTGTTGGCGCGGGCAAGGACTGCGGGGATGGTGACTTGTGTCGATCTTGTTTCAAAAGCTGGCCCAGACTTTGCCGCAGTTGTCGCCGCCAGCCTGCCCCAGATTGACTATCTGTTCCTGAACGAGGTCGAGGCAGCTTTGGCGACTGGGATCGAGATTGCTGGCCCCGACGATCAGATTGGCATCGGTCAAGCCGCACAGGCGCTGCTCGCCGCAGGGGTCAACCGCGCTGTGATCATCCACACCCCTGCTTTGGGCCTTTGGGCGGGCCATGGCGGCATGGTGACGCGCTTGCCAGACCCTGCGACGCTGATCGTTAACCCCTTGGGCGCAGGCGATGCGTTTTGTGCGGGGGTGATCTGGGGCATCCATCAAGGCTGGGAGCCGCTGCGTGCGCTGGGCCTTGGGCACCGCGCTGCGGCTGAGTGTTTGAAGGGCGAGACGGCAACGGGGACCATTCCAAGGCTCGAGGTTTTGTTGAGCAGCCTATGACAGCCGATTTTTCTGCGAAAAATCGTGGTGCGGACGCTGGCTTATCAGCCCAATATCATGCGTTGCCAACACGCGCGGCGACAGACGAAATGCCCAGATAACGAACTTGCACCCCTTTGATTTTTCGCAGAAAAATCGGGCGCTCAATGCCGACCTGTCAGCCAATTGCCAAACTTCGCAAACCGCGACGGGCCAATGCCCAACCGCTCTTCGCGCTTGTCTGCCAGACGCAGCAGCGTGTACATCGTATGCACGCCCAGCCAGCGAAACGGCTCGCGCTCCCATACCCGCACGCGGCGGTTAACCCAAGGCAAGCGGGTGATCTCGGTGTCTTTGCCCAAAACCAGATCGGCCAAGGTGCGCCCTGCGAGGTTGGATGTTGAAACACCCACGCCCACATAGCCCCCCGCCCAGCCAAGCCCCGTCGCCTTATCAAACCCCACTGTGGCGCACCAATCCCGTGGCACGCCGATCACACCGCACCACGCGTGTTCAATTGGATAGGCTGCAGCTTCTGGGAAGTAGCGGTGCAGCACTTCGGTTAGGCGGCGGATGGTTTCAGCATCGGGCGCACCGTTCTTGTCCATCTTAGAGCCGAACTTATAGGGCACGCCGCGCGCCCCTACAGTGATGCGGCCTTCGCGGGTGCGTTGGCAATAGCAGTAGGAATTGTTCAGATCGCCGATCAATTCGTGGCCGTCCCAGCCGATCTTGGCCCAAACTTCAGGCGGTAAGATGGCGGTTGCGATTTGGGCAGAGTTCAGCGGCAGCCAATCGCGCTTGTGCCCCTTGAGCGTGGCGGTGAAGCCTTCGGTGCCGCGCAAGATCACGGGGGCGGTGACGGTGCCTTTGGCGGTGACGACTTGGCCTGAGGTGTACGACAAAACTTCGGTCCCCTCCGCAATTCGCACCCCCGCACGTTCCACCGCATCGGCCAAGCCGCGCACCAGTTTGGCGGGCTGAATGCGCGCCATGCCGGTGATCGACAGTGCGCCCGTCACCCCCGGCACGCTGATGCGCTGTTGTACTTCGGCTGCGGACAGTTCGCGCACGCGGTCGACCTCTCCCCAATGGTGGCGATGCGCCAATTCCGATTTCAACCGTGCCATCTGCGCGGGGTTCGAGGCGATCATCAACTCTTCGGTCGGCAAAAAGTCGGCGTCGATGCCCTGTTCTTCACAGACCCGGGCAATCTCGGCCACCGTGCCGCGCAGGTGTGCCGCCATATCCAACACCGCTTGGCGCGACGAGGTTGCAGCGTAGCGTTCATGGTCCCACGCAAAGGTGCCCATGCACCACCCGCCATTGCGCCCTGATGCGCCGTAACCTGCGAAGTCTTTTTCAAGGATGACAATGTTCAGATCAGGTCGCGCTTGTTTCAGATACCAAGCCGACCAAAGCCCCGTATAGCCCGCACCAATGATCGCCACGTCCACCGTGGTATCGCCTTGCAGGGCGGGGCGGCGGGTTTCGGGAAGGCCGATATCGGCATACCAAAAGGACACATCGCCAATTTTCATCATCTTATCCGTTCTGTTTCAGGCAAAGATCAAGGGCCGCAACAGCGGTGCGAGCGGTCTGCAAGGCCCCTTCAAACCAGCCCTGCTCGGCGCTGTAAAGGTCTGACCCTGCAAAAGCGATGCGGCCACGCATGGCCCAGTGGTCGGGCGCGTAATCGGGCAGCGAGTTTAAGGCGGGCGACACCCAAGTGCCGCGCGCGAAGGGATCGTTGGCCCAGTCGTGCCAGTCAAAGTCTAGCACTTTGGCGCTGGGGAAGGCGGCGGCCATTGCGGCTTGCACCATGGCAAAGGTTGGCTCTCCAACATCGCGGTGCAGACCAAAGGCCACCAGGAGGGTGCTGCCGTCGGGCAGATGCCTGTCGGCATAGATCCAGCGCAGGCCGAAAGCCTCGCCCGTTGCCAGATGGCCGGCACTTGGGCCTTTGGCGCGGATCATCAGTTTGATCGCAGCCCCCTGATGGCCCAGTTTGCGCAGGCGAGATTGGGCTGGGTTGAGCGGTGGGGTGAAGCGGATTTGTGACAGGGTGTTGAGCGGCAGGGCCACAAGGGCCGTGCGGGCGGTGATTTTTCGGCCAGATGCGAGGGTGGCTTGCACGCAATCGCCCCGATCTTCCAGCCGCTCTGCGGCATCGCCCAGCACCACATCAGCCCTGCTGGCTTTGGCTGCTTCTTGCGGGATGCGCGACGCGCCGCCTTGCAAAGTAAAGGCCAGTTCTTCCAGCTTGACCAACAGGCCCTTGGCCAGCTTGGGGGTCAGGTATTCGTTCACTCCCACCTGATCGGGCGGGGCAGAGCCGGATATGGACCACCATGCCAAAACCTCGCGCACGACCGAGGGCGGCAAATCGCGGTGGGTTAGATAATCTTGCAGCGTCATGGCGTGCAGTGCACGGGATGCGGGCGTGTCGTCGGCCATTATCTTGGCATCGGCCAAAAGCTGTGCCAGGCCAGCTTCATGTGCGGCCATGTCTTCGGCTGGATCGGCATGCCACATCCCATCGCGAAAATGGCTGTGCTGGATTATGGGTGCGCGGGGGATCAGGGTGATGTCCAAGCGTTTGGCCAAGCCAATCATCTCGGCATGATCCTTGCGAATCCATCCGCCGCCATAGTCAACCTCAAGCCCCGCATCGCCCCAAGGGCGGGCATGGGCGCGGCCCCCAAGGCGCGGACGCGCCTCGACAATGGTGGATCCATGACCAAGGTCGTCCAGCCACAGAGCCGCAGCTGTGCCCGCCAGTCCGCCGCCAAGGATAAGGGTGTCGATCATGGCCTGACTATGCTGCGGCACGTCAGTTTTGTCGATGGTCTAGCCAAGTTCGCCACCCAGCCACGCGATGAACGAGGTTAAAGGCGCGCGCTTTGGGCGGTCTTTGGGCCAGACCAGATAATAGCTGCCCAAGGCGCGGATGGGCGGGCCGAACAAGGGCACGAGGCGACCTTCGGCTAAATCGCGGGTGATCAGGTAAACGGGCAACAATGCCGCGCCCATGCCGTGGATGGCCGCTTGCTGCATGGTGGCGAATTGATCGAACATCATCGCGGGCGGGCGCAACCCTGCGCTGCCATGATGCGCCAGCCAGCGGCCCCAATCGCCTGTGCGGCTGTCAAGTTGCAGCAGGGGCAGGGTAAGGGCCTGATGGGCTGCGGCGATGGGGGCAAGGGCAGGGGCGGCTACGGCGAGGATTTCTTCGTCCATCAGTTTGAGATAATCCACCCCTGCCCAGTCTTGCCGCCCGTAGTGAATTGCGGCGTCAAAGCGGCTGTCGGTGAAATCGAAGGGTTTCAGACGGGTCGACAGGTTCACCGTGACTTCTGGATGCAGGCCCGCGAATTTTGCCAAGCGCGGGGCCAGCCAGTGCATCCCGAAGGCGGGCAAGATGGCTAGGTTCAGGGATCCGCCGCTGGGATTGGCGCGCAGGGCGAGGGCGGCTTGATCAAGCCTGTGCAAAGCGGCGCGGGCTTCGGTGACAAAATCTTGCGCCGCAGGGGTTAGCCGCAAGCGGTGCCGCTCACGGATTAACAGGGCCACGCCCAACTGGCCCTCCAACACCTGCAACTGGCGGCTGACGGCGCCCTGCGTCAGGTTCAACTCGGCAGCTGCAGCCGAGGCTGTGCCAAGCCTATCCACCGCCTCTAGGGCCAGAAGCGAAGGGATCGAGGGCAGATAGCGGCGCGCAAGCATATGAGGTTTCCTCATGATATGGTGAGGTCGTTTCGGTGGCATCCTGCCCTATTCTGTGGCAGAAGTCAGGAAAGAATGATGGAGAGTGCCATGACAGACCGCCCGAAGCTGAAAGCCAAAGATGCGCCCGATCTGGGGCGGTTTGATTGGCAAGACCCCTTCCGCTTGGCTGACCAGTTGAGCGAAGAAGAACGTATGCTGGCCGAGGCCGCGCGCTACTATGCGCAAGAAAAGCTGCAACCGCGCGTGATTGCGGCCTACCGCGAGGAATCCTCGGACCCTGAAATTTTCCTTGAAATGGGGGCGATGGGGCTTTTGGGATCAACCATTCCCGAAGAATACGGTGGGCTGGGGTCGACCTATGTGGCCTACGGTCTGATCGCGCGGGAAGTGGAGCGGGTGGATTCGGGCTACCGCTCGATGATGTCGGTGCAATCTTCCCTAGTGATGTACCCCATCTATGCCTATGGCACCGAAGCGCAGCGGCAGAAATATCTTCCCAAGCTGGCCTCGGGTGAATGGATCGGCTGCTTTGGCTTGACCGAACCTGATGCGGGGTCAGACCCTGCTGGGATGAAAACCCATGCGAAAAAGACCGCTAACGGCTATGTGCTGAATGGCGCGAAGATGTGGATTTCCAACGCGCCTATCGCGGATGTATTTGTGGTTTGGGCCAAATCCGAAGCGCATGGCGGCAAGATCAGGGGCTTTGTGCTGGATAAAGGCACCAAGGGGCTGACTGCCCCCAAGATCGGCGGCAAGTTAAGCCTGCGCGCCTCCATCACGGGTGAGATTGTGATGAAGGATGTGGAAGTTGGCGAAGACGCGCTGTTGCCCTTTGTTGAAGGGCTCAAAGGCCCGTTCGGCTGCCTGAACCGCGCGCGCTATGGCATTGCGTGGGGGGTGATGGGTGCTGCAGAGTTCTGCATGGAATCGGCGCGCCAATATGGGCTGGACCGCAAGCAGTTCGGCAAACCCTTGGCGCAGACGCAACTGTTCCAGTTGAAGCTGGCCAATATGATGACCGAAGTCTCGCTGGGCCTGCAGGCCTGCCTGCGCGTAGGCCGCTTGCTAGACGAGGCGAACGCAGCGCCTGAGATGATCTCGATCATCAAGCGCAACAATTGCGGCAAGGCGCTGGAAGCGGCGCGCTGGGCGCGTGATATGCACGGCGGCAACGGCATTCAGGAAGACTACCAAATCATGCGGCACATGGTGAACTTGGAAACGGTCAACACCTATGAAGGCACGCATGACGTGCACGCGTTGATCTTGGGGCGGGCAATTACGGGCTTACAGGCGTTTTTCTAAGAGCACCGCTTGAGCCTGAAGGCTTGCGCCGGGTTATGGCTCCGGCGGGAGTATTGGGGCAAAGGGTGGTGGGCCGCTGCGGTTTGATCGCGGCGGTTTTCTTTGGTTTTTCAATACTGAGGGGGCTGCATTGGCTTTTGGGGGCTCTTGGTTGAAAAGCTGATCTCGTAGAAGGCCCTCTTTGCTTATTGTCTTTGGGGGCGAGAACAGGGATCACTATCCAAATCATATTGGAGGCCCGCCTTGCCCAACACCTCGCAATCCTTGTTTGAACGTGGCCTGAAGGTTCTGGTCGAGGGGGTGTCTTCGGCCTCGCGCGGGCCGGCGACCTTTGGTGGCGCGCCTCGTTATATGTCGCATGGGCAGGGCGCGCGGCTTTATGATGTGGATGGCCGAGAATACATCGATTGGATGATGGCCTTTGGTGCGCTGCCCCTTGGGCATGCCCATCCAGCCATTGTTGAAACCGTCTCTCGCGAAATTCTGCGCGGGTCGCATTTTGCGACCGCGTTGGAGGTCGAGGTTGAGGTCGCTGAAATGCTGGTGGCCTTGCTGCCGCATGTCGACAAGGTGCGCTTTGCCAATACGGGCACCGAAGCCTGTATGGCCGCGTTTCGACTGGCGCGTGGCCACACCGGGCGGCGCAAAATCATCAAGTTCGAAGGCCATTATCATGGCTGGTGGGATTCGGTTCTGGTCAATACCAATCCGATGCCTATGGCGGCTTTGGGCCATCCCAACAGCCCGATCCGCATTCCCGACAGTTCGGGCATTCTGGAAGAAAGCTTTGCTGACACGATTGTGGTGCGCTGGAATGATATACCAGCCCTTGAACGCGCCATGGCCCTGCATGGCCGCGAGGCGGCCTGTGTTGTCACCGAGGGTGTCATGTCAAACATGGGCGTCATCCCGCCCAAGCCGGGCTATCTGATGCGCATACAGGAGTTGTGCCGCGAATATGGCGCGCTGTTCTATTTGGATGAAACCGTTACGGGCTTTCGTTTGGCGGCGGGCGGTTGTGCCGAGTTGTATGGCCTCACGCCCGATATTGTCACCTATGGCAAGGCCATTGGGGGCGGTATGCCCATGGCCCTGATCGGGGGGCGTGACGATGTCATGTCGGGGTTAGAATGGGGCAAGGTTTTGCACTTTGGCACCCATAATGCGGGCCGCTTGGCGTTGCATGTTACCAAGACGATGCTGCAGACGATGCTCGCCGACAATCAGGCGGGCTTTCGCAAAATCAAAGACTTGGGCCAGAAAATGGCGGCAGAGGTGACGCGGGTCGCCCGTCTGTCCAACAGGCACAAGATCGTGGTGCAAAGCGTGAATTCGATGTTCCAGATCTTTTTCACCGATCTGGACGAGGTCACAGATTACCGCGACTTCTGCGGCCATGTGGATCGCGCGAAGTTTCGCGATTTTGCACTGCGACTGATGGACAAAGGGGTTTACATGAACCCCTCGGCCACGCTGCATTCTTTATCCTCGATCGTGCACACGGAGGCGGATATTGCCGCCACAGCCCATGCTATCGGCTTGGTGCTGGACGAAATGCCATGACTAAAATTGGGGTTCTGGGGGTTGGGTCGCTTGCGGAATACCTGATCCGCGGGGCGCAGGGCTCGCCCTTTAACTTCATCGTATCGCCGCGCGGGGCGGAACGGGCGAAGACCCTCGCAGCACGCTACGGCGTGAAAATCGCCGCCAGCAATCAGGCGGTTGTCGATCAGGCGGATATGGTGCTGGTCTGTCTGCCCGCCGCCGAGGGGTTGGAGATTTTGCAGGGCTTGGTGTTTCGCCAAGGGCAATCGGTGCTGTCGACCATGGCGGGCGCAGGGTTAGGCCCCTTGCAAGCGGCCTGTGCCCCGGCGGTCGGATTTTGCAGCATGATGCCGGGATTTGCCAATGCGTTTCGGGCGGGGCCATCGCTTTTGTTTCCGCCTGATCCAGCATGGCAGCACTTTTTGTCTCATCTTGGTCCTGTGCATGAATTCGACGCACCAGAGCCTTTCGAAACGGCTGCCGTTTTTGGGGCCATGTCTGGCGCGTCTATGTTTTTGATGCGGCAACTGGCCGATTGGTATTCAGCCCACGGCCTGCCACCCGACACTGCCCAGAGATTGGTGGCCGAGACTTTTCGTGGCAATGCCGAGGTGCTGCTGCAAGCAAGTGAATCTCTGGAGGATATCGTGCGAGGTGTCACGACCCCGGGCGGTATCACCGAAGCCCTTGTCTCGAGCCTGAGAGCGCAGAATGCGCTGGGGGCTTGGGAGGGCGCGATGGACAAAGTTTTGGCCAGAATGAGCCCTGATCGGGCGTAACCCATGCTGCAACGAACGCTGGCAGCGGCGGTTTGTTATAGTTTGGAAATTCGCACGAGGTCGTCGTAAACCTCTGGCACGCCCGCGATGATCGGGTTGCCTTTGGTCAAGCCGTCATTGGCCAGAAAGTCGTTGACGCGCAGGCCTGCGGCTTCGATCACGGCGATGGCGCCCAGGCAGTCCCATGAATTGATATGGGGCTCAAAGTAACCCAGCAGGCGGCCCGCGGCGACGTAGGACAGGTTCAAAGCGCCTGATCCATCGCGAAAGAACATACCGCCGGCGCGCAACAGCGCCTCGAAGGGGCGCATAAAGTCTTCGACGGGGATGCGGGTGTTATGGCCCATGGCGGTGATCCCCTCGCGCAGGGATTTGCCGGGGTGTCGGGGCATGGGAGCGCCATTCAACGTGGCGGGAAAACCTTTGCCGCCGGCGAAAAGCTCATTGCGCACAGGGGCATAGACCATGCCGAATTGCACGACACTGTCGCGCACAAAGGCTATGGAGACACACCAGTTTGACATGCCGGAAACAAAGGGCTGCGTGCCATCGATAGGGTCTACGACCCAGATACCTTGGCCTTGGGTAAATGCCGTTACACCGGTTTCTTCGCCCAAGAAGGCATCTTGGGGAAAGGCTGCCGCGATGCGCGATTTGATCAACACTTCAGTGTTCAGATCAGCCTCTGACACCATGTCTTGCAGGCCCTTGGATTTGATCGTCAGGGAAGACAGGTTGTTAAAATAGCCTTGGGCCAAGGCCCCAGCTTCTTGGATCAGGGCGTGGCATAGGTCGTAGCGCGCTTGAAGTTCCATCAGTCTTTCCTAAGGCAGGCCGCGCCGCGCAGACCGCTGGCTTGGCCAAGGTCATTGCGCAAGATCGGCGTGTGAAACACGGTCGAGAAGATGGGTTTGGGCAAGGCGTGGGGCAGGTTTTGGGAAAACTCGTCCAAGCTCGACATGCCGCAGCCCATCACAATCTCATCTGGATGCGCAAAGTTTACCACGGTTGCAAGGCCGCACGCCACCCGATGTTTGTGCAGACCTCAGAGTATTCTCGCAGCCAGTTGGTCGTTGCGCCGCCTTAGCCCTATAATGTCGCTCACCGTCACTTTTGGGCCGCGCCAGACGATGCCAATCAGCACCAACCGGTGCAATCGGACAAGTCTAAGGCAAGGGCAAGAAGGTTCAGCGCCCTGTTGGTTCCCCCCAAGGTCCAAATGCCCATGTGATTCATTTTGCACAGATTCATTGGCCAGACGCTGCCCGTAGCCCCCCGCCTTGCCCGTGGGCTCTTGTGTTGGCTTTGTCCGCGATCAACACTTGGCCTAGATTAAACCTATCGTTGAAAAAGAAAGAAGCCCCATGCCCCAAACCGCAACCCTCAACCGCCGCATCGTCTTGGCAGAGCGTCCGATGGGAGAACCTACGGCAAGCACCTTGCGGCTAGAGGCAGTCCCCCTACCCAAGGCGGGTGCGGGCCAAATGCTGATGCGCACGCAGTACCTGTCGTTGGACCCCTATATGCGCGGGCGAATGAACGATGCGCCCTCTTACGCGCCGCCTGTGAATTTGGGAGAAGTGATGGTCGGCGGCACCGTGGGGCAGGTGGTGGAAAGCCATGTGGCAGGTTTTGCGGTGGGCGATTGGGTGTTGTCTTATTCTGGCTGGCAGGATTACGCCTTGTCCGATGGGGTGGGTGTCACAAACTTGGGGCCTAAGCCGAAAAACCCCAGTTGGGCCTTGGGCGTCTTGGGGATGCCCGGTATGACGGCTTGGGCGGGGCTGACCCAAATTGGCCAGCCCAAAACGGGCGAAACCCTGTGCGTGGCGGCTGCCACTGGCCCCGTGGGGGCCACGGTGGGGCAGATCGGCAAGATCTTGGGGTGCAGGGTTGTGGGCGTGGCAGGTGGGCCTGAGAAATGCGCCTATGCGGTCGAGAGTTTGGGCTTTGATCTTTGCCTTGATCACAAAGCCGCCGATTTTGCCGCGCAATTGCAGCGCGCTTGCCCCAAGGGCATCGACATCTATTTCGAAAATGTCGGTGGTGCTGTTTTTGATGCGGTGATGCCGCTTTTGAACACCAGTGCGCGCATTCCGGTTTGTGGCCTTGTGTCGGGCTATAACGACACGGATCTGCCATCGGGGCCCGACCGCTTGGGCTTGTGGATGGGCCATATCCTGCGCAAACGCATGACGGTGCGCGGCTTTATCGTCTCGCAAGATTTCGGGCATCTTTATGCGGCGTTTGAGACAGCCATGACAGGCTGGATCGCAACGGGCAAAATGCACTATTGCGAAGCCATGATGGATGGCTTGGAAACCGCACCCGCAGCCTTTGCAGCCATGCTGCGTGGCGAGAATTTCGGCAAAACCGTGATCCGCGTTGGCCCTGCACCCTAAGCCTTTCCCTGCGGCACGAACACTCTGGGGGTGCGAAGGCTGGCCCCCGCTTGGGGTAGGGTTAAACCGCCACCCCCGCCTTCAGCCCGTCAAACACCGCCTCTTCCGCCGTGCGCGGGCTTAGGCAATCGCCGATCATCCGCACATCCACCCCCCTGGCCAAAAGACTTGCGGACAAGTCGTCCACGCTTTGATGCCCCAGCGCCAGCACCACCGTGTCGACGCCAGTGATTTCCATCGCAGCTCCGCTGGCGGTGTGCTGCAGATAGACCGTATCCCCGGCAGTGCCATAAAGCCGCGCATAGGGCTGGATCGCTACCCCCAAGTCCTGCAAGGTCGCAGCCATCGTGTCGCGCACATACAGCGGCAAGGATTCCCCCGGATGGGTGCCATTCACCGCCAAGGTCACATGGCTGCCCGCCCGCGTCAGGCGTTCGGCTATGCCCGGGCCAATCCAATCACAGCGCCAATCGGCCACCAAGACCCTTGCCCCGAGGGTGGCCTTGCCCTCTAGCACCTGCCATGCGGTGACGATTTGCACCTGCCCGTCAGTGGGCAAATCCGGCACATAGGGCAGCGCCCCTGTGGCCAAGATTACCACATCGGGGCGCTCGGCCTCCACAAGGTCCACCGTTACGCGAATGCCGCGCCGGATCTGAACTTGTGCCAGTTCCATCTCGCGGGTCAGGTTGGTGACAATGCCGCCAAACTCGGCCCGACCGGGCAAAAGCTGCGCTTTTAGGGCTTGGCCGCCGAGGTGCTGGCCTGCTTCATAGAGCGTTACATGATGCCCGCGCTGGGCTGCGGTGGCGGCGGCCTTCATGCCCGCTGGCCCGCCGCCCACCACCATAACACGCTTTGGCACCAAGGCGGGTATCAAGCTGCCATAGGTCAGTTCACGTCCAGTTTGGGGGTGCTGAATGCACGACACCGGCAAGCCGCGATGAAAATGCCCGATGCAGGCCTGATTGCACCCGATACAGGCGCGGATGTCGTCAACTGCGCCGCGCGCGGCTTTGTTGGGCATTTCGGGGTCAGCAATCATCGCGCGGGTCATGCCGCACATATCGGCTTGGCCTGCGGTCAAGATCGCCTCGGCGATCTGCGGTTGGTTGATGCGGCCTGCGACGAAGATGGGCAGGTTCAGGGCGCGTTTAAACACACCTGCGTCAGGCGCGACATAGCCCGCAGCAAAGGCCATGGGTGGGGCGATATGCACCGCCCCGCCGACACTGGCTGAGGTGCCTGTGGTGACGTTCACATAATCTAGATGCGGTTCTAGGGCTTTGGTGGCGGTGATAGCCTCTTCCATCGTCAGGCCTGCGTCATCGCGCTCTCCGCCGCTGATGCGCAGGCCGATGACAAAGCCCTCGTCTGTTGCCGCGCGGATCGCTTGGCACACTTCTAGCAAGAACCGCTGGCGATTGGCATCGCTGCCGCCATAGGCATCGTCTCGCAGGTTCAGGCGGGGGTTCAGGAACTGCGCGGGCAAGTAACCATGGCTTGCCACCACCTCGACCCCGTCCAGCCCCGCTTGATGCATCCGGCGCGCAGCACTGGCATAGCCTGCCACAATCTCGTCAATCAGCGCCACGGGCAAGGCGCGGGGCATTACATGAAAGCGCTCGTTGGGCACGGCCGAGGGGGCATAGGCCACGGCCAGCAAACCATCAGCACTTTCCATAATCTCGCGCCCGGGGTGGAAAAGTTGCGAGAAGATGGCGCAGCCTTCGGCGTGAACTGCCTTGGCCAAGGTTCTATAGCCCGCGATGCAGTCATCGCTTGTGGCCATCAACAGATGCGAGGTGTAGCGCGCCGTTTCATGCACGCCTGCCACCTGCGTGACAATCAAGCCCGCCCCACCCTTGGCCCTTGCGCGGTGGTACTCCACCAAGGCGGCATTCACCGTGCCATCGGTGGGCAAAGTGGTGTCATGCCCCGTCGACAAGATGCGGTTGCGCAGGGTCACGCCCCGCAGTGTCAGTGGCGAAAACAGATGCGGAAACTGCGCCATGATCAAGCCTTTCAGGACTGTTGCCTTCGCCTAGATCAGCGCGCCCCGTTTGAAAAGGGGCCTAGGCGCGCCAGGCATGGGCAAGGGATTGCTGGCCTTGTGCATTAGGCTTGGAATATTCGTTCCAGACTGCTAGCCTTGGGCATCAGAACGGAAAGCCAATGGACCAAACTCATCCGCCCCAGACCGACGATTTGCCCGACGAGATCACAGGCCCCCCCGCCTCGGTCGACGAATTTCGTGCGCGTTTGGCCGATATCTTAGACGATTTGCCCCGCCGTCTGCGGCAATGCGCTGATTACATCGCCGCCAACACCGACCGCATCGCCGTGTCTACCGTGGCAGAGCTGGCGACAGGCGCCGATGTGCCGCCCTCGGCCGTGATGCGGTTTTGTCAGATCTTGGGATTTTCAGGTTTTTCCGAGATGCAGCGCCTGTTTCGTGAAGCTTACAGCCCCGGTTGGCCCGATTATTCGACGCGGTTGAAAAACCTGAAAGAGGGTGGCGCTGGCAGCCCAACAGCGCTTTTGGCCGAGTTTATCGAAGCGGGGCGGCAATCGCTGGAAGCTTTGGCAAAATCGGCCGATGAGGTGGCGTTGCAGCAGGCAGTTGCCGTGCTGGCGGGGGCGGATACGGTTCATGTTGTGGGCCTGCGCCGCGCCTTTCCAGTGGCAAGTTATCTGGCCTATGTCTTTGAAAAAATGTCAGTTCCCGCCATGCTGCATGACGGCGTGGGCAAATTGGATCACCGGTTCGCCCTACGCCCCAATGATGCGGTTTTGGCCATTACCTTTGCACCCTATTCGGAAGAAACCCTTACATTGGCCCAAGACGCCAAGGCGCGCGGCTTGCCGGTTGTGGCGCTGACAGATCGGATGACATCGCCCTTGGTGCGCTTTTCGGATGCGATTTTAACCGTGCCAGAAGTGGACTTCGGCGCATTTCGGTCCTTGTCAGCCACGATTGCGATGGCTATTGCCCTCGCCGTGGCCGTTGGATCAGCGCGGGGCAGTTAAGGGGGTAAGAAAACCCTTTGCCATCGCTGGCTTTTTAGAATAAAAATTCTAAAATTGCAGTCCGGCCCCTGAGTCTTGGCCCTGCGCTGATTTGGGAGCCTTGGCCATGAAAACCCTTGATGTCATCACGATTGGCCGATCCTCGGTGGATCTTTATGGCGCGCAGGTTGGCGGGCGGCTGGAAGACATGGCCTCTTTTCAGAAATATGTCGGAGGATCGCCCACCAACATGGCCACGGGCACGGCGCGTTTGGGGCTGAAATCGGCGTTGATCACGCGGGTTGGCAACGAGCACATGGGCCGTTTTATCTTGGAAGAGTTGGCCAAGGAAGGCGTGGATACGCGCGGTGTAAAAACTGATCCAGAACGGCTTACAGCGCTGGTCTTGCTGGGCATTCGCGATGAAAAGCAATTTCCCTTGATTTTTTATCGCGAAAACTGCGCCGACATGGCGCTGTGTGAAGATGACATAGAAGAAGACTTCATCGCCCAGTCGCGCTCGGTCGTCGCCACAGGCACGCATCTGTCGCACCCCAAGACCGAAGCTGCGGTGCTGAAAGCCCTGACCTTGGCGCGCAAACACGGCGCGCGCACGGCGTTAGACATCGACTATCGCCCCAACCTGTGGGGCCTTGCGGGGCATGGTGACGGTGAAAGCCGCTTTATCGAAAGCGCGCAGGTAACGGCCAAGTTGCAGCAAACTTTGCATTTCTTTGACCTGATCGTGGGCACAGAGGAAGAGTTTCATATTGCCGGCGGCACAACCGACACCATCGCCGCCCTACGGGCTGTTCGGGCGGTGTCGAAAGCGACCTTGGTCTGCAAGCGCGGCCCAATGGGGGCTGTGGCCTTTACCGGCGCTGTGCCCGATCGTTTGGAAAATGGCCAAACCGGCCCCGGTTTTCCTATTGAGGTTTTTAACGTGCTGGGCGCGGGCGACGGCTTTATGTCGGGATTGCTTAAAGGCTGGCTGGATGATGAACCTTGGCCCACGGCGCTGAAATATGCTAATGTCTGCGGCGCTTTTGCTGTATCTCGGCACGGCTGCACGCCGGCCTATCCCTCGTGGGAGGAGATGCAGTTTTTCCTAAAGCGTGGCATCGTGAACAAGGCTTTGCGCAAGGATTTGTCGCTGGAGCAGGTGCATTGGGCCACCAACCGCCGCAAAGTTTGGGGCGAGGTGAAGGCTTTTGCCTATGACCACCGCATCCAGCTTGAGGATTTGCCCGGTGCCACGCCCGACAAGATTGCGGCCTTTAAAGAGCTTTGCCTTGATGCAACGCAAGCTGTGGCGCAGGGCCGTGAAGGCTTTGGTCTTTTGTGCGACAGTCGCCTTGGGCGCACGGCGCTTTATCGCGCGGCAGGGCAGGGGCTTTGGATCGGGCGTCCGGTGGAATGGCCCACCTCGCGCCCCTTAACGCTAGAACCCGAGATTGGTCCCGACTTTGGTGGCCTGTCGGAATGGCCCTTGGAACATATCGTCAAGGTTTTGTGTTTTTGCCATCCTGACGACAGTGAAGAGATGCGCGCCGCTCAAGAAGACACGGTTACCCGCCTTTTCGCCGCTTGTCGGCGCAATCGGCTGGAGATGCTGTTGGAAATCATCCCTTCCAAGGTTGGGCCGGTCGATGATCTGACCAACGCGCGCCTGATCCAGCGTTGGTATGACATCGGCGTCTTCCCCGATTGGTGGAAGCTGGAACCCATGCAAACGACCGAGGCTTGGGCCGCCACCTGTGCCGCAATCGAGGCGAATGATCCCTATGTTCAGGGCATTGTCATTCTGGGTCTGGGCCAAACCGAAGCGGAACTTGCCGCCTCGTTCCGTTTGGCAGCGCCTTTCCCCTTGGTGAAAGGCTTTGCCGTGGGTCGCACGATCCATGCCGATGTTGGGCGCGATTGGATTGCGGGCAAGTTAGATGATGCCACGGCGGTCGCCACTATGGCCGCCAATTACCGCCGCTTGGTGGGATATTGGGATGATGCCCGCAAGGGACAGGGAGCAGCAGAATGACAACGATCCGCCTTACCGCAGCCCAAGCCATGGTCAAATGGCTGTCCGTTCAGATGACGGAAGAGGGTGAGCCTTTCATAGCAGGTGTCTGGGCGATCTTCGGCCACGGCAACGTGGCAGGTCTTGGGGAGGCGTTGCACGGTATTGGGGCCGCCTTGCCCACATGGCGCGGCCAAAACGAGCAAACCATGGCTCATACCGCCATAGCTTACGCCAAAACCATGAACCGCAAGCGGGCGATGGCTGTCACCTCGTCCATCGGGCCGGGGGCTACCAATATGGTCACGGCGGCGGCCTTGGCCCATGTGAACCGCGTGCCTGTGCTGTTCATTCCGGGCGATGTCTTTGCCAGCCGCGCGCCTGACCCTGTGCTGCAACAGGTTGAGGATTTTGACGATGGCACAGTTTCGGCCAATGATTGTTTCCGTCCCGTCAGCCGTTATTTCGACCGCATCAGCCGCCCCGAACATCTGCTGACGGCTTTGCCCCGCGCCCTGCGGGTGATGACTGACCCCGCCAATTGCGGCCCTGTGACGCTGGCCTTTTGTCAAGACACGCAGGCCGAGGCTTATGATTACCCCGTTGAATTCTTTGACCCCAAGGTCTGGTACATTTCCCGCCCCGAACCTGATGCCCGCGAGTTGGCGGCGGCTGTCGCTGCGATCAAAGGGGCGAAAAAGCCCCTGATCGTGGCGGGCGGCGGCGTGTTGTATTCTGGCGCGCAACAGGCTCTGCTGGACTTTGCGCGCACCCACAACATCGCCTTGGTGGAAACTCAGGCTGGTAAGGGCGCCGTCGATGGTGACGAAAAGCTGCATTTCGGCACGCCCGGTGTCACCGGCACCGGCTGCGGCAACCAGCTGGCTGCGGAAACTGATTTGGTGATTGGCATAGGCACCCGCTTTTCCGATTTCACCACGGGGTCATGGACGGTCTTTTCTGCTCCCGGCCGTAAGATCTTGTCGATCAACGTGCATGGCTATGACGCCGCCAAGCGTGGGGCGATGGGGTTGGTGTCTGACGCCAAAGTGGCGCTGGAAAAGATTTCCCGCGCACTGGGCTCCACCCGTTTTGCCGACCCTGACTTTGCTGCCCGCGATGCGTGGTTTGCCACGGTTGACGGGCTGACAACCCTGCCCGCCAGCAATCAATTGCCCACCGATGCCCAAGTGATCGGCGCTGTGCAGCGCAACACGGGTGCATCTTCGGTTGTGATGAGTGCGGCTGGCACCATGCCCGGCGCCTTGCACACGCTTTTGCGCACCGCCAAGGGCGGCTATCACATGGAATATGGCTTTTCCTGCATGGGCTACGAAATTGCAGGCGCCATGGGCGTGAAACTGGCGCGCCCCGAGGCGGATGTGATCTGCATGGTGGGCGATGGGTCCTATATGATGGCCAACAGCGAACTGGCCACGGCCGTGATGATGGGCGTGCCCTTTACCGTGGTTTTGACTGACAATCGTGGTTTTGGCTGCATCAACCGGCTGCAAAAAGCCACTGGTGGTGCGCCGTTCAATAATCTCTTGGATGACAGCTATCATGTGAATGCCGCCAACATCGACTTTGTCGCTCATGCGGGGTCTATGGGGGCACATGTGGTCAAGGCGGCATCGGTGCCAGAACTGGAAACCGCGATGCAAGCGGCCAAATCGGCCAAGATCCCCACTGTCATCGTGATCGACACGGATCCCATGCCCGGCACCGGTGGCGGAGGCAGTTGGTGGGAGGTTGCCGTGCCCGAAGTTTCCGTGCGCCCCGAAGTGAACGCCGCCCGTACCGCCTTTGCAAAGGGTGCGGCAAAGCAAGCCTTGGTGCGGTAAGCTGCCAAAGGTCTGTCATCCCAGAGAGGGTTATGCCATGTCACATTTGCTGCGAAAACCAACTGGCACTCATGGCAAGGTGCATGACATCACCGCCCAATCGGCGGGCTGGTCCTATGTGGGCTTTGGCCTTTATCGGTTGCAGGCGGGCGAGAGTGCAGCCGAAGTGACCGGTGACCGCGAGGTCATCTTGGTGCTGGTCGAAGGCAAAGCGTATATCACGGGGGCCGGCCAAGATTTTGGCGAGATGGGCGAGCGGATGAGTGTGTTTGAAAAAACCCCGCCGCATTGCGTCTACCTGCCCGGCGGTGTCTCGTGGAACGCCGTCGCGACCACGGACTGCACCCTTGCTGTCTGCACCGCCCCCGCGAAAGGCAATTACCCCGCCCGTCGCTTGGGACCAGAGGGTATTTCAATGTTGCCACGTGGCACGGGGGCTAACACGCGGTTTGTCAATAATATCGCCATGGAAGGCCGTGATGTTGCGGGCTCTCTGCTTGTCACCGAAGTTTTTACCCCGCAAGGCAACTGGTCATCTTACCCCAGCCACCGCCATGACGAGGATGACTTTCCCCGCATGACCTATCTGGAAGAAACCTATTACCACCGCTTGAACCCGGCCCAAGGTTTTGGAGTCCAACGCGTTTACACGGAAGATGGTAGTCTGGATGAAACCATGGCCGTCAAAAACCACGACGTCACCTTGGTTCCCAAAGGCCACCACCCCTGCGGTGCGCCCTATGGCTATGAGATGTACTACCTGAACGTTATGGCAGGCCCCTTGCGCAAATGGCGCTTTGCCAACGATCCCGACCACGACTGGATATATAAGCGCGACAATCCCACCGCCTAAAGCCCCCAACCGCCGCCGCGCTCCTTGGCTTTAGATCGTCATCTGCTGGCCCATCTCAACCACGCGGTTCGATGGCAGGCCGTAGAAGGCCGTAGCATCGGCGGCGGATTTTGACAGGCCTATGAAGATGCGCTCTTGCCACAAGGGCAGGCCTTGGTTGCGGGCCGAGCGGAAGGTGCGGCGGTTCAAGAAGAAGCTCGTCGTCATGATGTCGAACTTCTCGCCCCGTTTGCGCGCCAGCGACAGGCCGCGCGGCACGTTGGGGCGTTCCATATAGCCAAACGTCATCACCACGCGCACAAAGCGATCCGACAGACGCTCGATCGTGACTTTCTTATCGTCCGATACGGTGGGGGTGTTGGCCACTGTCACGGTCACGATAAAGTTCTGACTGTGCAGCACGCGGTTGTGTTTGAGGTTGTGCAGCAGGGCCGAGGGCGCGGTGTTTGGGTCTTGCGTCAAAAACACCGCTGTGCCGGGCACCGACATGGGTTGCGATTTATCCAGCATGGCGATCAGCTTGACCAGCGAAATGGCCGAATCCGCCGCCTTTTGCTTCACATGGTTGGTGCCGCGCACCCAAGACCAGATCAGTACACACATGGTCGCTGCAATCGCTACGGGCACATAGCCGCCGTCATGCAGCTTCATCATGTTTGCGCCCAAGAACAGAAGCTCCACGATCAGGATCGGGGCTATCACCGCGATCACAGCCATCAAGGGCCACTTCCACGCCTTCAAAAACAGCACGAAGGCCAAGATCGTGGTGATGACCATATCGCCGCTGACAGCAATGCCATAGGCCGAAGCCAGTCTGCTGGACGAGCCAAAGGCGATCACGAGACAGATGACCGACAGCATCAAGATCATATTGACGCGCGGCATATAGATCTGGCCGTGCTGCGTTTCAGAGGTGTGGCGAATTTCAAGACGTGGCAGCAGGCCCATTTGGACCGCCTGTTGCATCATCGAAAACGCCCCCGAGATCACCGCCTGTGAGGCGATCACCGCCGCCGCCGTGGCCAAGATGACCAAGGGCAAAAGCAGCACTTTGGGCGCCATCAGAAAGAATGGATCGCTGGCGGCAGCTGGGTGGCTTAAAACAAAGGCGCCTTGTCCCAGATAGCTGAGTGCAAGGGCCGGAAAGACCAAAAGGCTCCAAGCCCAGCGAATGGGCTTGCGTCCGAAGTGGCCCATGTCGGCATAAAGCGCCTCGCCCCCCGTGACCGCTAGAAAAACCGATCCCAAGATAAAGAACGATCCCAACTGGTGGGTTGCAAGAAAGCTAAGAGCATGGATGGGGTTCAGGGCCGCAAGGATACCGACATTATCCCCGATATGCATCACGCCAAGCCCCGCCATTGTCAGGAACCAAACCACCATGATCGGTCCAAACAGGATCGCGACCCGTTCGGTGCCTTGGGCTTGGAACAGGAACAGGCCGATGATGATGCCAACGGTTGCGGGCACCACATAGGGTGAAAAGCTTGGGGCAACGATGGCCATGCCTTCTACGGCAGACAGAACCGACATGGCCGGCGTGATCATCGCATCGCCAAAGAACAGCGAAATCCCCACCACGCCAATCCCAATCAGCCATCCTGGCCGTCGCTTCAGCGCCTGCTGCACCAAGGCCACCAGTGATAAAGTGCCGCCTTCGCCCCGGTTGTCGGCCCGCATGATCAAGATCACGTATTTGAGTGTGACGATCAGAACCAAGGTCCAAAGGAGCAGTGAGACGATTCCCAGCACCGCGGACCCATCCTTGCCATCCCACCCTGCACCATGCAGTGATTCTCGCAGCGCATAGAGCGGCGATGTACCGATGTCGCCGTAAACCACGCCAATGCAGCCAAGCATCAGTTTCCCGAAGTTTTTTGGCTTTTCATGGGTGGAATGATGGGGCTGCGCCGTATCGGCAGGGGCCGTGTGGGGCTCGGTTTTGGCAGAAACCGGATCGTCTGTGCTGTTTTGTTCGTTCATGACCTGTGGCCGTGGACCTATTTCGAACGCTGCCTACACCCGCCGCAGGGCCGCGTCCAGCGATGCCTTGCGGGATCTTTCGAACAGGCAAGGTTCCACCAAAGAGGCAGTTTTCAGCTCGGGCTAGACTGATAGGGTTCTGCGGAACAAATGGTCCAGAAAAGCGCCAGCCTCGTCATAAGGATCATGACCTGTGCCCAGCACGGCGCGAACTTGCACGTCAAAATCGGCGTAGTGCTGGGTGAGCGACCAGATCGAAAAGATCAGATGCACGGGATGCAGCTTCGCAATGCGACCCTCGTCCATCCAGCCCTGCAAGACGGCGGCCTTTTCATCGACCAGCGCTTTAAGCGGCCCTTCAATCCCTGCCAGCAGGCGCGAGGCACCTTGTAGCACCTCATTCGCAAAAAGCCTACTTTCGCGCGGATAATCCCGCGAAAGCTCCAGCTTGCGCCGCACATAGGCCAGCATTTCCTCCACAGGGTCGCCCGCGGGGTCTATCATACGCAAAGGGTCCAGCCATGTTTCCAACTGCCGCGACAGAATGGCAGCATAGACGGCATCTTTGGACGGGAAGTAGTAAAGCAGGTTGGGTTTTGACAGGCCCGCCACCACGGCAATTTCATCCAAGGTTGCGCCGCGATATCCTTGCTGGGCAAAAACTTCTAACCCCGCCTCTAGAATGGCGCGGCTGTTGCGTTCTTGGATGCGTGTTTTGGGTTTCAGCATGGGGTCCTGTTTGTGCCCTATAGCTTTAGCGTTCCGCAAAAGCGCGCCAGATGCAAACAGGTTTGTGATGGGGGCTGGCGGCAAGGGGCCGCGCGCCGTATCAAATGCCATCCCATTCGGAGAACCCCATGCGCCCGCAATGCACCGCCACCCAACTTGTCGCCGATGACCGCGTGATCGTCACCCGCTTTGACTTTGTCCCCGGTGCGGAAACCGGCTGGCATCGCCACGGGCATGATTATGTCATCACCGCTGTCACCGACTGCCATATGCTGCTCGAAGAACCGGGCGGTGGATCGCGTCGGGTCTTAGTGCCCGCTGGCACGGCCTATCGCCGGATGGAAGGGGTTGAGCATAACGTGGTCAACGACGGCTCCGCCCCTATGAGCTTTGTTGAAGTTGAGTTGAAGTAACGCTTTCAACTCATTGCTTTAGTTCATCAAAGAGCGGATCGCTTCCACCACCATCTTGTGATCTTCCACCTGCGGCAGGCCCGATACGGTGGCCACCGCCACAATCCCCGCCCCCGCCACGCGCAAGGGCACAGCGCCGCCGCTGTCAGAAAAGTCGATGGGCGACCAGCCTTCTCCTTCTACCGTGCGGTTGTGTGCTGCGTGCCGCATCCCGATCAACAGCGAGGCATGGCCCGCTATCAGCGCCGCGTTTGATTTGCGCCGCGCCCAGTTGTCGTTGTTGGCCGACGATCCGGGCAGGGCGGCATGAAAAAAGCAGCGGGAGGCGTTGCGAATATTGACGACCACGGGCGCATTGCGCGCCACGGCCAAGGCCACAATCGCATTGCCCAGTTTCAGTGCCATGTGTTCGTCAAAATGCGGCAGGATCAGGGTGGTTTCTTCGGCCTCTAGCTCGGGCAGGGTGGGGGTGGTCATGGGCGCTCCTACGGGCAATGGATTTTGCCCACCCTAGGGCGGGGGGCGGCGTTTGGAAATGGGCTTACAGCGCGCCGATGCCGCGCAGGATCATGGTTTTCACGCTGTCCGTGGCCTTTTGCCAATCGGCATCGCTTAAGGGGCCTGCGTTCAGGGTTTCGATCTGGTGGCCGAAATCGGCGTAATGCTGGGTGGTGGCCCAAAGCATATAAAGCAGGTGTTCGGGATCGACGGGTGCCATCTTGCCCTCGGCGATCCAGCGTTCAATCAGCCGCACGCGGCCCGTGGTCCAAGCGCGCAGGGTGGTTTCCAGATAATCTTGAATGACGGGGGCGCGGTGCATCACCTCAAACGCCCAAACCTTTGACCCATTGGGGTGTCGGCGCGAAATCTCCATCTTGGCTTGGATATAGGCTCCGATGCCTTCGATGGGGCCGGCGGCTTGGTCCATACTGTCGGCAGCGTGCAGCCAGATTTCGAAGATATCCTGCACCACGCGGCGGTAAAGGTCTTCTTTGGTCAGAAAGTAGTAATGCAGGTTCGCCTTGGGCAGGCCTGCCATATCGGCGATCAGTTGCATCGTGGCCCCACCAAAGCCCGCCTCGGCAAACACTTTTTCAGCCGCTTGCAAGATCAGCGTTTCGTTATGTTGCCGTATTTCGGTGCGGCGCGGGGGGCGGGCGGTGTCTGTCATGGATTTATGTTCAGAATTTTCTTGACCGGTTGGTCAGGCTGTGGTGCGCTTTGTTCTGACCATACGGTCAGGAAAAGATTCGTCGCAAGAGGCATTAAGATCTCGGCGACATAAGGGAGATTGCCATGCCCGCACCCGGTGAAAACCTGCGCATCAATTCGGCGCGTCTTTGGGACAGTTTGGACCAGATGGCCCAGATCGGCCCCGGCATTGCGGGTGGCAACAACCGCCAGACCCTGACCGATGCCGACAGCGAAGGCCGCCATTTGTTTGCCCGCTGGTGCAAAGACGCGGGCATGACGATGGGCGTGGATACGATGGGAAATATGTTTGCCACCCGTGCTGGGACCGACCCTGCGGCGCTACCCGTTTATATGGGCAGTCATCTGGATACCCAACCGACCGGCGGGCGCTATGACGGGGTGCTAGGCGTTTTGGGCGCGTTGGAAGTGGTGCGCAGCCTGAACGATCTGGGCATCAAGACCAAACATCCGATCGTTGTAACCAACTGGACGAATGAAGAAGGCGCAAGGTTTGCCCCCGCTATGTTGGCATCGGGCGTGTTTGCGGGGTTGCATACCGAAGACTATGCCAAGTCGCGCCGCGATCTGGATGGCAAGGTCTTTGGCGAAGAACTGGCGCGCATTGGCTGGGTGGGCGACGAAAAGGTCGGCGCGCGCAAGATCCACGCGATGTTCGAACTGCATATTGAGCAGGGCCCGATCCTTGAGGCTGAGGGGAAAACGATTGGCGTTGTCACCCACGGACAAGGCCTGTGGTGGCTGGAAATCTCCCTGACCGGCAAAGATGCGCATACCGGATCAACGCCCATGAATATGCGCGTCAATGCCGGCCTTGGCATGGCGCGTATCACCGAACGAGTTCATCAAATTGCGATGAGCCACCAACCCAACGCTGTTGGTGCTGTGGGGCAGGTGAAGGTCTACCCCAATTCGCGCAACGTTATTCCGGGCAAGGTGGTGTTCACAGTCGACATCCGCAGCCCCGAATTGCCCAAACTTGAGGCGATGAAGGCCGAAGTGACCCGTGCCGCCCATGCGGTGGCTGGGGAACTGGGCTTGGGGGTTGAGATTGAAGATGTGGGGCATTTCGACCCGGTCACCTTTGATGCGGGTCTGGTGAAGGTCGTGCGCCAAGCCGCTGAAACCTTGGGGTATTCCCACCAAGACATCGTGTCCGGCGCTGGCCATGACGCCTGCTGGATCAACCGCGTTGCGCCCACTGTCATGATCATGTGCCCCTGTGTCGGCGGGTTGTCGCACAACGAGGCGGAAGAGATTTCGCCAGAATGGGCCGCTGCCGGCACCGATGTGATGCTGCACGCGGTGTTGGACGTGGCGGAGGTGGTGGGGTGAGTGATCTTATTTCCCATTCGCCGCAGGGTTCTTGTGGCACTCTCCCCTCACGCACATCCTTAGATCAGCAATTGCCCGTTGTGGCGCCCCATCAGCAGGAATTTGGCAAATGACCATCATCAAAAACGGTACCATCGTCACCGCAGACCTGACTTACAAAGCCGATGTGCGTATCGAAGGCGGCATCATCACCGAAATCGGGCCAAACCTGAAGGGCGGCACCGAACTTGATGCAACGGGCTGCTACGTTATGCCCGGCGGAATTGATCCGCACACCCATTTGGAAATGCCCTTCATGGGCACCTATTCGACTGACGATTTCGAATCTGGCACCCGCGCGGCGCTGTCGGGCGGCACGACAATGGTGGTGGATTTTGTTCTGCCGGGGCAGGGGCAGGGCCTGATGGATGCCGCCCAAATGTGGCACAACAAATCGGGCCGCGCCTCTTGCGACTATTCCTATCACATGGCCATCACATGGTGGGGCCAAAAGGTGTGGGAGGATATGGAGGATTCGGTGAAAGCCGGCATGACATCCTTCAAACATTTCATGGCCTACAAAGGCGCGTTGATGGTCAACGATGATGAAATGTATCAATCTTTCAAACGGGTTGGCGACTTGGGTGGCTTGGCTATGGTGCATGCCGAAAACGGCGATGTCGTGGCCGAACTGACCGCAAAATTGCTGGCCGAAGGCAACACCGGCCCCGAAGCCCACGCCTATTCCCGCCCCCCGCAGGTCGAGGGCGAGGCGACCAACCGCGCCATCATGATCGCCGATATGGCGGGTGTGCCGCTGTATGTGGTGCATACCTCGTGTGAAGAAGCGCACGAAGCCATTCGCCGTGCCCGCCAACAGGGCAAGCGGGTTTGGGGCGAACCGCTGATCCAGCACCTGACGCTGGACGAAAGTGAGTATTTCCACTCCGATTGGGACCATGCTGCGCGCCGCGTCATGTCGCCCCCCTTCCGCGCCAAGGTACATCAAGATAGCCTGTGGGCGGGTTTGCAAGCGGGCAGCCTATCTTGCGTTGCGACTGATCACTGCGCCTTTACCACGGCGCAAAAGCGCTTTGGGCTAGATAACTTTGCAAAAATTCCCAACGGTACCGGTGGGTTAGAAGACCGCATGCCCATGCTGTGGACGACGGGAGTTGAAACTGGCCGCCTGACGATGAACGAATTTGTCGCCGTCACCTCGACCAATATCGCCAAGATTTTGAACTGCTACCCGAAAAAGGGCGCGGTTCTGGTGGGGGCGGATGCTGATTTGGTGGTTTTGGATCCGAACAAGGAAAAAACCATCCGCGCCGCGACCCAGCAATCGAAGATCGACTATAACGTGTTTGAAGGTCACAAGGTTAAGGGTCTGCCCCGCTTTACCCTGACACGGGGGCAGGTGGCGGTGCAGGACGGCGTGGTGCAAACGCAAGAGGGCCACGGACAATTCGTCGCCCGCGCCCCACGCCCTGCGGTGAACCGTGCACTAAGTGCTTGGAACGACTTAACCGCCCCGCGCCCTGTTCAGCGATCGGGCGTGCCGGCCACGGGAGTTTGATAGGCATGAGCGCATCGGTGATCGAAGCCAAAGGCGTTAATCTGGTGTTCCAGACGGGCGACGGGCCGGTGCAGGCACTGAAGGACGTGAACCTAAGCGTCGGCAAGGGCGAGTTTGTTTCTTTCATCGGGCCGAGTGGCTGCGGTAAAACAACTTTCCTGCGCGCCATTGCGGCGTTAGAATATCCGACCGGCGGCAGTTTAACCGTAAACGGCATGACGCCTGATGAAGCACGCCGCAAGCGCGCCTATGGCTATGTGTTTCAGGCGGCAGGGCTTTATCCTTGGCGCACGATTGCCAAGAACATCTCGCTGCCGTTGGAAATCATGGGATTTTCCAAAGAAGAGCAGGTGTCTCGCGTTGAGCGCGTTTTGGAATTGGTGGAACTGTCGGGTTTTGGCAAAAAGTTTCCATGGCAATTGTCAGGCGGTATGCAACAGCGCGCCTCAATAGCGCGGGCTTTGGCCTTTGATGCCGACATTTTGCTGATGGACGAACCCTTTGGCGCCTTGGATGAGATTGTGCGCGATAGGCTGAATGAGGAGTTGCTAAAACTTTGGAATAGAACGGGAAAAACGATCTGTTTTGTCACCCATTCCATTCCAGAAGCGGTGTATCTTTCGACCAAAATCGTGGTGATGTCGCCGCGTCCCGGGCGGATCACCGATGTGATTGACAGTCCTCTGCCACGCGAACGCCCCTTAGACATTCGCGATACCAAGGCCTTTATCGACATCGCCCACCGCGTGCGCGAAGGGTTGCGGGCGGGGCATTCGGATGAGTAGGGCGCGCTTTATCATCGAGGGGCGGCCATGAACCCAGTGGTGCTGTTTTATCTTGCAGCCTCAACCGGCGTGTTCATGGTCGCCAATTCGCTGCTAAAAATCTATGCTGCCAAGAGTGGTTCGCTGATTTTGATTGCGTCTTTAGCGTGTTTTTGTTTGGGCAATTACCTGATGGTGCGGGTGATGCGCGAAAACGGGTTAGGGTTGGCTTTGGCGCTGTCTCTGGTGTTTCAACTGGTGGCAATCACGGTGATCGCTTTTGCGGTCTTTGGCGAACGCCCCACGGGTTTGCAAGTGGCCGGGGTCGTGCTGGGGATTGTTTCCATCTCGATGATCGCTTGGCCACAGGGGGGCGCATCGTGAAGATTGGGCCGGTGCTGGGGGTTTTAGCGGTGATCGTAGCGCTTTGGTATGGCGCGGCGGTTTGGCTAAACGCCGCTTGGACCTATGATCAAGCGGCCCGCGATGGCGGCACGGTGACGGTTTCCTTGCTTTTATCCGACACAATGGACCAAGAACGCCCCGTTCTGCCGCCCCCGCATCAGGTGGTGGGCGAATTGTGGAAGGGGCTGACGGCCTTTAACGTCACCTCTAAGAAAAGTCTTGTTTATCATAGTTATGTGACGCTGGTTTCTACCTTTTCTGGGTTTTTGCTGGGCAGTCTTTTGGGCGTTTTGCTGGCCGTGAGCATTGTGCAAAGCCGCACGATGGAATTGGGCATGATGCCTTGGGCGGTGATCAGCCAGACCATTCCTGTTGTGGCGATTGCCCCGATGATCGTTGTGTTGTCCAATTCGCTGGGCTTTGGCGACCATTTGGGCGTGTCAAACGCACTGGTCTCTAAAACCATCATCGCCGCCTACCTAAGTTATTTCCCCGTTCTGGTCGGCATGATCAAAGGTCTGCGCAGTCCCGATCAGATGCAATTGGACCAGCTAAAAACCTACAGCGCATCGGAAGTACAGGGGTTTTTCAAACTGCGGTTGCCCTCTTCGGTCCCCTATCTTTTCACCAGCCTAAAGGTGGGGATTGCAGCAAGCCTTGTGGGCGCAATTGTGGGCGAATTGCCCACAGGGGCTATTGAGGGCTTGGGCGCAAGGATGCTGATTGGCAGCCAGTTCGGCTCACCCATCATCGTCTGGGCCGCCTTGTTTGCCGCGGCTATATTGGCGGGTGTTTTGATCTTGATTGTGCGGGTGTTGGAAACCGTGGTCACAAAACGCATGGGGGTGCGGGCGTGAGCATTCTGTTTGCATTGGGCTTTTGGCTTGCTTGCTGGGTGGTGAATGCATCCCTTGCCCGGTCGCGGTTTGCGGCACAAAAACCTGTGCGGATTGCCATTCCCGTGCTGTTCGGCCTTGCGATTTTGGCCCTGTGGCAGGGGATCGTGACGGGCTTATCGGTGCCGGAAGTGATTTTGCCCGCCCCCAGTTCCATCGGCGTGGCCATTGGCGCGAACTTGCCCACCCTTTGGGCGGATTTTGTTCAGACGATCCTGAAAGGGGCTTTGTCGGGCTATACTCTTGGCGCTGGATCTGCCTTTGCGGTGGCGGTTCTTGTTGACCGTGTGCCCTTTTTACGCGCTGGCCTTTTGCCCATCGGCAATTTTGTGGCGGCCCTGCCAATTGTGGGGATCGCCCCCATTATGGTGATGTGGTTTGGCTTTGATTGGCAATCGAAAGCTGCCGTTGTCGTGGTGATGGTTTTCTTTCCTGTGCTGGTCAATATGGTTGCGGGCCTTTCGGCCAGCGATAGAATGCAGCGCGATTTGATGGCGACATGGGGCGGCTCTTACTGGCAGACGCTGGTCAAATTGCGCCTGCCTGCGGCCATGCCGTTCCTGTTTAACGGGCTTAAAATTGCGGCAACTTTGGCGCTGATTGGTGCTATTGTTGCGGAAAATTTCGGCTCTCCAACGGTGGGCATGGGATTTCGCATCTCTACTGCCGTGGGGCAACTGGATCTACCGCTGGTTTGGGCTGAGATTGCTGTCGCGGCCTTGGCCGGGTCGGTGTTTTACGGGTTTGTGGCGGCGTTAGAGCGCGCCGTCACGTTCTGGCATCCCTCACAAAGAGGGAGGTGATTTAACATGGAGGTCTACACAATGAAGAAACTTCTGATCACGGCAACGGCTTTTGCCATGGCCGCAGGCGCTGC
>Ga0209550_10000637_pt1 | contig 33297 bp, 37 predicted proteins | sample LauGreSuBDMM15SN_2_FD_187567 | JGI IMG/M metagenome (GOLD analysis project Ga0209550, IMG submission 187567) | Freshwater lake microbial communities from Lake Michigan, USA - Su13.BD.MM15.SN (SPAdes) (version 5) | ecosystem: Environmental > Aquatic > Freshwater > Lake | place: Lake Michigan... | reverse complement strand
TCGGTTAGACCTTCACCGACGTCAGGCAAATCAAAGTATGCAAGTTGTGACATATTCATTCCGCCTTAGTAAGCCAACACTCGATCGACCGCTTCCATGATGCGGTCTGCGTCTGGTAGATAAAGTTCTTCAAGTTTTGCTGCAGGGTAAGGAACATCAAAACCACCAACACGAAGCACAGGTGCTTCTAGGAAGTAGAAACAGAGTTCTGCAATCTTGGCTGCGATCTCAGATGAGACGCTCACAAAAGTTCCCGCTTCGTGCGCAACGATCAATCTTCCAGTTCGTTTAACTGATTCAACAATGTGGTTGAAATCAATTGGCGAGATAGAACGAATATCTATTACCTCTAGGTTGATTCCTTCAGCAGCTGCAACCTCTGCAGCCTGAAGTGCAGTGACAACCATTGGGCCATAGGTAACCAAAGTGACATCGTTACCGCTGCGCAGAGTGGTTGCTGAGTGCAGAGGCTGAGGGGCTTCATCAAGATTGACCTGGCCCTTCTGCCAGTAACGACGCTTAGGTTCAAAGAACAGAACAGGGTCTCTAGATTCAATAGCCTGCTGGATCATCCAGTAAGCATCGTTTGGATTGCTAGGGCTAACCACGCGAAGACCTGCGGTGTGAGCGAAGTATGCTTCTGGGCTTTCGCTGTGGTGTTCAACAGCTCCAATGCCGCCACCGTAAGGAACACGAATAACAACTGGCATCTGCATGAAGCCTTCACTTCGGTTAGTCAGTTTTGCAAGCTGAGAAACAATCTGATTAAAAGCTGGGTAGATAAATCCATCAAACTGAATTTCAGCAACTGGCCTAAAGCCGCGCATTGCTAAGCCAATAGCAGTTCCAACGATTCCTGATTCAGCGATTGGTGAATTGAATATTCTCTTTTCACCAAACTCATCTAGCAAACCTTCAGTGACGCGGAACACTCCACCGAGACGAGCAACATCTTCACCAAAAACTAAAACCTTTTCGTTATCACGCATTGACTTAGCAAGACCTGCGTTGATTGCCTTTGCAATTGATAGTTCAACGGAGTTACTCATTAGCGAGTTCCCCCGTAATTAACCCCATCGTCAGTTGTCGGTGTGTGTCCACCAAGTTCTGACTCATACTTCTGCAACCAAGCCTTTTGTTCTTCAACTAGTGGGTGAGGTTCTGAATAGACATGATCAAACATGTTCTCCAGTGGTGGTTCTGTTAGAGCAAAGGTTGCTTCTCGAACTTCCGAGGCAATTACATCTCCTGCAATTGCAACTTCATCAAAGAAGTCTTGGCCGATGCCTTGCTTTCTCAAGAACTTCTCGAAACGAACAATTGGGTCTCTAGCTTCCCAGTATGCAACTTCCGCTGCATCACGATACTTGGATGGATCGTCGCTGGTGGTATGTGCACCAATGCGATAAGTCAGAGCTTCAATCAAAGCTGGACCTAATCCGCCTCTGGCATCATCCATGTGCTTCTTAGTAACTGCGAAACACGCAAGAACATCGTTACCATCAACACGAATACCTGGCACACCAAAACCTTCACCACGCTTATAAATAGGAACTGTTGTTTGAGTTCCAACTGGAGATGAAATAGCCCATTGATTGTTTTGACAGAAGAACACCTGCGGAGCTTTCGTTGTTGCTGCAAACAACAACGCCTCACTAATGTCACCTTCTGCAGTTGCACCATCACCGAAGTATGCAATCACAGCAAGATCGTTTTCCAGATCTCCAGTGCCAACTCTTCCTTCAAAATTCAAACCCATTGCGTAGCCTGTTGCATGAAGTGCTTGGGTTCCCAAAACAATTGCGTATAAATGGAATCTAGTTTCGTGTGGATTCCATCCACCGTGGTTCACACCTCTATACATCTTCACAATTGACATCAGGTCAACACCGTGAGTGATAGCAACACCGTGCTCACGATAAGAAGGGAAGATGTGATCGTTAGGGCCAACGCCGTAACCGGAACCGATTTGCGCGGCCTCTTGGCCGATAGCTGGAACCCAGAGACCCATCTGACCCTGGCGCTGAAGCGCGGTTGCCTCGTTATCGAAACGACGAATACGAGCCATGTCTCGGTAGAACTTTAGGAAGTCAGCTTCACGCAAATCTCTAATGAGTTCGCCGTAGGCAGCGTGCTCTTTAGGAACGCTGAAATCGCCATCTACGGATAACAGCTGCACCATAGGAATTTCTGGATTTTGGGCAGTCACAAGTACCAATTTACTTGACCCGTGGCACAATCGAACCATGAAGCGATTTCTAGTTAGCACTGTTCTTAATGCTTTGGGTCTCTGGCTGGTCTCAGCAATCATTCCTGGAGTGCATCTTCGCCCTTACGGAGGAACAGATTTACTCAATGTAGTCCTAACGCTTCTGGCTATCGGAGCCATCTTTGGTCTGATTAACGCGGTTATTGCCCCGGTGATCAAAATCATTGCTATTCCCCTATACATCATCACTTTTGGGCTGATCTCCTTCGTAATCAACGGGGCGCTCCTACTTCTAGTGGCATGGATTAGCCAACAATTCAGCCCAGACACCTTTGCAATTGATGGTTTCACCTCCGAAGGGCTAGCTATCGCCTCTCTAGGTTGGGCAATCTTGGCTGCTTTAGTTATGAGTCTCTGCTCCTTTATTGGTCGTGGCCTATTCAAAGCCATGAAGATTCTCTAAACCGCCGCAAGCTTGTAGACGCTGACCGTACCCTCAACATTTCTGATCTGATTAAGGGTTTCCTGGCTAGGCATAGCTAAAACACCTTCTTTTAGCCCGACATAGTGAACCTCAGTATCTGGCTTGATCTGCAGAGATTCTTGTAATTCGGCTAATTGGGCAGGTTTTTCCCCAGAATCAAAGACTCCCCAGCCCTCAGCCTTTGGCAAATAGAACCAGTGCGAGCTATTGCCTGTGGCTAGTGGGTATTCCTCGTGCCTAATTAGAGGCTGACCAGACCAGGTGGTCTCCGTGAAGCGGTTCTTCACCATGTCTACGCTTTCTGGAGCAAGCATTTGGACTGGAGGAACGTGTTGGCTGATCCCAAAGGGCAGATCTTTCAGCGGGCCAAGTTCTATTGCCCATGAACTCAGTTCCTGAAAGAGCTTTGGGACGTCAATGGTCTCAAGGATGGTTATCAACATGGCTTCACTCTCTAAATAACTGTGAGCGGTGGTAATCAATCCTTGCTGTAGGTGCCAGAGCTTGGCCATGATGAACGGGAGTTCTATTGTGAAGAGAGCTGCCGCCCAAGGTGCAGTCGCAAACTTGGTAGGCGTTAGCTCGGTTAGCAGGCTTACTGCCACCGCCCACATATCTCTTGCACTTCGAACCAATTCTTCGTGAGTTGCCACGAAGTTCACTGGAACCGGCGTGATCGGAACTGGCTTGACGAATGATGAGCTCATGGGATCAATCCCAACAACTGCATCTGCCACATCAATGACTTGAGTTGGTGTGAGAGTTTTTGCATTTCTTGTCGGCAGGTATCTGCAGCAGGTCCTCGCCAAAGTGCAGGGCTTGGCTGTGCATGTTGAAGTAGTGCAACGGTAATCGCTAAGTGGTTATTGAAAATGTTCATGAGGAAAGATTTGCTCAACTCAGTGACTCGGAGTTCAGTTGTGTTCGATTCTGTGTAAAAAGCAGGGCAATATAGACATGTGAGTAATCTTGGAAATCAACCCCTTAGCCCCCTTGATGGTCGTTACCAACCCGCAGTTGCTGGTTTAGGTGAACACCTAAGTGAAGCTGGTCTAAACCGAGCAAGATTATTTGTTGAGATCGAATGGATCATCTTCCTAGCAAGAAAAAACATTCTCACCACAAACACTGAGATTGACAGCGTTCTAGCGAAACAACTCCGTGAACTTGTTCAAAACTTCAACCTTGACGATGTTGCTGAACTTGCAGCAACCGAAGCTAAGACCAGACATGACGTTAAGGCGATTGAATATTTCATTCGTGAAAGACTCACACAACTGGGTAGACCTGATCTTCTAGAACTAACCCACTTCGCTTGCACAAGCGAAGACATCAACAACCTTTCATACGCAATTACTATTCGTGATGCAGTCAAGACTGTCTGGTTACCCAAAGCACAAGCTCTGGTTGAGAAAGTTAGAACTCTTGCAGTTGAGTTCCAGGATGCAGCAATGCTTGCTCGTACTCACGGACAACCTGCAACTCCAACCACAATGGGTAAAGAACTTGCTGTTTTCGTTCACCGTCTTGAAAGGCAAATCAAGAGAGTTGAATCAAGTGAGTATCTAGGTAAGTTCTCTGGTGCTACCGGTACTTGGTCAGCACACATTTCAGCTGCTCCAGATGTTGATTGGTTCTCAGAGTCAAAGGCATTCGTTGAGAGCTTAGGTTTAACTTTCAACCCATTGACCACTCAAATCGAATCACACGACTGGCAGGCTGAACTTTATTCTGCAATTACTTTATTCAACAGAATCTTGCACAACCTCTGCACAGACATCTGGACATACATCTCAATGAATTACTTCAAGCAGATTCCTGTTGCTGGTGCGACTGGTTCATCAACCATGCCTCACAAGATCAACCCAATACGTTTTGAGAACGGGGAATCAAATCTTGAGCTATCAAATGCAATTCTTGATTCTCTAGGCTCAACCCTGGTCACTTCAAGACTGCAGAGGGATCTAACTGACTCAAGTTCACAGCGAAACATCGGTCTTGGTTTGGGGCACTCATTGTTGGCACTTGATAACGTCACACGTGGTCTAGGTGAACTAGAACTCAACTCTCCAGTTCTAGAAGCAGATCTAGCAGAGAACTGGGAAGTCCTTGGAGAAGCAATTCAAACTGTGATCCGTGCAGAAGTTGCAGCTGGAAGAAGTTCTATTTCTGACCCTTACCAACTTCTAAAAGAACTTACTCGTGGTAAGCGAATCGGAAGCGAAGACCTAATTGAATTTGTGAATTCACTTGAGATTAGTGATGAGGCTAAGCAGAGACTTATCGTCCTGAAGCCGAACACATACACAGGTCTAGCTTCAGAGCTAGTCAAACTAATTACAAAGGACTAGAACTACTTGAGCCTTGGTGATCCAGGCTTTACATCTTCATCGGGCTTAGCTGCCCAATTCAAAAGCACAAACCCAAGTGCCACTGCTACGAATGTCCCGATGGCAAAGGCCAAGATTGTGTTGATCTCATCAACGGCTCCCCAGAGAATCAGGCCAACAAAGACCGAGCTAAAGAATGAAATCACAAGAATTGAGCGCAGTGACGTTGCAGATTTATTACTCGCCATTTTGTTCCTTTGTCTTAGGTGTTGCCAACCAAACTCCACGCTGAACAGCAATGATGGCCATGTATGCGCTGAAGAAGCCAACAGCATTTAGTCCATTCAAAGGTGCAAACCAGAAGATCAAACAGAAAAGCGCACCGATACCAGCGCTGATTCTCAACTCCATTTTGTCCACTGACTCTGATGCTTTAGATGCAAAGAATTCGGTAACAGCTGTCATGCCGGAGAAGATTGCAAGCAATCCTGTGAAGACTGCTAGATACGCTTCCTCAGTTGTTGGTGTGAAAATTATTGTGAACAACACAACTAAAGCGGCGATTGCACTCGGGTAAATAATCGAGAACTTTTTATCTTCGCTCTTATCGATTTGAAACAACACTAGTCCACCAAAGGCAAGTCCAGTCGCAGCAAATTGCAGAACCTGTGTGCCGGTTGTTACGGTGTGATCTTGATTGAAGATTAGAAATGCAGCAGCGACCGCGAACACAATTGCTCGAAGAAAATTCGCTAACTTCATTTACTACTCCTTAGGATTTACAAAGCGTGAGTACTGTCCTTGGAACAATACTGTTGAAGAACCGGTAGGTCCGTTTCTCTGCTTCGCCAGAATCAATTCTGCCTCACCTGGTCGTGGAGTTTCTGAACTTAGGTCGCGGTGAATCAAAATTACAACGTCAGCATCTTGCTCCAGAGATCCAGATTCACGAAGCTGAGATAACTCTGGCTTCTTGTTTGTTCCATCTTCTGATTTACGGTTCAACTGTGAAAGTGCAACAACCGGAACCTTAAGTTCCTTAGCAAGTAGCTTTAGAGATCTTGAGAACTCAGAAACTTCTTGCTGGCGGTTTTCAACTTTCTTACCTGAAGTCATCAACTGGATGTAGTCAATGACTACTAACTTCAGATCAAACTCTTTGAGCATTCGACGACACTTAGCTCTGATCTCAACTATGTTTAGGTTAGGGCTGTCATCAATAACTAGTGGTGCAGCACCGATGTTGCTGCGACGCTCGGCCATAATCGCCCACTCGTTGTCAGTGATTCCACCCTTACGCATGCTCTGCAAGAGAATTCCTGTTTCAGCAGAAAGCAAACGCATCGCGATTTCGGTGGTGCTCATTTCCAGGGAGAAAACAGCAGTTGCAAGTTTCTTATTTATTGCTGCTTCTCTAGCAATGTCTAGAGCAAGTGTTGACTTACCTAAACCTGGACGTGCAGCAATAATTACAAGCTGACCCGGGTGTAAACCGTTTGTCTCTTTATCCAGTTGAGTGAATCCAGTCGGGACTCCAGATAAACCTTCGTTCTTCTGAACCAATTCAATTTCATCTGCAGCATCTTGCAGAGCTTTACTCAGACGTGTCCAGTCTGCACCGGTTGATTCATCTGCAACTGTGTAGATTTCGTTTTGTGCAACGTTGACTAGTTCTTCAACTTCACCTTCAGCGTCATATCCGCGCTGTGCAATTCTTGTTCCAACTTCAATGAGTCTTCGCAGTACTGCTTTATCTCTGACGATGTCTGCATAGAACTTTGCGCTTGCTGCAGTTGGAACGATCGATGTTAGTTCGTGAAGATATTCAGCTCCTCCGATGGTGGCGAGCTTGCCCATCTTTGATAATTCAGCGTTGACAGTAATAACGTCTGTTGGTTCACCGTGGTTAGCCAGGGCTGCAATCGCACTGTAAATAAGCTCGTGCTTAGGTGCGTAGAAGTCTCTAGGCTTTAGCTTTCCCTCAGAAAGAATTGAGTGCACAACATCTGCAGACAGCAGCATTCCACCCAGGGTGCTCTGTTCAGCATTTAGGTCGTGAGGAAGTAGGCGATCTTCAGATCTGAAAGCCTTGGCTACTGGTGCAATGGACATCTTTTTCTTTCTTTTTGGAGCAAAATTCTTTTAGAACTTATGTGTAGCATCTACCATAGACATTGCGAGTGCAATAAGGGCTGTGATTTAACCTGTGGATAAACTGGGGAACACGCCGACCCAACTGTGGACAAATTGTGGATAAGCAGTGGAGAAACTGTGGATAACTTCTGAAATTCCCCGTCTTTATTGGCCTGTAGCGGTGTTGAGCCAACCTTAACTAAAGGTTAAACCTGTGCATTAAGGTTTTGAAAGATGTGTGAAAAAGCTACAAATTTCAGGACTTCTCCACAGAGTTATCCACAGATTCAGCGTGTCGAGCCTGGTTAAAGCAATAGTGGCAGGCTTTTGGGCCTGCCACTACCGTTTTGAACTAGTTACTTCTTAGCTACAACCTGTAGTTTCAGGGTTGCAGTTAGGTCTGAGTGCAGCTTTACAGTTGCCTCGTAGGTACCTGTAGTGCGGATTGGAGAGAAGAAAGCGACCTTACGCTTGTCGATCTCGCCTAGACCAGCTGCTGCAACTGCTGCTGCAACGTCACCGTTCTTGACTGCACCGAACAAACGGCCACCAACTCCAGCCTTTACAACAACCTTGATTGGGTTAGCCTGAAGGCTGTCCTTGAAAGCCTGAGCTTCTTCAACGGTTGCTAGAGCACGTGCGTTGCGGGCTGCCTTGATTGATGCAACCTGCTTCTCACCACCCTTGGTCCAGATGACTGCAAAGCCTCTAGGTAGTAGGTAGTTACGTGCGTAACCGTTCTTTACTTCAACAACGTCGCCGGCTGAGCCTAGGCCCGATACCTCGTTGGTCAAAATTACTTTAGACATTAGTCATCCCTACTTATCTGCCAGCGCCAGCGTAAGGCATAAGTGCAACCTCACGAGCGTTCTTTACTGCACGGGCAATTAGACGTTGTTCCTGAACTGAAACTCCGGTGATGCGGCGAGAACGGATCTTGCCACGGTCAGAAACGAACTTACGAAGAGTTGCGATGTCCTTGTAATCAATTACGCCGACCTTGATTGGCTTGACTGGTGCAAGCTTTAGGTTCTTGGCGTTGCGACTGCCCTTCTTGACGCGGTCGCTGTTTACTTTTGCTGCCATTTGTATCTCCTATGAATTCTTAGAAAGGTGTTGAGTCGCCAGCGGCAAAGCCACCATCAACTCCTGGGTTGGCCCAAGCATCGTTAGCTGGTGGGGTGACCTGTGCGGCTGGAGCGTTACCCCAGGCGTTTGAGTCAACTGCACCGGCTTCACGAGCCTTGCGGGTTACGGTTGCGGTTGCGTAGCGAAGTGAAGGACCGATTTCCTCGATCTCCATTTCGATAGAAGCACGAGCTTCTCCGGTGTTTGCCTGGTAGGCAGAAGCAGGCTTTAGGCGACCTGTTACGATGACTCTGGTTCCCTTAGAAAGTGAACGAGCTACGTTATCGGCAACGTCGCGCCAAGCGGTACATCTCACCCAAACAGTCTCGCCGTCTTCCCAAGTGTTGGTGTTGCGGTTGTAGGTGCGTGGGGTTGAAGCCACGTTTAGGCCAACAAATGCAATACCGCTATTGGTGTTACGCAATTCTGGATCGTTGGCAAGGTTGCCAACAACAGTGATAGTAAGTTCTCCAGCCATGAGTGTTACTCAGCTGACTTAGCGGCAGGCTTCTTAGCTCTAGCTGGCTTCTCGTCAGCAGCCTTTTCAGCAGCGCTAACTTCAGGAACCACTACAGCATTGATCTTGAATACTGCATCTTCAGCGCGTAGCACCTTGGTGCGAACAACTGCTTCAGAGAGCTTCAACTGACGGTCCAACTCAAGAACTTCAGCAGGCTGACAGGTCAGGTATAGGACGGCGTAGATGCCTTCGGTTTTCTTGTTGATTTCGTAAGCGAAACGGCGACGGCCCCAAATGTCAACGCTGTCAACGGTGCCTCCACCGTTACGAACTACGTTGAGGAATTTGTCTAAGCTGGCACCAACGGTACGCTCATCGATGTCTGAGTCAAGAATGACCATGACTTCGTATTTATGCATGACTAACCCACCTCCTTTGGACTAGAACGGCCACGGCGTTTCCGTGGCAGGAGGGTATATGCAGTTGTCACCCAACAAAAGAGCACAGGGTCTCTTCAGGGCAACTTCACTACTCTACCTTGATTGCCACCAGGCAAGCAAGCGAGATTTAGCAATATCTTCACCAAGTGGGCCTTCATCTAAACGAAGTTCCATGAGGAACCGATAGGCAGCTCCAACATCAGGTCCTGGAGTGATATTTAGTAGTTCCATGATCTGTTCACCAGAGAGATCAGGCCTAATTGCATTGAGTTCTTCCTCTTCTTGCAATTTGGCAATGCGCTCTTCTAAATCGTCATAAGCGTGAGATAGGCGATCTGCCTTCCTCTGATTACGGGTAGTCACATCGGCTCTTGTTAGTGCGTGCAGTCTCAATAGTTGATCGTCGGCATCCCGGACGTATCTCCTAATTGCTGAGTCAGACCAAGGCTGATCGCTGTAACCAAAGAATCTAAGGTGTAATTCGATAAGCCTAGAGACCGCCTTTATGGTGTCATTATCGAATTTCAGTTCTCTTAGACGCTTGGTAGCAAGCTTTGCCCCAACAACATCGTGATGGTAGAAGGTAACTCCTCCACCAGATTCAAGCTTTCTGGTCGAAGGCTTACCAATATCGTGAAACAGTGCTGCTAAACGAAGAACTAGGTCGTTCTGAAGCTGATAGTCCTTCTCATAGTCAATCGCCTGCTCAACAACAGTCAAAGTGTGCTGATAAACGTCCTTGTGATGGTGGTGTTCGTCAATCTCGAGCTTTAGAGCGGGTAGTTCTGGAATTACAAGTTCTGCTAATCCTGAATCAACTAGGGCTTCTAGACCTTCTCGAGGGTTGGCACCAAGCAATAACTTAGAAAGTTCAACCTGAATACGCTCTTCAGAGATGATCTGAATGCGATCAGCCATAGCCTTCATGGCGCTAAAGGTCTCATCTTCAATGAGGAAACCCAGTTGAGAGGCAAATCTAGCCGCTCTCATCATTCTTAGTGGGTCATCACTGAAGCTATCCTCAGGTTTACCTGGAGTCCTGATAATGCCATCGACTAGGTCTTGTAATCCGTTGAATGGGTCAACGAAGACCCCCTCAGGAAGCCTGAGAGCCATGGCATTAACGGTGAAATCTCTTCTAAATAGGTCATCGTTGAGGTCTTTTCCGAAGGCAACGTGAGGTTTTCTAGAGTCGGCGTCATACTGATCGGCTCGATAAGTTGTGATTTCGACAGCGGTATCGCCGATACGAGCACCGATGGTGCCGAAATCCCTGCCGATATCCCAATGAGCATCAACATGGCCCTTGAGGACAGAGAGGATCTCATCAGGCGTTGCCGAAGTAGTGAAATCTAGGTCATTGGTTTCTCTGCCTAGGAAAGCATCTCTAACAGGTCCACCAACTAGGGATAGTTCATAACCGGCAGCTGTGAACAGTGTGCCGAGTTTAACAAGTAACGGACTCTCGGTGGTCCGCTGGAGATTGGCTAGAGCCTCTTGAACTGTTGGCATTGATTTAAGTATGCCCGTGATATCCCTCATACACCGATGAATTACCTCACAGGGTTAGGCTTGAAGCATGAACTCTCGAGCGAAACCTCGCGTCGAGGAGACTTCAGCCGGGGGATTTGTCTTAGCTGGTGATGGGTCTTCGCGCATAGCTGTCATCGGCCGCCGTAATCGTGGTGGTCGGATTGACTGGTGTATCCCTAAGGGTCATCTTGAAAGCACTGAGACTATTGAAGCTGCAGCGCTAAGAGAAGTTCTAGAAGAAACCGGTTTGGAAGCTGAAATCATTGAGCCACTGGGTTCAATCAAATACGAGTTCTCAACTCCAACAGCTGTGATTAGTAAAACTGTTCACCACTTCTTGATGAAGCAAACCGGTGGTGAACTAACCATTGAAAATGATCCAGATAGAGAAGCAGTCGATATCCGTTGGATCAATGTTGATCTGATTTCTGATGAACTAACTCACGAGAATGAGCGTCGTCTAGCTCTGATTGTTCAAGAGTGGGTCGCTCGTCAATGAAACGTAAGTTGATCTTGCTTACTGCTCTGTGTTTGTCATTTCTGACTCTCACACCGCAGGCTAACGCTTCGCTCCCTCCAGCACAGGTATACATTGTGCCTGGGTCGGATATCAATATGGTTTCTCGTGAATCTAAAGTTCCTATTTCCGTTCAGAACAATTACGACAGACCCATCAAAGTTAGAGTGCACGCAAAGACAACTAACCCTGCACTAAATGTTCAAGAGTATGTTTCAGTAACTATTCCAGCTAACTCAAGAAAAGATGCTCTCGTTCCAATCACTGCTATCTCTGCTGGATCTTTTACTGTCAAAGTTTGGGTCACAACTTTCACTGATCTTCGTTTAGGTCAAACAACAGAAATCAAGTTGACTGCTAATCCAGATATCGAACTATATCTACTCTTTGGTTTTGCTGGACTAATTGTAATTCTGTTAGCTCTAGGAATTATTCGTATGCGTAGAAGAGTGAGCGCATGAGTGTAGTTCGTTCTTCATTGATCATGGCAAGTGGAACAGTATTCTCACGAGTGCTGGGAATCGTTAGAGCAATCATGCTTGCTGCCACCATCGGTGTTACTACCAACGCTGCTGACGCATTTGGTGTTGCTAATCAACTACCTAACAACGTCTACGCAATCATCGTCGGTGGTGTTCTAAATGCGGTTCTAGTTCCACAGATTGTTAGAGCACGACTGCATGCTGACGGTGGTAAGGCATACATCGATCGTTTGCTGACCCTTGCCATCACTGTGTTCGGAGCCATCACAATACTCACCACCCTGGCTGCTCCACTACTAGTAGCCCTATACACCGATGGCTGGTCACAGTCCCAGATGGCTCTAGCTACTGCCTTTGCGTACTGGTGTCTGCCGCAACTCTTCTTCTACGGTCTATACACGCTCTTGGGTGAAGTGCTAAATGCTAGAAGCAGGTTTGGCCCGTTTATGTGGGCACCGGTACTTAACAACATCGTCGCTATCGCAGGTATGGGTGCTTTCATTTGGCAGTTCGGTCTAGACCCAACCGGTAAACAATCTGTTGAGGATTGGACGCAAGCGCAGATCTCTTTGCTAGCTGGAACAGCAACATTCGGTGTTGCATCTCAAGCACTGATTCTCTTCCTGTTCTGGAAGAAGATGGGTCTCACCTTTAACCTGAACTTTGGTTGGAAGGGTGTTGGTCTTGCTCCGGCAATGCGAACAGCTTCTTGGACTTTAGGGATGCTCCTAATTACACAAATAGGTGGCATCGTCCAAACCTCTGTTGCTTCAACAGCTGTTGGTGGACGTGAAATGATCAACGGTCAATACGTTGCTATTGCATCTGTTGCAGCTATGGGTATTGCCTGGTTGATATTTATGTTGCCTCATTCGGTTGCAACAGTTTCTATTGCAACTGCATACTTCACCAGAATGTCCACTCACGCGGTTGAGAAGAAGTTTGATGAACTAAAGACAGACCTTGCTGATGGTCTAAGAACTATTGCGATGATCAGTGTGTTAGCAACAACAGGTTTGGTAGTTCTCGCATATCCAATCTCTAGAGTTTTCGTCGGTGAGATACCAAGCGCAATTGCTTTGGGAAATGTTGTTATCGCCATGGTGGTTGGATTACTTCCATTCAGTTATGTCTTCATGATTCAACGAGCTTTTTATTCACTTGAAGACACCCGAACTCCTTTCATCTTTACAGCTGTCCAAACATTCTTCACCGTTACAGGTTCACTGATTGTTGCAATGTATGTTGAACCAGTTTGGTTAGTAGTTGGTCTAGCACTTGTAACAAGTGGTGGTATCTGCATTCAAGCTGTTCTTGCGTTCTTCTTGTTCAAGAGAAAGTTCGGATCTCTAGGACACTCTCATCTGAGCATGGCAACACTGAAGTTTGTAATCGCGGGTGTGATTTCAGGATTGCTAGGTTTTGCAATTCTTCAAGCTCTTGGTGGTGCTCATCCAGGTGCATTCCCAGTACTAAACGTTTTAGCGGCAGGGCTTACCTGTTTGCTCATTGGTGGGGTAATGACAATCTCTTATCTAGTGATTTTGAAGGTCCTGAAGTCAGAAGAGATTGACACACTAATAAAACCAATTCGGGCTATGCTCAAACGATAAATAGTAAAGATAAACTTGCCCTAGTCACCTCGACTAGTTCCCTACTTTTGGAGTCATATTTTGCGCGAAGTAATCATCATCGGCTCAGGCCCAGCTGGATACACCGCTGGCATATACACAGCACGTGCAGGTCTAAACCCCTTGCTTATCGCTTCATCTGTTGAAGCTGGTGGCGAGCTAATGAAGACCACCGAAGTTGAGAACTACCCTGGCTTCCCAACTGGTCTTCAAGGTCCAGAACTAATGGATGCTTTCAGAGCACAGGCTGAACGCTTCGGCACAGAAGTTCTACTAGATGACGTTATTGAAGTTGACCTAACCGGAGCCATCAAGATCGTGAAGACTGGTGGCGGTCAGACCTTCGAAGCTAAGACTGTGATTTTGGCAACTGGTGCTGCCTATCGTGAACTAGGTCTGCCAAGGGAGAAAGAACTTAGCGGTCACGGAGTTTCATGGTGCGCTACCTGCGATGGTTTCTTCTTCAGGGAGAAGACCATCGCTGTTATCGGTGGTGGAGATTCAGCAATGGAGGAAGCTACCTTCCTCACCCGCTTTGCTTCAAAGGTTTATCTGATCCACAGAAGAGATACCTTCAAGGCATCAAAGATTATGCAGGAGAGAGCTCTAGCTAATCCAAAGATTGAAGTTGTTTGGAACACCGAAGTTGCAGAACTGCTAGGTGAAGGAAAGCTTTCTGGAATCGTCACGAGAAACACTGTTGATGGTTCAACTAAGCAGCTTGACCTAGATGGTCTATTCATCGCAGTTGGAAATGATCCCCGTGTTTGGTTGGTTGAAAACCAGGTAGAGCTAACAGCTGAGAAATTCATCAAGGTTGAAGGAAGATCTTCAAAGACATCTTTGCCAGGTGTATTCGCCTGTGGTGATGTTATTGACCCAACATACCGTCAGGCAATCACAGCAGCAGGTTCTGGTTGTGTCGCAGCGTTGGACGCTGAACACTATCTAGCCGACGTAAAATAGAGTTACTAAACAAGGAGCAACCATGTCAGCAAAGAGCGTAACCACAGCAACATTCCAGGCCGATGTCCTGTCTTCAGGCAAGCCAGTATTAGTAGATTTCTGGGCAGAGTGGTGTGGTCCATGCCGCATGGTCTCTCCTATCCTCGATGAGATTTCAGCAGAGCACGGCGAGAAGCTAACCATCGTCAAGGTAAATGTTGACGAAGAGCCGGCACTAGCTCAGCAGTATGGCATCACCTCAATCCCTGCACTTCAGGTGTTCCAGGGTGGAGAAGTAGTGAAGTCAATTGTTGGCGCGAAGCCAAAGCCACAGCTTTTGGCTGATTTGAGCGAGTTCATCAACTAAATTAGTTCTTAGCAAAACGGCTATGGGGCCTACGCCCTATAGCCGTTTTCTTTAACCTGAACACTAAGGAACCGACATGACAAAAGATCTGTGGTCTGACAACTACGCTTCACGTGCCAATGGCTTATCAGCCTCTGAGGTACGAGCGTTGTTTGCGGTTGTTTCACGACCTGAAGTCGTTTCCCTTGCCGGTGGTATGCCGTTTGTTCCATCGCTTCCTAAAGAGCGAATGATTGAAAGCTTCAACACGTTGATGGCTGATAGATCAAACCTTGCATTGCAGTATTCAGGTGGACAGGGTGACCCAATCCTTCGTGAACACATCAGAGAGATCATGGGGCTTGAAGGAATCAAGAGCAACGTCGATGACATCGTAATTACCACTGGTTCTCAGCACGGACTTGACCTAGTCTCTTCACTCTTTTTAGATCCAGGTGACGTTGTTCTGGCTGAAGGACCAAGCTATGTCGGTGCCCTTGGAGTATTTAGAGCAAGACAAGCTCACATCGAACACGTATACACAGACCTCGAAGGTATCTCACCTGAAGCATTGAACAGCACAATCGAAAGAGTTCAAGCAGCAGGTAAGAAGATCAAGTTTCTCTATCTAGTTCCTAACTTTGCTAACCCAAGTGGTGTGACTCTAAGTGCAAACAGAAGAGCCAGGGTTCTTGAGATTTGTCGAAAGCATCACATCCTTGTCCTCGAAGACAACGTGTATGGTCTTCTTTATTTTGCAGACAGAGCACCTGACGCACTTCGTTCGCTAGACGAAGATGGCGTGATCTATCTAGGTAGCTTCTCAAAGATTCTTGTTCCAGGATTCAGAGTTGGTTATGTATTAGCACCACCAAGCATCCGAGAGAAACTTGTCCTAGCAAATGAGTCAGCAGTTCTTTGTCCTAGCGCTTTCAGCCAGATGATGATTAGCGAATACCTGAGTAACAACGACTGGAAAGCTCAGATTGAAGTATTCCGCGGAGAATACAAGCAAAGAAGAGACGCTGCTCAAGCCGCAATGAAGGAATTCTTACCTGATTTGACCACAACCAACCCAGGTGGAGGTTTCTACCTGTGGGTTGATTTGCCTAAAAACATCAATTCGAAGACTATGTTGCCTCGAGCCGTTGAGAATTTGGTCGCTTACACACCTGGAACTGCGTTCTATGGAAACGGAACCGGTCAGGAATACTTAAGGATTTCTTACTCATACCCAACTCCTGAAAATATCCGTGTTGGAGTTGAGCGCTTAGCTAAGACAATCAATGAGGAGTTATCCACAATTAAAGGCTAAAAACCTGTGGAAAACCTTGTGTAAAGCCTGTGTATAACTTGTGGATAACTATCCACAGCCACTAATACTTCTCTTTATGCCCTAGTTCGTCAAGAATTCGGTTCAAATCATCAACGCTCGCGAAATCAATCTCGATTGTACCCTTCTTGAGCCCCAACTTGATTCGAACTGAAGTATTTAGTCGATCACCAATTGAATCAGCAAGTGTCTTGAGGGCTTGTTGCTTACCGCCAACCTTAACTTTGCCTTTTCTGGTTGGAGTCTTAACCAGTTCTTCGGTTGCTCTAACAGAAAGCCCTAGGTTGATGACCTTGTCGGCTAATTCAGTCATCTGAGTCTCGTTTTCGAGCGACAAAATAGCTCTAGCGTGACCTGCACTTAGGACTCCAGCTGCTACTTTGCTCTGAAGTGCTGTTGGTAGCTTCAAAAGTCTCAAAGTGTTGGTGATTTGAGGTCTAGATCTTGAAAGTTTCTCTGCCAATTGCTCCTGGGTGCAGCCGTATTCTTCAAGAAGTTGCTGATAAGCGCTAGCTTCTTCAATGGCGTTTAGGTCGCTGCGGTGAAGGTTCTCAAGCAGAGCATCGCGAAGCATGTTTTCATCGCCGGTTTCACGTATAACGGCTGGGATCTGGGTAAGACCAGCAGCTTTTGACGCGCGAAGGCGTCGCTCACCCATGATAAGTTCGTACTTATCTACACCATTTTGTTTACCAAGTGAACGAACGGAGATTGGTTGAAGTACGCCGAATTCCTTGATGCTTCCAACTAATTCGGCGAAATCGTCTGGATCGAAGTTGCTTCTAGGTTGCTTGGCGTTTGGTGTGATGTCGTCGATGTTGAGGAAACCAAAAGTTGCCCCTGGAACCGGCAACAAGTCAGCAGGTGCGTTTGAAGAGCCTCCGAAAAATACGCTGATTGGGTTACCGTCAGCTGGTCTCTCCATGCGATCCTGAGAAGTGGCCTCAGGAATCAATGCTCCGATGCCTCTGCCCAATCCACCTTTTTTCTCAGCCATTACTTGCTCCTCTGTTAGCCAATTCAATAGCAGCTTCCATGTATGCAATCGCACCGGTTGAGCTGCGGTCATAGTTAATCACTGTTTGCCCATAACCGGGTGCCTCTGCAACGCCGATCTGACGCGGAATCAGGGTTTCGAGGGTTTGGTTAGGGAAGTGAGACTTAACGTCCTCGACAACAGCTGCGTTTAGCTTGGTTCTGGCGTCATACATGGTCAAAATGATGGTTGCAAGCTCGAGAGTTGGGTTTAGTTGCACTCTGATGTCATCGATGGTCAGCTTCAGCTGGCTCAGACCCTCAAGAGCGTAGTACTCACACTGGATTGGAATAAGAACCTCAGTCGCTGCAGTGAAGGCGTTGATAGTCAATAGGCCAAGGCTAGGGGGACAGTCAATAAAAACATAGTCCAGAGGGGTGTCCAGGGTCTCTAGATAGCGCTGAATCGCGTTCTTGAGCCTGTGTTCTCTTGAAAGTACTGAATAAAGCTTTAGTTCAGCGACGGCAAGATCGATAGTGGCTGGTACGCATCGAACTCCTGGAGATTCAGGGCTGAGTTGAGCTACATCAGCGATGTTCTTATCGTTGACAAGTACATCGAAAGTTGAAGGGGTACCTACGCGGTGCTCGATGCCGAGCGCTGTAGAAGCATTACCCTGTGGGTCAAGGTCGATAACAAGCACTTGCATGCCTTTGTTAGCTAGACCAACAGCGATGTTTACGGCTGTTGTGGTCTTTCCTACTCCACCTTTTTGATTTGATACGGCAAAGATTCGGGTCTTTTGAGGGTGGGGGATTACTGCGGAGTTTACGTTAGCAAGTCTTCGGGTGCTGTCGCTTAGTTCCTGAGCTAAAGGTGCATCCTTAAAGCCGCCTGGGATACCGAGATCATCGGGATGTTTCACGTGAAACCTGCTTCTCAATTGTTGTTACTTCGACAGTATTTACCTGCCAACCAGTAGGTTCTGGGCTTGTTTCTTCTCTCCCATTAGGGTAACCAAGACCTGCGACAACAGACGGCTGCGTCGTAGCGCTTTGCTCAGCAAGTGATTCTGAGGCTTTTACTTCGTCGGACAAAATATCTCCATGTCTAGGTCTCTAGAGTAGCGTAACTCGAACAACCGTAGTTGGTTCGTCAAGAACTTGTGAACCGGCAGAAATTACCTCGAAATCGGCAATCTTCATGCGCTTGGCTAGCGGCTTAGATTCTTCGATCTCCTCGCCTGCTTTAGATCCCTTAAGCGCAAGAATTTGACCTCCAGGAACAATTAGGGGGACTAGCATCTTCAAAAGTTTTGGCAGAGCTGAGACAGCTCTTGCTGTTGCGATGTCGTAGTTTCTCAAAGGAGCTTCCTCGGCACGCCCTCTCAAAACTTGCACGTTGGTTAGCCCCAGTTCTGGGATAGCGACTTCTGCCAGCCAGGTTGCGCGACGCTCCATTGGTTCAATGAGCACGAATTCGGCCTGAGGTTGCACTATTGCCATTGGTATCCCAGGTAGCCCTGCTCCTGATCCCACATCGGCAACTTTCAGCCCCGGCTTCACATGCTCGGCTACTACCGCTGAATTCAGGATGTGTCTGGACCAAAGCTTTGGTAGTTCTCTAGGGCCAATAAGGCCCAACATGTCGCCATCTCTGATCAACAATTGGGCGTATTTGCGAGCTTTCTCGATACCTTCCCCAAATACCGCAACGGCAGAGGCAGGTTCAACCTCAGGTGTCACTGGTGCACCTGACTCTGGCTCATTTGCCATGATTGCTCCAATCCTTAGAGAAACAAAAAGCCAGGAACGAATTCCTGGCCTGATGTTTCACGTGAAACTATTCTGAAGGTTTAGCCACAATGTGGCGTTCTTTGCCTTCGCCTTCAGACTCTGAAATCAGCCCTGCTTCGCCAATTAGGTCGTGGGCGATCTTGCGCTCGTATGACGACATTGGCTTCATAGCGACAGGTGCGTTGGTGTCTTTCACTTTGTCAATGACTCTGTTTACAACCTTGGTCAGGGCATCGACCTTAGCCTGGCGTGAACCGGCAATGTCTAGAATCAAGCGGCTGAATGACTGGGTTTTGGTCTGAACTGCGATGCGGGTTAGCTCCTGAAGTGCCTCAACAGTCTCTGGTTCTGAGATCAGCCTTAAGTTGCTTTCCTGGTCTGCGGTTACTTCCAAATACGCTCTGCCCTGACGCACATCAATGTTGATGTCGCCGTCTAGGTCGAAGATGTCTAGTAGTTCTTCAAGGTAGTCAGCAGCAACTTCGCCTTCTTCTTCAAGGTCCCTAGCTGAGCTCTTTGGCTCTGACAGTTCGGTTTCTGCTACTTCTGGGGTTTCTAATTCGCCTGACATTTGGTCTTACTTTGTACCTTTCGGCTTCTTCTTGGCACGTGTCTTTGATACCGGTTGGACACGTTGGGTTGGCTGAGGGGCTTCGATTTCAGGGGTTTCTTCGCTGGCCTTTGGACCTAGCTTGCCCTTCTTTTCTAGGCGAGATTGGCGCTCGTTGTGTGCTACAGAACCAGGGGTTGGTCTGCGACGGATCACGTAATACTGCTGTCCCATGGTCCAGAAGTTAGAAACTAGCCAGTAGATCAGAACACCGAGTGGGAATGAGATACCTGAAACTAGGAAGATCACCGGGAATACATAGAGCATGATCTTCTGTGTCTGGGCGAACTGTGAGTTCTGGATGTCTGGGTTCTGGTTCTTAGCCATGATCTGCAGCTGTGTGATGAACTGAGAACCGGTCATAAGAACAATCATGATTCCGGCGATGATCTGAACGGAGATAGTGCTGGCTGTAATGAATGTCTCTGAAAGGCTAGCTCCTAGGAACTTCGACTTTGCGAATGAATCGGACAGGTCTTGGGTTAGAAGTCCAACGCCTGGCTTAGACCCTTGAGCTTCCTGAAGGGTTGTGAATAGAGAAAAGAACACTGGCATCTGAGCCAATAGCGGGAGACATGATGAGAACGGGCTTGAGCCGTGCTTCTTGTATAGCTCCATCTGTTCTTTAGCCATGCGCTCGCGTGAATCGCGGTCAGACTTACCCTTGTACTTCTTCTGAAGTTTCTGAAGGTCTGGCTGCAACAAATACATTGAGCGCTGTGAGTTGATCTGCTTCATAAACAGAGGAATCAGGGCTGCTCTAACTACTAGAACCAAGCCCACGATTGATAGAACCCAGGTAACACCTGATCCTTCAGGGAGGCCCAGGGTAGTTAGTAGGGTATGGAAGCTAACTAGTAGTAGTTCGATAACCCACTTGAATGGCCAGAGAATGGCTGAAATGATGTCCATTATTTATCCTTTTCCGCCAGCACATCAGAATGCTTGGCGTATACAAAACCTATTTTTGTCAAACTCAGCCAACTCGGGCCAGGTTTAACTTCGTCGATGCCACCCTTAGCAAATGGGTTGCAGCGAAGTATTCTCCATGTGGTCAGTATCGACCCGTGGATCAAACCATGCTGCTGTATAGAGCCTAGACCGTAAGCAGAACAGGATGGGTGATAAATGCACACATTTCCATAAAGAGGAGAAATAATTTTCCTCCAGGTAACAATGAAAGCAACCATCAAGTTTCTAGGCACAAGCCAGAGGTTGAGGGCAATGAGCTTCATCTGTTTACCTTGTTAACGGCTTTCTGAGACAGATAGTTTGGCAAGGCTCTGGTCAAGTTCTTCTAGGAACTCGTTCCACGATAAATCTGGAAGTCCGGGTAGTGCTCTAATTACCAAGGAATCTCCTGTTTGGAAGCTCGAGAGACGTTCACGGATAGCAGCTCTTGATCTGCGCTTCACTAGGTTTCTTTGCACTGCTGAGCCAACAGTCTTGGCCACCACAAATCCAAATCTTGGAGGGTGCGGGCTATCCACTCTATTTAGATAGATCACCAGGTGTTGGTTGGTTGCTTTACGACCATGTTTCATGGTCGAGCGAAAATCCTCGGCTGTTCTTAGCCGGTTCTCGCGAGCCAGCAAGGTTCTTTACGCCGAAAGCTCGCTACGACCCTTGCGGCGACGAGCAGCAAGGATAGCACGACCGGCACGAGTCTTCATACGCAGGCGGAAACCGTGGGTCTTAGCGCGACGACGGTTGTTTGGCTGGAAAGTACGCTTAGTCATTTGGTATTACTCCAAAACTTTGTTGTTGGGTTCAAGTCAAAATTATTGATCTTGATGTCACCTGCGAACCCCGAGCAGAGCAACCTGTTAAACTTACGGCAAATTGCGGGGCTGGTCAAGTTTTTTGGTAAATATTATTTGCTTCAGAAACTCCAGGTTTGAGCTGGTTTGTAACATTATTAAAAATTTTGCCAAAAATGGCCTTTTCGATTTGCAATTTCAATTGGTTTGGCAGTTGAATACTCTAACGGAGTTATCCACAGGTCAAATTTATTGAATTTGAAGTTATCCACAACAATAAAGCACTATGCTTTGTTGCTGGAGCAATTGTGGAAAACTATCCGAACCCCTTGATTTTACTAGCACTTTGGAAGTTGTAATGGCAGAAGCAGCAGGCATTAGCCCCGACCAGTGGGCTGAAGTTGTGTCACAGCTTCGCAACGACGAACGCATGAGTAAACAGCACCTTGGCTTCGTTAAACTGATCTCAATTCAAGGTTTGTTGGGTGAAACCCTCTATCTACAGGTAGCTAATGAAATGACTCGAGGAATTATCGAGCAAAAGATCAAGCAGCCACTTCTCGAAACTCTTCAAAGAATTGGGTTAGAAACCCCTCCAACCAACATCGGTATCGTCGTTAACCCTGAATTGGCGGAGGTTTTCACCTCTACTCAACAGGTAGACGTCGATGTTGTTGAACCAGAACCGGCCGCTCGACCTAACTACAACCCGACCGAAAGCGGCCAAATCCCTGACGGATCATCCAGGCTGAACCCTAGATACACCTTCGACAGCTTTGTTCAGGGTAACTCAAACAGATTTGCTTACGCTGCCGCTTTCGCAGTAGCTGAAGTCCCAGCTAAGGCCTACAACCCTCTGTTTATCTATGGAAATTCAGGTCTGGGTAAAACACACTTGCTACATGCCATCGGTAATTATGTAAACCAGTACTGGCCAGCCAAGCGGGTTAGATACGTTTCCAGTGAAGTTTTCACTAATGACTTCATTAACGCCATCCAAAACAACACAAGCTTCAACTTCCAGTCAAAGTATCGCCAGGTCGATGTTCTTATGATTGATGACATTCAGTTCCTGCAGGGTAAGAAAGAGACCCAGGAATCCTTCTTCGCTACCTTCAACGCTCTACACGAACAAGGTAAGCAAGTTGTGATCACGAGTGACGTCTCTCCTAAGCTTCTGAACAGTTTTGATGAGCGTATGAGAAGCCGCTTCGAATGGGGTCTAATGACCGACATTCAAGCTCCGGAGCTTGAAACCCGTATTGCGATCCTTCGTAAAAAGGCTGAAAACGACAAAATCCGCGTTAGCGACGAGATTCTCGACTACATGGCAGCCCGTATTTCATCAAACATTCGTGAGCTAGAAGGTGCATTGATTCGCGTAACTGCTTTTGCTGCCCTAAACAGAACCCAAATCGACATGCCCCTAGTGCAGGCAGTTTTGAAGGATGTTGTTCCTTTGGGTGAAAACTCAAACAGCATCGCTCCCATGGAGATAGTTCGAGCTGTGGCTGATTACTTCAAACTGACTCAGGAAGAGCTCTTTGGTAAGTCAAGATCTCAGGCCATTGTTATTGCTCGTCAGATTGCCATGTATTTGTGCCGGGAGAAGACATCCATGTCTTTGCCTAAGATTGGTGCACTATTTGGTAACAGAGACCACACCACAGTCATGTACGCTATCAAGAAAGTCGGCGATCTAATGAAAGAACGCCGCTACATCTACAACCAGGTCACAGACATCATGACTGGTCTGAAGTAGATAAGTTATTCACATTCACTGTTGATAACAGTCCGTATTCACCCCTAAAGCTGTGAATACTCTCCCTCCATTTGTAGAAACCCTAAACACTGTTCACAAGGTCCACAGTTATCCACAGTTTTATCCCCACCTGTGTATACAAGTTTCACCGTTGTTATTCAGGAGTAAACATTGAGAAAGAGCCACTTATCCACATTTTCCACAAATGCTATTACTGCTATTAATATTTAAATAGATATTGAAAAGGCCATAACTTTAAGGCCCTCACCCCTTGAACAGAGCCAGTCTCATTGTGTGGCAAGATTAAGTAACTATTCCCTCGAAAGGTGAAGTGTGAAGTTCCAGGTAAATCGCGACGTTCTGGCAGAAGCTGTGGCTTTTGCGGCTCGTATGCTTCAGTCAAAACCAACCTCTCAAATCCTGTCAGGTATGCGCCTAGTCGCAGATGCCAATTCTCTACAGATCTCAGTTTTTGACCACGATGTTTCGGCTCAGACTGACCTGGTAGCAAATGTTGACCAGTCGGGCACTGCCCTGGTTTCTGGAAAGCTACTTAACGAGATTGTTGGCCGTCTACCTAACCAACCGGTGAACTTTGAAGTTGGAGAAAACAAAGCTGTTATCACCTGTGGAACAAGCAAGTTTGAATTGGCTATTTTGCCAATTGCTCAGTATCCGACTCTTCCTCCAGTTCCACCGGTAACCGGAACTATCGATGGTGAATCATTCATCGCAGCAATCAGAAGAGTTTCTGTTGCATCTGCAAAAGATTCAACTCGTCCTTTCCAAAAAGGTATTCAGATTAAAGCAACACCAACATCAGTAATGCTTACTGCAGCTGATCCAAACCGTATTGCTCGTTGCCAGGTCCCGTGGTTGGGTAAAGATGTTGCTGATGAAACTTCAGCTGTTGTTCTAACCAAGACAATGCAGGATATTGAAAAGTCATTTGCAAACCTTGGCGAAGTAAGTATCTCTATCGCTGCTGAAGGTGAAAGAGGAATGGTTGCATTCCAGGCTAAAAACAGAATTGTCACAACCATTGTTCTGAACATCGAGAACTATCCAGACATTGATCAATACTTCCCAAACAACCTAGAAGAGTCAGCTGTCATTAACAAGCAAGATTTGATGGATGCAACTAAGCGCGTTGAATTGGTTGTCAGTGAATCTGAAGACACCATTCGCTACTCATTCGAAACTGGTTCGGTTCAACTTGAATCAACAAGCTCTGAGAACAATGCAACTGAATCAGTTGAAGCAACTCTTACCGGTAACCCAACAAGCTTGAGATTCAAGCCGTGGTTATTCCACGACGGTCTATCTCAAATCACTAGCGAATTCGTGAAGATTGAATTCACTAAAAACCAAAGAGATCCGAGCAGACCTGGTCCAATCATCATGTCCAGCCAGATGTCGAAGGACGCTAAGAGCCCTGACACATATCGCTATCTCCTAAACCCAAACATGCTTAAGCGCTAAAGCTTTAGTTTCAAAGAAAGGCAACACAATGCACATCGGTCTTATCGGCTTAGGCAAAATGGGTGGAAACATGCGCACTCGTCTTCGTAACAAGGGAATCGAAGTAACGGGTTATGCACGAAGCAGAGATGTCTCTGATGTCGACACCATTGCTGATCTAGTTGCCGCGCTACCTAGCCCCAAGATTGTTTGGATCATGGTTCCACATGGTCAGCCAACCGACGATGTAATCAACGAACTCGAGAAGCACCTAGGTGAAGGTGACCTAATCATCGAAGGTGGTAACTCACGCTTCAGCGAAGACATTCGTCACGCAGCACAACTTGCACCTAAGGGAATTGGTTACCTGGACTGTGGCGTTTCAGGTGGTGTTTGGGGTCTACAAAACGGTTACGGCTTGATGGTTGGTGGAGACGCAAAACTAGTTGAGCACGCAATGCCAATTTTTGATGCGCTACGTCCAGAAGGTGAAAGAGCTGAAGGCTTTGTTCACGTTGGAGATGTTGGTGCAGGTCACTACGCGAAGATGGTTCACAACGGTATCGAGTACGCAATGATGCAGGCATTTGCTGAAGGCTACGAACTTCTTGAGAAGAAGGACATCATCAAGGACGTTCACGGTACCTTCGCTGCTTGGCAGCGTGGAACAGTTGTTCGTTCATGGCTACTAGATCTTCTAGTGCTTGCTCTTGAGGAAGACCCTAGCCTTTCAAAAATTAAGGGTTACGTAGAAGATTCAGGTGAAGGTCGTTGGACTGTTGAAGAAGGTATTGCCAACGCAGTACCAATGCCAGCAATTACTGCGTCACTATTCGCTCGCTTTACTTCACGTCAAGATGATTCACCTGCCATGAAAGCTGTTGCAGCATTGCGCAACCAATTCGGTGGTCACGCGGTAAAAAAGGCTGAGTAAGGTTTCAGATGCACATCAAGCATCTGAGTCTTAGTAACTTTCGCAATTACTCAACTCTTGAGTTGCCCCTGCAACCCGGAGTGAATTTACTTGTCGGTAGAAACGGTCAAGGTAAAACAAATCTTGTTGAAGCTATCTTCTACGCAGCAACTTTAAATTCACATCGAGTAAGCGGCTACCTACCTCTTGTAAAACATCAACAAGATAAAGCTGTGATGAGAATCCTGGCTGGTTTTGAAGATCGTGAAAACCTAATTGAGTTAGAACTAAATGTTTCAGGTTCTAACCGAGCAAGAATAAACAGGTCCGATACACCAAGAGTTAGAGATGTTCTAGGTTTAGTTAGCGCTGTGATCTTCTCTCCTGAAGATTTAGATATCGTAAAGCGAGATCCGTCTAATCGCAGAGCATTCATCGACGATCTTCTTGTTCAACTAACCCCTCGTTTAGCTGGAGTGTTTTCAGATTACGATCGAGTTCTAAAGCAACGCAATACATTGTTGAAGACTTCAAGAAATTTACCCAAAGACTCCCCTGGCTTAGACACCCTCGCTGCTTGGGATGATTCACTAATTAAGCTAGGTGCCGAAATCATCGCTTTCAGACAAGACCTCATCAAGAGAATCGCTGCACCACTGCTTTCCTCTTACGAAGCTATTGCAGATGAAAAGAACAATCCTTCAATCAAATACAAGTCGTCACTGACTGGTTCAAACATTGTTGAACCAGAAGTCTTCGTTGAAGATTTTCTGGTTACCTCAGACAGACAAGAAATCGAAACTCAATTCAGAACAAAACTTGAATTGGTTAAGTCAAAAGAATTAGAGCGAGGAATCTCTCTAGTTGGACCTCACCGCGACGATCTGGTTCTATACCTCGGTGACTACCCGGCTAAGGGTTTTGTCAGTCACGGCGAATCTTGGTCATACGCTCTTGCGCTTAAGTTAGCTTCAGCTCAATTGCTTCGTGAAGAAGCAAGAGCTGGAGATCCAATCCTGATTCTGGATGATGTGTTTGCGGAGCTTGATTCAACTAGACGTACTCGACTTGCCAATCTGGTGTCAGATAATGAACAGGTGCTTATTACTGCTGCCGTTGTCGAAGATGTCCCTGCCGAGCTAAGCGCTAATCGCATCTTCGTAACTGCCGGAGAAATAGCGGTGAGCAATGAGTGATCCACAGAAACCTGATGTTGCGGTTGAGTTTTACTACCGCATGAAAGCCGCCATTACCGGCCGTAAAGATCGAGACACAATTCGTAGAGCCAAGATAAAGAAGCGAAAGTCGAAGCCTTTTGATGAGGGAAGAGCCCCAAAAACCATCGCTAGCACCATGGATGGGCTTATTCAGAGCTTTGGTTGGGAAAATAAGCTCCAAGAGGGTGAACTATTCGCCAATTGGCGTGAATTAGTCGGTGACAAGGTAGCTGAGAACAGCTTCCCAGAGGATCTAACTAAAGGCGTTTTGACGATCCGCTGTAAAAGCACTGCCTGGGCGACCCAGCTGCGAATAATGAGTGCCGATATCTTGAAGAATATCGTCACCAAATTGCCAGCTCTTGAGGTCAAAGAAGTTCGCTTTATAGGCCCTCAGGCACCAAGCTTTAAGCGTGGTTTGAGATCTGTTCCGGGTCCTGGTGCCAGAGACACTTTTGGCTAAAGCGAAAACCCGCTAGTTCCTAGTAATTTATTGCTCTCCAGCGAGTTTTCCACAGCCTCAAAATACCTTCCATAGACCCCGTTTTTAGCCCGAAATTTGGCGTCAAAAAGGTAGAATTAGAGGGTTAGCAACCCCGAATATAAGTCCCCCTATTTAGGTGGCCGTTGTGTGGGCCTAACTTCAGGAAATTAGGAGCAGTGCCAGCAATATGAGTGAAACCCCAAATAGCTACGATGCATCAAATATCCAGGTCCTAGAAGGCCTAGAAGCGGTTCGTAAGCGTCCCGGTATGTATATCGGTTCAACTGGCCCAAGAGGCCTCCACCACCTGGTCTATGAAATCGTAGATAACGCCGTAGATGAGTCTCTGGCGGGTCACTGTAAGAACATTGACGTGGTTATTACCAAAGATGGCTGGATCAAGGTTGCCGACGATGGTCGTGGAATCCCAGTGGATATGCACCCCGTTGAGAAAAAGCCTGCCGTTGAAGTGGTTTTGACCGTTCTCCACGCTGGTGGAAAGTTCGGTGGTGGTGGATACGCGGTTTCCGGTGGTCTTCACGGGGTTGGTGCATCTGTCGTTAACGCTCTTTCAACTCAGCTAAACGTGATCGTTGCCCGTGACGGTTTCATGTGGACCCAGTCATACCTAGCTGGTGTTCCATCAGCTCCCCTAGCTAAGGGCAAGGCAGCTGATTTCACCGGAACAGTAATTGAGTTCCTGCCAAGCCCAGAGATTTTTGAAACAGTAGATTTTGACTACGAGACATTGAGATCAAGATTCCAACAGATGGCCTTCTTGAACAAGGGTCTGAGCATTTCTATCTATGACGAAAGAAATGAACGTAGCGATAAATTCCTTTACGAGCGCGGTCTTCAAGATTACGTTCAGTATTTGAACTCAGCTAAAAAGATTGAACTTGTTCACAACGAAATCATCTCTTTCGAAACTGAAACTAAAGAGAAGTCAATGTCACTTGAAGTGGCAATGCAGTGGACTAACGGATACAACGAATCAGTTCACACCTACGCGAACACCATTAACACTCACGAAGGTGGAACACACGAAGAAGGTTTCCGAACTGCTCTAACTTCACTGCTAAATAAATATTCACGTGAGAAGGGTCTTCTCAAAGAGAAGGATGAAAACCTAACCGGTGATGACGTTCGTGAAGGACTAACCGCTGTTATCTCGATCAAGTTGAGTGAGCCTCAATTCGAAGGTCAAACAAAAACCAAACTTGGTAACACTGAAGCTAAAGCTTTTGTGCAAAAGGTAACCAACGAGATGCTCTCTGATTGGTTTGGTAGAAACCCAGCGAGTGCGAAAGATATTTGTCGCAAAGCAATTCAAGCTTCTGCTGCAAGACTTGCTGCTCGTAAAGCTAGAGAAGCAACACGTCGTAAGGGACTACTGGAGTCAACCGGTATGCCTGGAAAACTTCGTGACTGTTCAAGTAGAGATCCACGACTGAGTGAAATCTATATCGTTGAGGGTGACTCTGCGGGTGGTTCTGCGATGCGTGGTCGTGATCCAGAAACTCAAGCAATCTTGCCACTGCGTGGAAAAGTTTTGAATGTTGAAAAAGCACGTCTTGATAAAGCCATGGCTAACAGTGAAGTCCAAGCTCTTATCACCGCATTTGGAACTGGTTACGGTGAAGAGTTTGATATCAACAAGATTAGATATCACAAGTGTGTGTTGATGGCTGATGCTGATGTTGATGGTCAGCACATTAGAACTCTGCTGCTTACCCTTCTTTTCAGATACATGAAGCCTCTGATTGAGTATGGATATGTTTATCTCGCTCAGCCACCTCTGTATCGCATCAAGTGGTCTAACGCTGAACACGAATATGTTTACAGCGATCAAGAGCGTGATGAGAAGTTAGCCTCTGGTCAAGCAGCTGGAAAGAAGATTCCTAAAGAGAATTCCATTCAGCGTTACAAGGGTCTAGGTGAGATGGACTATGACGAGCTTTGGTCAACAACAATGGACCCAGCTCGTAGAACTCTTCTCCAGGTAACACTCGATGATGCTGCTAGAGCAGATGAAATATTTTCAACTTTGATGGGTGACGATGTTGAACTACGTCGTACCTTCATCCAACAGAATGCAAAGGATGTTCGGTTCCTAGATATCTAGGCCGAGGTGAAACTATGATTGAAAACAACGAACCACAGATGGACAGAGTCGAACAGATCGACCTAAACGTTGAGATGCAACGTTCATATCTTGACTACGCGATGAGCGTTATCGTCGGACGTGCACTTCCAGACGTTAGAGATGGTCTAAAGCCAGTACACCGCAGAGTTATCTACGCGATGTATGACGGTGGATACCGACCAGACAAACAATTCAGCAAGTGCTCTCGTGTTGTTGGAGATGTAATGGGTCAGTTCCACCCTCACGGTGACGGAGCTATCTACGACACTCTTGTCCGTCTAGTCCAAGAATGGAACCTTCGTTACCCATTGGTAAGTGGTCAGGGTAACTTTGGATCTCCTGGTAACGATGGCGCTGCCGCTCCTCGATACACAGAGTGCCGTATGGCACCTCTTGCTCTTGAAATGGTTAGAGACATTGACGAGGACACCGTCAACTTCCAAGACAACTACGACGGTAGAACTCAGGAACCAACAGTTCTACCTAGCCGTATTCCTAACCTTCTGATCAACGGATCTATCGGTATCGCTGTTGCGATGGCAACAAACATCCCACCGCACAACCTGCGTGAAGTTGCAGCTGGTGCACTCTGGGCTCTAGAGAATCCAAACGCATCTAAGGAAGAACTTCTTGAAGCGCTAATGCAGAGAATCAAGGGGCCGGATTTCCCAACCGCAGCAACCATTCTCGGTTCTCAGGGAATCAAGGATTCATATCGCACCGGTCGTGGTTCAATCACCATGCGTGCAATCGTAAAAGTTGAAGAACTTCAGAACAGAACCTGTCTTGTTGTCACTGAACTTCCTTACCAAGTGAACCCAGACAACCTTGCTCTCAAGATCGCTGATCTTGTTAAGGAAGGAAGACTTCAGGGAATCGCAGATATTCGCGATGAGACTTCAGGTAGAACTGGTCAGCGACTAGTAATCGTTCTAAAGAAGGATGCGGTTGCTCAGGTTGTTCTAAACAACCTATACAAGTTCACTCCTCTTCAAGAGAACTTCAGTGCAAACATGTTGGCTCTCGTTGATGGTGTTCCAAGAACCCTAAGCCTCGATGGTTTCATTACATACTGGATTGAACACCAGATCGAAGTTATCGTTCGCAGAACTCAGTTCCGTCTTCGTAAGGCTGAAGAACGTGCACACATTCTGCGTGGTTACCTAAAGGCACTAGATGCACTTGATGAAGTAATTAAGTTGATTAGAGCTAGCGCAACAGCAGATGATGCCCGCGAAGGTTTGATGAAGCTTCTAGAAATTGATGACCTGCAGGCAAGAGCAATCTTGAACATGCAACTAAGACAGCTTGCTGCTCTTGAGCGTCAGAAGATTATTGATGAAGCCGCTGAACTAGAAGCACTGATTGTTGAATACAAGGCAATCATTGCTGACCCGCAGAGACAGCGCTCAATTGTTGCTGAAGAACTAGAAGATGTTGTTAAGCGTCACGGTGACGACAGAAGAACAATCATCCTTCCTGGTGAAGATGGTGTTACTGATCTTGATCTAATTCCTGAAGAGGAAATGGTTATCACCATTACTCGTGGTGGATACATCAAGCGCACCAAGAGTGATAACTACAGATCACAGCACCGCGGTGGCAAGGGCGTTAAGGGTGCAAGCCTTCGCGCTGACGATGTTGTTGAACACTTCTTTGTGACAACAACTCACCACTATCTACTCTTCTTCACAAATAAGGGAAGAGTTTATAGAACTAAGGCGTATGAAGTTCAAGAAGCTGGAAGAGATGCAAAGGGTCAGCACGTAGCTAACCTTCTTGCTCTTCAACCAGATGAGAAGATCGCACAGGTTCTAGATATCCGTGATTACCAGCAAGCTGAATACTTAGTGATTGCAACTAAGTCAGGTCTAGTCAAGAAGACAACCCTTGAGGCATATGACACTTCACGTAGCGGTGGTGTTATCGCTATCAAACTTCGTGAAGAAGACGAAGTAGTTTCAGCTCTTCTGGTTAACCAGAGCGATGATCTACTTCTTGTCTCCAACAAGGGAATGTCAATCCGCTTCTCAGCTAGCGATGAATCACTTCGCCCAATGGGAAGAGATACCAGTGGAAACATCGGTATGCACTTCCGCCAAGATGACTTCCTTCTCTCAGCAGATGTAATCACAGACAAGGGCTTCGTCTTCGTAGTTACCGAAGGTGGGTTTGCTAAGCGAACAGCAGTTGAGCAGTATCGCATCCAAAACCGTGGCGGTATCGGTATCAAGGTTGCCAAGCTTGAAGAGAAGCGCGGAGACATTGTTGGAGCGCTAATCGTTGAAGAAGACGATGAGGTTCTTATCGTTCTTGCCAGTGGCAAGGTAGTTAGATCTGCTGTCAGCGAGGTTCCGGCTAGGGGCCGTGACACCATGGGTGTTGTTTTTGCCCGTTTCGATGACGAAGATTCAGTACTAGGGTTGGCTAAGAACAGTGAAAGAAACCTGGAGAGCATTGAGACAGGTGCTGTTGAGACCGTAGTTGAAGAGCAAGGAGAGTAAATGAGCGTATTTTCTCGCAAGGCAGGTAGAGCGGAGTCATCTTCAGCAAAGCCGGTAAACCTGAAGCTAATCAAGATCAATTTCTGGTCAGCCGTCCGATTCTCCTTCGTTTTGAACGTGGCTCTGGGTATTGGACTAGTTATTGCCCTGACATCCCTGTTCTTGATCCTCAACGCAGCAGGCTTTAGTGCACTACTAAAGCAATACATCGACTTGGAGATAACACTGCCGACAGTGCTCTCAATCTCGCTTGGTATCGCGGTTTTCATGATTCTGGTAGGCACCATCCTGGCCGGAATCTGGGCAGCAATTTTCAACATTGTGGCCCGAATCATTGGTGGAGTCTCTGTAGGCTTCACTAATAACAATCAGCAGTAAACTTCTTCAGTTTGAGCCTTGGCTCTATATCGGGTAAGGTTAGATTTGCTCTACGGGCCTATAGCTCAGGTGGTTAGAGCGCTTCACTGATAATGAAGAGGTCGGAGGTTCAAGTCCTCCTAGGCCCACCAGGAAGCACTCTCAACCGAGTGGGCTTCCGAATGGGGACTTAGCTCAGTTGGTAGAGCACCTGCTTTGCAAGCAGGGGGTCAGGGGTTCGACCCCCCTAGTCTCCACTCAAGTGGAAGAGGATCAGCCAGAAATGGTTGGTCCTCTTTCTCTTTAAGTTCTAGTTGTATCAGTTGCACCATGCCATAATTTCCCTAAGGGCAACAAAGGGGAGATTTATGGCACATCGAAGATCACTTAGCTTGCTAGTTCTAACAATCGCAGCACTAAGTTTGTCGAGCTGTTCATCTCCAGCTGCCACACCTTCGACTAGCCCCGAGCCAACCGTGACTCCAACCGCTACACCTACAGACACATTTGACAGTGAAATTCTCCTCGCCAACAACGAGATTGAAGAAGAGTTCCTGCGAGCCGCGCTCGACAGCTGTGAACTAGCAAAGACTCAGTCACTGGTTCTTTGGTCTTACGAAGAATCAGACGGTCAATTGACTAACAGCACATACTTCAGACCTGTAGAGTCCTCGGAGCAACTGCTGTTTCCAGAGAACCAAATCAGTGAGGGCAGTGCTGGAGAAGATATTCCAGACCTGTATAACAACTACCTACCGCCACTATTTGATCCGTGTTTGCTTGAGCAACAGGCCGCACTAGCGGATGACCTCAATGCGGAGCTTTTTGAGCACACAGTCGAACAGATCGGCCCTTACGAATATGCCTGGTCTCAACATCAAGGCGGAGCTAACTTGGAGAAAATGTATTACACCGTAACCGATGGCATCATCAGTCGCTACTCAAAAGATAATGAATGGCCGATTGGGACCGAAGTTATGTTCATGGAATTCTCTGGAGATCTAGAGAACAAATTTATTGCTGCATACGGTAATTAGCCAAGCACTAACAACGCTGACAAAATCATCACTGAGGGAATCCATGAAACTGAACAAAGTATTAGCTGTTGCCGCAATGACACTACTGGTCGCTGGATGTTCAAACCCAAAGCCAACCCCCACTCCAACACCAACAGGTACTAAGACTCAAGCTCAGATTGAAAAAGAGTTCCTGAAGATTGCCAAAGACTCTTGCGACAGAGCGCAGAAAGAAGATGTTCTAGAGCGAATGACTAACAATGTTCCAGAGCGAATCATTGTGCTATCAAGAGATCACGCATACAGGGACTACAGCGCTGTCTA
>Ga0209550_10000636_pt1 | contig 33324 bp, 29 predicted proteins | sample LauGreSuBDMM15SN_2_FD_187567 | JGI IMG/M metagenome (GOLD analysis project Ga0209550, IMG submission 187567) | Freshwater lake microbial communities from Lake Michigan, USA - Su13.BD.MM15.SN (SPAdes) (version 5) | ecosystem: Environmental > Aquatic > Freshwater > Lake | place: Lake Michigan... | reverse complement strand
GTGATGGACGACCAAAACCTAAAAAATGTAGTGGCTTTAGCCCAAACAGATAAAGATAAACAAAAAGTGCGCCTACTACTCGGCACCGACTTTGTTCCCGATCCGTATTTTGATGATGCACTCTTTGAACCCGTTTATCAGCTCATAGAACAGGGCTGTAAGCAATACATTGTAGAAGCAAAAACCAATAAAAGCTGATTTTTACTACCTTTATATCCATGGCCACTACCAAACCCACACTTCCTAAAGGCACCCGCGATTTTTCGCCCGAAGAAATGGTGAAACGAAATTTTATTTTCGATACCATTAAAAGCGTGTTTCGCAAGTTTGGATACCAAGAAATCCAAACGCCTAGCATGGAAAATCTGGAAACCTTAACCGGTAAATATGGCGATGAAGGCGATAAATTGATTTTTAAAATCCTGAACTCTGGAGATTTCTTAGCTAAAGTAAGCCCCGAAGAATTACAAACAACCGATGCCAAAAAACTTACCAGTAAAGTATCCGAAAAAGCACTTCGATACGATTTAACGGTACCCTTTGCCCGCTACGTGGTGGCTCATCAAAACGATATTTCTTTGCCCTTTAAGCGTTTTCAAATACAACCCGTATGGCGGGCCGATCGACCTCAAAAAGGACGTTATAGAGAATTTTACCAATGCGATGCCGACGTGGTGGGATCTGAAAGTTTGCTAAACGAAGCAGAATTTGTGCTTATTTACCAAGAAGCCCTCAGTAAATTAGGCTTAAGAGATTTTAGCATCCTAATAAATAACCGCAAAATATTATCGGGTATTGCCGAAATTATTGGGAAACCCGAACTCATTATTGACATGACGGTGGCCATTGATAAGCTAGATAAAATTGGCTTTGACGGTGTATGCAAAGAATTATTAGAGCGTGGCTTTACACAAAATGATATAGAAAAACTGCAACCCATTATCGAACTAAAAGGTAGCAACTCTGAAAAAATTCTAGCACTTAAAAAGGTATTGGCTCATTCAGAAATTGGTCAAAAGGGTGTGGAGGAATTGGAAAGTATTTTTAACTATATCCACCAACTGCAAGCTCCAAACACCACATCCCCTGCACCTAATGTAGAACTAGATATCACCTTAGCTCGTGGTTTAAACTATTATACCGGTGCTATTTTTGAAGTAAAAAGTAACGAAGTTGCTATGGGTAGCATTGGTGGTGGTGGCCGTTACGACGATTTAACCAGCATGTTTGGCTTAAAAAACCTAAGTGGCGTGGGCATTTCTTTTGGTGCCGACCGCATTTACGACGTGTTAGAAGAATTGGGTGCTTTCCCTAAAAATACCAACGAAACCACCAAAGTGCTTATTAGTAATTTCGATGAAACTGCCGAGAAATTTGCCCTTCCCCTATTAAGCCAATTACGTGCTGCGGGCATTGCAACGGAACTATACCCAGAGGCAGCCAAGCTTAAAAAACAATTGGGCTACGCCGATGCTAAACGCATTCCTTATGTACTACTTATTGGCGATGAGGAAATGGCCTCGGGTTTATTAAGCTTAAAAAATATGGAAAGTGGAGAGCAAAGTACCCTTACTATACAAGCCATTTTAGCTCAATTGGTCTAATTTTAAGGTATTATATAACAATTTGCAGGGCTTTTGCGTTTAAGTTGTGTTTAAATAATACATCATGAATAAGAAAGCACTTTTGCTTAGCCTAATAATGGGTATTGTCATTTTTAAAATGTGTGCCCAAGAAAATGTAGTATCAACCACCAAGGGTGAAATTGCATTCTATTCTAGTGCCCCGCTCGAAGATATTGATGCTAAAAATAAGCGGGTAATTTCTATGCTAAATACCCAAAGCTTAGAAATTTTGGTTCGGGTGCCCATCAATCAGTTTGAGTTTCAAAACAAACTCATGCAAGAGCATTTTAATGAAAAATACTTAGAAAGCGAACGCTACCCCTATGCCACCTTTAAGGGTAAGATGAATGCAGGAATAGACTTTTCTAAAGATGGTATGTACGATGTTTCGGTGGTGGGTGTATTAAATCTACACGGAGTTGACCAAAAACGTACCCTAACAGGGAAAATTAGTATAAGCAAAAGTGGAATAAAACTCGACACCCGCTTTAACATTACCTTGGCAGACCATAAAATTGATATCCCTAAATTGGTGTTTAATAAAATTGCCGAGCGCATTGCCGTACATGCTACCCTAAATTACCTCCCATTCAAAAATTAATTCCTTTTATTGATTCCTTTTTTCCATTTTTGGGAACCAATTAGAAAGAATGAAAACATTCGCCATAGGCAACCAAGCGCTTTCACTTTCAACTATTAAAGAGATTATTGAAAGTGAATCCATACTAACTATTAGTCCCGAATCCGAAGAAAAAATTAGGGCATGTCGTACTTTCTTAGATGAAAAAATTGCTACTAGTTCAGAAGCTATTTATGGTATCAATACTGGCTTTGGATACCTACAAAACGTAAGAGTATCCAATGATCAAGTAATAAATTTGCAACATAATTTATTACTATCACACGCTTGCGGCACCGGCGAATTTGTACCTCAAGAGGTGGTGAAATTAATGCTGCTTTTAAAAATTCAATCGCTGGCTTATGGTCACTCGGGGGTAGCGTTAAAAACCGTACAACACTTAGTAGCTTTTTATAATAAAAATATAGTCCCTGTTATTTATACGCAAGGTTCATTAGGTGCTTCGGGAGATTTAGCCCCTTTGGCACACTTGGCATTGCCGCTTATTGGCGAAGGTGAAGTTTGGGATGGAGAAAAACAAGTGCCTGCAAAAACAGCTCTAGCTAAACACGGCCTAAAACGACTTAAATTACAATCTAAAGAGGGATTGGCACTCATAAATGGCACTCAATTTATGTTGGCCTATGGGGTATATATTTTATTAAAAGCACATAAATTAGCTGCTTGGGCTGATATTGCCGGTAGCATTTCTGCAGATGGTTTTAATTGCCGCATAGATCCATTTAAACCCAATAGTCACCGCATTCGGCCGCACCGTGGCCAAGTAGAAACCGCCGAACGTCTTTTTAATTTATTAAAAGATAGTGAATTGGTAAACGAGCACGGGAAACAGGTGCAAGACCCGTATTCTTTTAGATGTATGCCTCAGGTGCACGGAGCCAGTAAAGATGCCTTGCGCTATGTGACTTCGGTACTAGAAACGGAGTTAAACTCGGTAACCGACAATCCGAATATTTTTCCCGAAAGCGACGAAATTATTTCGGCAGGTAATTTTCATGGGCAACCCTTGGCATTAGCGCTAGACTTTTTAAGTATTGCTTTAGCAGAATGGGGATCTATCTCCGAAAGACGCATTTTTCAATTAATATCTGGACAGCGTGGTTTGCCTCCATTTTTAATACAAGAGGCTGGTGTAAATTCTGGGTACATGATTCCGCAATACACTGCAGCCAGTATAGCCAGCGAAAATAAACAACTGTGTACGCCAAGTTCGGTAGATTCTATTGTATCGAGCAATGGACAGGAAGACCATGTAAGTATGGGCGCCAACGGAGCCACCAAATGTTTGCGGGTATGCAACAATCTAGAGCGCATTCTTGCAATCGAATTAATGAATGGTTGCCAAGCGCTTTCTTTTAGACGACCGAAGAAAAGTTCTCCAGCTTTAGAAAAAATTGTATCGGCATACCGAGAAGTAGTGCCTGTTTTAGAAAAAGATCACTTTTTAGCTCCGGATATTGAAAAATCGGTACAGTTTTTAAGATCGTACCCCATTGCATAGCATTATCCTATTTTCTCTAATTGTATATACCGTTTTTGCAGATCTTCTTGGTTGCTAATGCTAATTTTAAGGTAAGTGGATGGCAAAAAATCGCCTAGTTTTTCGGGCCATTCAATAAAACAATAGCTATCAGAACTCAGATATTCTTCTATGCCAAAATCAAGGGCCTCGGTAGGTGTTTTTAATCGGTAGCAATCGAAATGATAGAGCAAGCCTCCGGGGTGTTCGTATTCATTTACCAAAGAAAAGGTAGGGCTACTCACCGCTGAATTTACACCTAAAGAATTGCAAATAGCCTTAATGAGTGTGGTTTTACCGGCTCCCATATCACCGAAAAACAAAAATGTTTTATACGCACCTGCATAGTGTAGTACCTCTTGTGCAACTTCATCAAGTTTTTCTATAGAAGAAACGATTTTGATCATGTCGCAAATTACTATTTAGGTAAATAAGTGGCAAAGGGAATAATCATTTCTTCCAAGGAAATTCCTCCGTGCTGAAAGGTATCGCTATAGTGATTTACAAAATGGTTGTAGTTGTTGGGGTACACAAAAAAAGTATCGGGCTTAGCAAAAATAAAGCTAGAGCTTAAGTGCTGTAGTGGCAGTTTGGCATCGCCGGGTTTTTTAACCAAAAAAACCTCTTTGGGGTTAAAATTGAGGTTTTTACCTTGTTTATACCGCAAATTGGTATTGGTATTTCTATCTCCAATTACCTTTACTGGGTGTTTTACCCGAATAGTTCCATGATCGGTAGTGAGAATTATTTTCACTTTTTTCTTGGCTAATTTTTTCAGCGTATCTAATAGTGGAGAATGCATAAACCAAGAAAGTGTAAGAGAGCGGTAAGCTGATTCGTCGCTGGCCAATTCTTTAATCATGGCCATATCGGTACGGGCATGCGAAAGCATATCCACAAAATTATATACCAACACATTAAGTTCATTGGATAGTAAGTTGCTGATATTATCCGTTAATTCGCGGCCCTTTTCGGCGGTTAAAATTTTATGGTAACTAAAGCGACATTCTTTACGGTGTGCTTGAGCCAATTGTGCTCTTATAAAATCCGCTTCGTGTAGATTTTTACCCCCTTCATCTTCATCATTTTGCCAAAATTGGGGAAACTTTTTTTCCATTTCTGCGGGCATTAAACCCGAAAAAATAGCATTTCGGGCATATTGAGTGGCAGTGGGTAAAATACTGTAATAATGCTCCTCCGCTTCTAGTCTAAAATATTCGGTAATTACCGAATTAAGCACCCGCCACTGATCGTAACGTAAATTATCTATTAAAATAAAAAATGTGGGCTGCGCTGTGTTGAGTGTAGGGAATACTTTTTTTCTGAAAAGTTGATCGGAGGTTAGAGGCCCATCATCGGGGTTTTTAACCCAGTGCACATATTGTTTCTCTATAAATTTAAAAAATTGAGCATTGGCTTCTTCTTTTTGGGTAGTTAAGATTTCGTGCATGCCGGCATCCTCTAAATTATCTAAAGAAAGCTCCCAAAAAACTAATTTTTTGTATACATCAGCCCATTCATCGTGATTGAGTTTTTCGTTCAATATCATACCCAGGTTTCTAAAATCCTGTTGATAGGCCATAGAGGTTTTTTCACTCACCAAGCGTTTATTGTCAATTAGCTTTTTTATGGTGAGTAAAATTTGTTTGGGATTAACAGGTTTTATCAGGTAATCATCAATTTTAAATCCAATGGCATCCTCCATTAAATATTCTTCTTCGCTCTTGGTAATTAATACGGCAGGGGTTTCGGGACTAATGTTCTTTATCTCGGTAAGGGTTTCCAGACCGGTTAAACCCGGCATGTTTTCATCTAAAAAAACAAGATCGAAATGTTCTTTCTTAAATACTTCGAGCGCATCGCGGCCATTGGTTACTGTTTTTACCTTATATCCTTTGTCGTTTAAAAACAAGATGTGGGGGCGCAATAAATCAATTTCGTCGTCTGCCCAAAGTATATACGTTTCTTGCATGCAGTATTGGTTCAATTAAACCTCTAAGATACGGCAACATTCGTTGTTTTTAGTCTCATTTAATTTAGCAATTTTTGTAGTGTATATTGCATCGCTTTGAATAAGAAAAAAATCATCAACGACCCGGTTTACGGATTTATCAGCATACCCACAGCGCTGATTTTCGATTTACTGCAACATCCTTACATGCAGCGCTTGCGCTACATTAAACAATTGGGGATGACGCACCTGGTATATCCGGGGGCATTACACACCCGGTTTCATCATGCATTAGGAGCCATGCACCTCATGGGCATGGCTGTAGAAACCCTACGATCAAAGGGTGCAGAGATTACGCCAGAAGAAGAAGAGGCGGTACAAATTGCAATTTTACTGCACGATATTGGCCATGGGCCCTTTTCACATGCCTTAGAACATGTGTTAATTGAAGGTGTATCGCATGAACACCTATCCTCTCTATTAATGGATAGTTTAAATATACAGTTTAGTGGCAAATTGGACTTGGCAATTGCCATTTTTACCAAAAAATATCACAAAGTATTCCTTTCTCAATTGATTTCTGGGCAACTAGATATAGATCGGATGGATTACCTAAACCGCGATAGTTTTTTTACTGGCGTTTCGGAGGGGGTAATTAGTTCAGACCGAATTATTAAAATGCTCACCGTGCATAACGGACAATTGGTGGTAGAAGAAAAAGGGATTTATTCCATCGAAAAATTTCTTATTGCCCGCAGGTTGATGTATTGGCAGGTGTATTTACACAAAACGGTAATTGCTGGTGAACAATTGCTGATTAAAATTTTAGAACGTGCAAGAGAACTAGCCTTAGATGGGAAAATATTGTTTGCCACACCTAGTTTAGCACATTTTCTAAATAATATTATCAAACAAGAAGACTTTTTAGACAACCCCATACACCTGGAGCGCTTTGCCCTTTTAGACGATCACGACATATTTACCTCCATAAAAGTATGGGCAGAAGATACTGATCTTATTTTATCAACCCTTTGTAAACATCTCATTTCTAGAAATTTATATCAAGTAGAAATAAGTAATCAGGCACCCGAATTACATGTAATTACCCAAATGGTTGAAAAAGCCAAAACTGAATATCGTGTTTCTGAAGACGACGCCACCTATTTTGTGTTTACAGATACCATTAAAAACAGCGCCTATCGCCCGGGAGATGGTAGTATTCAAATTTTAATGAAAGATGGCTCTGTGGTAGATATTGCCCAAGCATCTGATAATTCTAATCTGGAAGCATTGGCAAAAACAGTCAAGAAATATATTTTTTGTTATCTTAAAGAATTGGTGCGATAGGCTTTAATTTAATTTTTGTTAGGCTAAACACTAAATAAGGTTAACTTTGTGAGTTAAATACCAAGTTCAACAAAAACCTAACGCATGCAATTTACTGCTCAACAAATAGGGCAATTATTAAATGGAACCATAGAGGGAGATCCCCATGTGGCAGTAAACAAGTTGGCCAAAATTGAGGAAGCCCAAGCTGGCGACTTATCTTTTTTAGCCAATCCAAAATACGAACCCTATTTATACAGCACTAAAGCATCTATTGTAATTGTAAATGTAAACTTCGTGTGTACGCAGCCGGTAAACTCGACTCTTATTCGGGTAGCTGATGCCTATAGCGCCTTTTCGGTGCTATTAGAAATGTACAACACCGCCAAAATGGATAAACACGGAATAGAAGAACCTAGTTTTATACACCCGAGCGCAAAAATTGGCAAAAACGTATATATTGGAGCCTTTGCCTACATTGGTGCCAATACTATAATTGGCGATAACAGCAAAATATACCCACAGGTTTACGTTGGAGACAGTGTTTCAGTAGGCTCAGATTGTGTGTTTTTTCCTGGCGTAAAACTATATTTCGAAACTACTATAGGAAACCGGGTGATTATTCATTCGGGAACTGTAGTGGGTAGCGATGGTTTTGGGTTTGCACCCCTAGCTGATGGAAGCTATAATAAAGTGAGCCAAATTGGCAATGTGATTATTGAAGATGATGTAGAAATTGGTGCCAATACCGCTATTGATAGAGCCACAATGGGTTCTACCATTATTCACAAAGGGGTAAAGCTAGATAACCTAATTCAGGTAGCACACAATGTAGAAATTGGCGCCAATACCGTTATTGCATCTCAAACCGGCATTTCGGGAAGTGCTAAGGTTGGTGATCAAAATATAATTGGTGGACAAGTGGGAATTGTGGGGCATATAAATATTGCCAGCGGTAGTCAAATACAAGCAAAATCGGGTATTACTCGGTCGCTTACGGAAGAAGGTAAAAAATGGGCTGGCGTTCCGGCCACACCATTTATCAATAATCAACGTTCTCAAGTAGTTTATCAGCGGTTGCCCGAATTAGAGCGCCGACTGGCTGAATTAGAAAACGAATTAAAAAATTTAAAAAAATAAAAGAGTACGCTCACTGAGATACCCTACTATACAAAACAACTATGAATATCAAACAGCGAACCATAAAATCATCATTTTCGCTTTCGGGCGTAGGTTTACATACCGGAGAAGCCGTAAAAATAACCTTTAAAGCCGCTCCAGATAACCATGGATATACATTTTCAAGAGTAGATTTACCTGGCAATCCCGTTATAGATGCGGATGTAGACAATGTAACCGACACCTCCAGAGGAACCACTATTTCTCAGAATGGAGCCAGTGTAAGCACCATTGAGCATGTATTGGCTGCATTGGTGGGTTGTGAAGTAGATAACGTATTAATGGAATTAGATGGGCCCGAGGTTCCAATTATGGATGGCAGTTCCATCGAATTTATAGATGCACTAGAAAAAGCAGGTTTTCTAGATCAAGAAACCGATAGAGAATACTACACCATACCCGCAAATATTCACTATACCGAGCCCGATCGCAAAGTAGAAATGGTAGCCATGCCACTAGACGATTACCGATTTACCTGCATGATTGATTATAATTCACCCATTTTAGGAAGTCAGCATGCGGCCATTACCACGCTTAGTGAATTCAAAAAAGAAATTGCTTCTTGCCGTACTTTTTGTTTTTTACACGAATTGGAAATGTTGTTAGAAAATAATCTGATAAAGGGTGGTGACTTAAACAATGCGATTGTGGTGGTAGATAAAGAGGTAAGCAAAGAAGAGTTAAAACACTTAGCCAAAATCTTCAATAAAGACGATATTGATGTAGCCCGCGAAGGCATTTTAAACAACATTAAATTACGTCACCAAAACGAACCTGCCCGTCATAAATTATTAGACATGATTGGCGATTTAGCCCTAGTGGGTGTTCCTATAAAAGGGCACATTATGGCAGCCCGCCCAGGCCATGCTGCCAACGTAGCCTTTGCAAAAAAGATTAAAGCACAGTGGAAAAAAGATACCAGTAAAAAACATGTGCCCAAATATGATTTAAATGCCACTCCGGTATACGATACGGTTCAAATTATGAATATTTTGCCCCATCGTCCACCATTTTTATTGGTAGATAAAATTTTAGAATTAAGCAAAAATCACGTGGTAGGCGTTAAAAACGTAAGTATGGGAGAGCCTTTTTTTGAAGGTCACTTCCCGGGCTCACCAGTAATGCCAGGTGTATTACAAATTGAAGCAATGGCTCAAACTGGTGGCATTTTGGTACTGCACACTGTTCCCGATCCGGAAAACTATCTCACCTATTTCTTAAAAATAGAAAATGCACGCTTCAAAGAAAAGGTGCTACCTGGAGATACGTTGGTATTTCGTTGCGATTTAATTACACCCATTAGACGAGGAATTGCTCAAATGAAAGGTGTGGGAACGGTGGGCGACAAAATTGTGGTAGAAGCAGAATTAATGGCACAAATAATTAGAAAAACTCACTAAATCTATGATTCAACCATTAGCTTATATACATCCACAAGCAAAAATTGCCGAAAATGTGGTTATTGACCCTTTCGTTACCATCCACAAAGATGTAGTAATAGGCGAAGGTACCTGGATTGGCTCAAACGCAACCATTATGAATGGTGCACGGATTGGAAAAAACTGTCGTATTTTTCCAGGAGCAGTTATTTCTGCTGTACCACAAGATTTAAAATTTGGCGGCGAAGACTCCTTAGTGGTTATTGGTGATAACACCACCATTAGAGAATGTGTAACCATCAACCGTGGTACATCAGACAGAAAAGAAACACGTGTAGGTAACAATGTTTTATTAATGGCCTATACCCACATTGCACACGATTGTGTGGTAGGCAATAATTGTATTTTAGCTAATGGTGTACAATTGGCCGGCCACATTACCGTTGATGATTTTGCCATTATTGGTGGAATGAGTGCGGTACATCAATTCGTAAGTGTTGGGGCCCATGTCATGATTTCGGGTGGTTCTTTAGTGCGTAAAGATGTACCACCTTATACCAAAGCGGGTAGAGAACCACTTTCGTATGTGGGTATAAACTCGGTGGGTTTACGTCGGCGTGGGTTTAGCTCCGAAAAAATAAACGAAATACAAGACATCTATCGTGTTTTATTCTTAAAAAATAGCAATACAACCAAAGCACTCGATTTAGTAGAAGCTGGTTTTAAACCCACCGAAGAGCGTGATGAAATTATAAACTTCATTCGTAACTCCAACCGTGGAGTAATGAAGGGCTTTGGCAACGGCTAAACAACATGAAGATTATTCTTGAAAATATCGGAAGAAGATTTAACCAAGAATGGGTCTTTAAATCGCTGTCTTATACACTCGAACCCGAACAGTCTTATGCCATTTTGGGAAGTAATGGCAGTGGTAAATCTACCCTACTACAACTTATTGCGGCTAGCCTTAGTTCATCTGAAGGAAAAATTAACTACGAAATTGGGGGTAAAAAACTTGAACAGGAAGATGTTTACCAATACCTGAGTTTGGCCGCACCCTATTTAGAACTTATCGAAGAATTTACACTCGAGGAACAAATAGACTTTCACTATCAATTTAAAAAATATCTTCCAGGGATAAACAAAGAAAGCGTGTTAAAAACCTTAGCCCTCAAAGGAGCAGAACAAAAAGCCATTAAATATTTTTCATCGGGCATGAAACAACGGGTAAAACTAGCTTTAGCGGTTTTCTCAGATACACCACTCCTATTGCTCGATGAACCCACATCCAATCTCGATGAACAAGGAATTACATGGTACCGTTCATTAATAAGCCAATATGGTGTGAACAGAACCTTGGTGGTGTGCTCTAATCAACAACACGAATACGACTATTGTACACACCAATTACAACTAGCAGATTACAAAAAATTTAACACCGCACCAATGGCGGGGTAGGTGTTGTTAAATAGTAAAAAACACCCTAAGTTTGCAGCACAAAAATGGTTGCATTAAGGCATCATTAATTCGGTTTTTATGGCGAAAGCATCAGAAGTTAAAAGTGGTAATATTCTTCGGTTTAACGGAGAGTTGGTTACAGTAGAAGAATTTCTTCACCGCACACCGGGGAACCTTCGGGCTTTCTACCAAGCTCGTATGCGTAACGTAAAAACCGGAAAATTGGTAGAATACCGCTTCCGTACCGACGAAGAGGTAGAAATCTGCAGAGTTGAAACCAACGATTACCAATACCTATACGAAGACGGCGATTACTTTGTGGTAATGGACAATACTTCTTTTGAGCAGTTTAACATCCCTAAATTTTTGTTTGGCGATGCCGCTCGATTTATGAAAGAGGGAATGAACGTAATTGTAGCCTTCGAAAGCGAAGAGCCTATTATGGCGCAAGCTCCAGCAAGTGTTGAATTGGAAATTACCTACAGCGAACCTGCTGTGAAAGGCGATACTTCTACCAATGCCCTAAAAAGCGCAACCGTTGAAACAGGCGTAGAAATTAGAGTACCTCTATTTATTAACCAGGGTGAAAAGGTTAGAATAGACACCAAAACCGGCGAATATATTGAGCGGGTTAAATAAGATCTTTTAATTCAGGTTTAGGTTGATTATAGACGGTCTAGGAGTAATCCGGGGCCGTTTTTTATTTTTAGTACCTTTATACTATGAACAAAGCCGAAACCAGAACTCATTTTTTAAACGTGCGCAAATCCTTGTCCGAAAGACAAATAGAAGAAGCCAATCTGGCAATTCTTGCTCAATTTAAAACACTCAATTTTTTGGGCATCAAATACCTTCATCTTTTCTTACCCATAGCGGGTAAGAATGAGGTGAACACGCTCCTATTAGCCGATTGGTTACGGGAACATCAACCGGCTATTCGCTTAGTGCTCTCTAAAAGCGACACCAAAAAGCACACGCTGCAACATTTTATTTGGGATGAACACACCGCACTTCGAACCAACCAAAGGGGCATAACTGAACCAACCGGAGGAATAGAGGTAGAAGAAAAAGAACTCGATTTTATTCTTGTTCCATTATTAGCATACGATCTGCACGGTAACCGAGTGGGCTACGGAAAAGGTTTTTATGACCGGTTTTTAACTAATTGTAGGACAGGTGTTCAAAAAGTAGGGTTATCGTATTTTGAACCCCTAGATTTTATAGAGGATACTGACTCTTTCGATGTAATGCTTAACGCCTGCATTAACCCAGAAAAAATCTGGCGTTTTTAATTGCTTTGTGCTTTTATAAAATCACTCACCAAATAACCAATAAGTTTGGCTACCAAATTTTCTGCATTCGCTATGCCTTCGCAAATATGCAGGTAGCCCAATTTTGTTTGCTTAGTTTGGTAGATAAAGGAACGTACTTGCTCGACAGTAAAACCCGTGGGACTAGCCGCACTAGCCGCTACATGAGCCATACTATCTATATCTAATTCTAAACCACAAAGGCCACGAGTAAATACTAGGGCATTTTCAAAGGCCTGTTCGGGTGTAGTTTTTCCTGTTAAAAAATCTTCAAAATAAGTCGCTTGTATACGATCCGGATTGCTAGATAATTCGTTTCGTAAATACTGAGAGTTGTAGTTTTCGTGTAGTCCCAATACGGCGTATTTATTCAAAAAACCTTCGTTAAAAGCATACGAAAATCCGTTACCACTATGTCGTCCTTCTAGCGCCCTAAAGTCGGCATGGGCATCTATATTTATCGTATTTACAAGTTGATTATTGATCTGCGAAAATGCCTTTAAAATGGGGTAAGCGTTGTTGTGGCCACCGCCAATAAAAATCGGCACCTTTCCGGCTGCAAAAATGACTTGAGCAAGTTTCCCCGCAGCTTCGTCAACAGTGTTAACCAGCGTCCTTAATTGTACCTTATCGGCTCCTTTAGCTTGCTTCAATTCTTCCTTAAAAGTTAAACAACCCAAAAGCAATACATCGGCACCAGCAAGCTTTTCGCTACATTGAATATTGCACAATACCGGAAAAACTTCCGACCAGGTGTTGGCAGCCCCGGACTTGCCTCCGTTGGCTAACACGCCAATATCTTCAGCTAAACCCACTACTACAAATCTGGCAGTATTGGTAGCCAACTGCTCTAAAGAAGAAACGGTAGCAAACTCTTGGCCTAATTTTGTCTCCCCTTCTCGGCAATTGGTAAGCGCCAGTAAATCGGCCGAACTATAGAAATGTAGCCTACTCATTTTCGTAGCGTTTTCCGTTAATAAATACACCTTCAATAAGTTTATCTCCGAATGAATACGGGAGATAAGCCAATGAAGGCATTGCTTTGGTATAAAAGAAATTGGCCACTTTGCCTACACTTAAGCTACCGTACATATCCGACAGTTCCATAGCGGCAGCACCATTTAGTGTAGCGGCATTAATAGCCTCTTCGGGAAGCATTTTTTGGCGCATGCAAGCCAGGGAAACCACCAAATTCATGTTTCCGGAAGGGGAAGAACCCGGATTGTAATCGGAGGCCAGCGCTAGGCATACGTTTTTTGCAAGCAGGCGGCGGGCATTGGCAAAAGGGATACCCAAAAATAACGAGCAATTGGGTAAAAGGGTAGCAATAGTACTGCCTGCAGCAAGCGCATCTTCGGCAGCTTCATTCATTTCCTCTAGGTGATCTACCGAGAGGGCTTGGTGGCGCACTGCCAGCTCTACTGCTCCGCTAGCAGATAATTGGTTGGCATGTATTTTAGGTTTTAAACCATACTCTGTAGCAGCGGTTAAAATTTGTTCCGTTTCTGCTAAAGAAAAGAATCCTTGTTCACAAAATACATCAATGTAGTCTGCTAAACCCTCTGAACTAATTTGGGGTAAGAGGGTGTGAAGCAATAGGTTTATATATCCTTGATGATTTTCTTTAAATTCTTGTGGGTAAGCATGGGCGCCCATAAAGGTGGCTTTTATGGGAATGGGGGACCATTCCTTCAGGCGTTTTATTACCCGAAGCATTTTTAATTCGCCTTCTACACTTAAACCATAACCGCTTTTCAGTTCGATGGCTCCGGTTCCCAAGGCGATTAATTTTTGTATACGTTGTTGAGCCAAAACAAACAGCTCATCTTCTGTGCAGGCTTGTATTTTTTGTGCCGAATTTAAAATGCCGCCACCGGCAAGGGCGATCTCTTCATAACTTTTACCCTTGATTTTTAATACAAACTCATCTTCTCGGCTAGCAGCAAAAACCAAATGTGTGTGCGAATCGCACCAAGAGGGAAAAACCCAAGCACCGTTTAATGAAATTTGTTTGAGTTGCGAAGCATTGAGCGGCAAAGCATCCATAGAACCTAAGGCGGCAATGCAGCCATCTTCTACCAACAACCAGGCATTTTTTAGATTAGGGAGTTGCGCCATATCGGTACCACGAAGCAGCCGAACATCGGCATCGTGTATACCCACTAGGGTGTTGATGTTGGTGAAAAGACTTGTTTCCATGTTAAAAGGCTAACTCTACCAATACCGGGCAATGATCTGAATGTTTGGCATCGGGTAAAATAGAGGCACGTTTTAAATTTGCTTTCAACGATTCGCTTACCAAAGTATAATCAATGCGCCAACCCAAATTCTTAGAGCGGGCAACTGCACGGTAACTCCACCAGGTGTAGTGGTGGGGTTCTTCGTTAAAATGTCTGAAAGAATCTACAAATCCGCTTTGAATAAAGTTTTCCATCCACTCCCGCTCTTCGGGTAAAAAACCAGAAGAATTGACATTCGATTTTGGGTTGTGAATATCGATAGGTTTGTGGCAAATATTATAGTCGCCACAGATTACTAAGTTGGGTAGGGTGCTTTTTAATGCGTTGATGTAGAACTGAAAATCATTCAAAAATTGATATTTAAATGCTTGGCGCTCATCGCCGCTTGAACCCGAGGGAAAATAGGTACTTAATACCGAGCAGTGTTCGAAATCGGCACGAATAACTCTACCCTCCCGGTCGTAATCGGGCAAACCGCAGCCATATTCTACGTGCTTGGGTGTTATTTTGGTAAAAATTGCCGTTCCGCTATAGCCTTTTTTCTCGGCCGGATACCAATAATGCTGATAACCTAACTCTTCGAGCAAATGCAAATCAACCAACTGGTCGGGGCTGGCTTTAATTTCTTGTAAACACACCACATCGGCTTGGGTGGCCTTAAGCCAATCTAACCAGTTTTTACTTAATGCGGCCCGAATGCCGTTTACGTTATAGGTGATTATTTTCATGGTTTAATAGCCAATCCTAGTGATTTTTCTAATTTTTTGGCTTCTTTTTTCTTTAAAACCGTTACAGTCATGCGCACATCTTCTACCGGTCTATCGGCTGCACCGGTTTTTACCGCCGCAATGGTATCTATCATTTCAATTCCTTGAACCACCTCTCCAAACACAGTATAGTTTTGGTCGAGATGCGGAATACCTCCCAAAGTTTTATACACCTCTCGTTGCCAAGTGGGTATTTTTCGTTTCAATTTATTTTGTTCTAATAAATCCAATTGCTCGTCGGTAAACACTTTACCTTGAGCCAAATAAAACTGACAAGCACTTGATGCTTTGCTTGGAATATCATCTCTAGCTGCCGCAATTACTCCTTTTTTATGGTAAAGGCTGTCGCGAAATTCTGCAGGAACGGTATAGCCCCAATCGCCATCGCCAAGTGCTTGGCCAGGTTTTGCTGTTTTAGAATCGGGATCACCACCCTGAATCATAAAACTCTTAATTACCCGATGGAAAAGCGTTTCGCTTAATTTACCTTCTTGAGTTATTTTCACAAAATTATCGCGATGTAGCGGTGTTTGGTTGTATAAAAGAACCACGCAAGAGCCCTTATCGGTGCTAATACGTACAAATTGATGTTTGGGTTTTGCTGCAAAGACAGTCAAAGAAAGGAATACCAGGCAGGCAATAAGTGATTTTTTCATAAAGTGCTGTTTTTATAAATATACGTTGTTTATTGATTATCGAAATAGGTAACAATGAGTGATTTAAGTACTAATTCTTGCTCTAAAAGCGTATAAGCTGGTACGGGTTTTACTAATTTCCAATGTGGCCATCCGTCTTGATCTAAACCCTCCAATTCATAAAAGCCTAGTTCGCTAAAAAGCCGACAATTGGCGATGTGCATCAATTCTTCTTTCTGGCGTTTGCTAAATTTTTGCGGACCCTGTCCCAATTCTTGTACGCCAATTAAAAAAAGGAAAACCTTTAAATCGGGTGCTTCACTATCGAAATTTTGAGCAATACCTTCCTGCAAGGCTTTAAATCTTTTATTTACTTCGGCTGGACTCATTATAATAAACGTTGTTTTAAATCTAATTTATGTTTTCGGGCGGTATCTTTTGCTATATCATAGCCAGCATCGGCATGGCGTATAACACCCATAGCCGGATCGTTGTGAAGCACGCGTTGAATTCGACGTTCGGCATCAGTGGTTCCATCGGCTACAATAACCATTCCGGCGTGAATAGAATAGCCAATACCCACCCCGCCGCCATGGTGTAAAGATACCCAACTAGCACCACCAGCCGTATTAATTAAGGCGTTTAAAATTGGCCAGTCGGCTACGGCATCAGAGCCATCTTTCATAGCTTCGGTTTCTCTGTTTGGCGATGCTACCGAACCGGTATCTAAATGATCTCTACCAATAACAATAGGCGCTTTCACTTTACCTTCTGCCACTAATTTATTAAAAGCCAATCCGGCTTTTTCTCGTTCGCCTTGGCCCAGCCAGCAAATTCGGGCAGGTAAACCCTGAAAAGCAATACGTTCTTGCGCCATGGTAATCCAACGACGGAGGCCTTCGTTTTCAGGGAAAAGATCGAGAATTACTTGATCGGTTACCGCAATATCGGCGGGATCGCCGCTGAGTGCTGCCCAGCGAAATGGGCCCTTGCCCTCACAAAAAAGCGGGCGAATGTAAGCAGGGACAAAGCCTGGGAAATCAAAAGCGTTTTTTACCCCAACCTCAAGTGCTCTGCCACGAAGGTTATTCCCATAATCGAAGGTGATGGCTCCCCGTTTTTGCAATTCAAGCATACAATGTACATGCTTTGCCATAGTGGCATAAGATTGTTTGGTGTATTCGGCGGGGTTGCTTTCGCGAAGTACGTTTGCTTGTTGCACCGATAGCCCTTCGGGAAAATAACCCACAAGTGGGTCGTGGGCTGATGTTTGATCGGTAAGCGTATCTGGAGTAATATTTCGTTCAATCATGCGATTTAATAAATCAACCGCATTGGCTACCAGCCCGATGGATAGGGCCTTGCCCTCTTTTTTATACTGAAGTGCTCGATCGATGGCTTCGTCAATATCGTAACAAATTTCATCAATATAACGGGTTTCAAGTCGTTTCTGAATACGCCATTCTTCTACATCGGCAGCTAAACAAACTCCCTCGTTCATGGTAATAGCTAAGGGTTGTGCACCACCCATGCCCCCTAAACCCGCAGTTACTGATAGGGTGTGTTTTAGGCTGCCGCCAAAATGCTGACGTGCCAATTCGCCGAATGTTTCGTAAGTGCCTTGTACAATTCCTTGCGAACCAATATAAATCCAAGAACCTGCGGTCATTTGTCCATACATCATAAGACCCTTGTCTTCCAACTCATCAAAATGTTTTTGGGTGGCCCAATGTGGTACCAACTGAGAATTGGAAATTATTACACGAGGGGCATCTTTGTGGGTGGGTAAAATACCTACCGGCTTACCCGACTGTATCAATAGCGTTTCGTCTTCTTCTAAATCCTGTAGCGCTTTAATAATCAAAGCCAGCGCTTCCGGATTTCGGGCTGCCTTTCCTCTTCCTCCATATACAATAAGGTCTTCGGGGCGCTCGGCCACATCCGGGTCGAGATTATTTAATAGCATACGCAAGGCTGCTTCTTGAACCCAGCCCTTACAACTTAGTTTTGTACCTGTTGGTGTGTTTTTTACAGACAGGTCTATTTTTTCGGTATTCATGGGTAGTGGTTTTTATAACCTACACGAAGGTAGTAAAATTGTTTTTTTACTTAACTTAGCTAATAATAATGAAAACACTCAGAAATCGTGCGCTTTCGATAATTCTTTTGCTGGCTTTTTCGCTAAGTGTAATACCTATTGATTTTTTTCACGGACACCGAACGGTTTCAGGTCAACAAAATTCGTGTAGTAAAGCGGCTGGACAAACTTGTCAGCATAAAAACCACCTAGCCTTAAAAAATAGTTTCTGCTGGGCCTGTTCGGTACATTTCGAAAAATCGTTTGTTACTGAATCGGCTACACCTATTTTAGTAGAGCCTGTTGGCCTATCATTTATTGTACAACACACAACTCGTTTGTTTAAAACAACGAGTATTCATTATAGTCTTCGAGGGCCGCCCGCTTTTTCATAAATAGTTGCATGTATTAAGCACACAGAAAATCTGTGTGATCTGTTTTATTTTAACTCATTTTTTATGAAAAAGTTTTTTTGGATGGCATTCATCCTATTACAACTGATATATACCGACTCTTGGGCACAAGGCGTGGTAAAGGGGCGTATTCAAGACGCCAAAACTGGCGAAAATATCGTGGGAGCAACCATCTCCATTCCCGATTTAAGGTTAAGCACGTCTAGCAATAGTAATGGCGAATTTGTACTGAATAATATCCCAGCTAGGGGCCTATTTTTGATAGAAGTACGCTTCATGGGCTACAAAACCAGCACTCAACGTGTTGATTTTGCAAATACGGGCGTATTGGTTTTTAAACTAGGGCAAAGTAGCATTGAAGCCCACGAAGTAGTAATTACCGGAAGCACATCAAGTGCGGATAATCGAAAAAATAGTGCCAGTATAAGTTTGGTTGAACGGGAAAAATTACTCAATCAGTCTACCAATATTATAGATGCGCTAAGCAAAATACCCGGGGTTTCGCAAATTACCACTGGCGGGGGGGTGTCTAAACCAATCATTCGTGGTTTAGGTTATAATCGGGTAATTACTTTGGCTGATGGTGCAAAACAAGAGGGCCAGCAGTGGGGAGATGAACACGGCATAGAAATAGATCAATTTAATGTTGATAAAGTGGAAGTGTTAAAGGGTGCGGCTAGCCTTTTGTATGGTTCCGATGCGCTAGGCGGTGTTATTAATATGATCGACCCTTTGCCATCACCCGAGGGTCAAATTAAAGGAGAAGTACTAAGTAATTTTTCAAGTAATGGTGCGATGTTTGGAAACTCGGCCATGATTTTTGGCAACAAAAACGGCTTTGTTTGGCGATCGAGAATATCGTTTAAAAGCGCAAAGGGTTACGAAACGCCCATCGGAAGAATTCCCAATACAGGCTTTAACGAACAAAATTTAAGCGGACAAATAGGTATAAACAAAAATTGGGGTTATGCGCACCTAAACGTGTCGAGCTTTAACAGCAATGTGGGCTTGCCCGATTTTTTACCAAATGCAAATGGAGAATTTGAAGATGGTGGTGGTAATGTATTAACTCAGAATCAAATAAATAGCAGAAAATTGTTGTTGCCCAACCAAGCCATACTGCATAAAAAAATAGCCTTTAATAGCAACGTGCTATTGGGTTCGGGTAGGCTCAGAAGCAATATATCTTTTCAAAAAAACCAACGGAAAGAGTTTGAAGATGATCAATCGGTTCCCGGGTTGTTTTTTGATTTAAACACATTAAGTAGTGACTTTAAATATTTCTTTCCGGATAAAAATGGTTTAGAACGGGTATTCGGCGTTTCTACGGTAAACCAAAAAAACAGCAATGAGGGGCAAGAGTTTTTGGTACCGAATTATAACTCAATGGAATGGGGAATGTTTGGTTACCTAAAAAAGAGTTGGAAAGAAACTAGTTTAAATGTTGGACTCCGCTTGGATCAAAAACAAACCAAATCGGAAGAGTTGGTTGAAAATGGGACAACTATTTTCAATTCGTTTGAAAATAAATTTAGCAACTTAAGCGCAGCAATTGGTTTCACCCAAGAGTTTGGAGAGGTGTGGAACATTAAAGCCAATGTGGGCTCGGCATTTCGGGCACCCAATATTGCCGAATTATCTGCTAATGGGGTTCATGAAGGTGCTTTTCGTTACGAAATTGGAAGCAATGCGTTAAAACCTGAGCGAAGTTTATACACGGATTTGGGAATTGGTTTTCATACTGAAAAAATAGATGTTGATTGGACTGTTTTTTATAACCAAATTAACCGATACATATATGCCCGCCAATTGGGGGGTGAAACCATTATCGACAATGGAACCCTTTTACCGGTTTACCGTTTTGGTCAAGACAATGCGCTGCTTACCGGAACCGAGTTTAGCATCACGCTTCACCCAATGGATTTATTGCACATTGAAAGTAGTTTTGCCTATACCCGTGCTAGCAACAAAACAACGGGTCGGGCGCTCCCCTTTATTCCGGCAGGGGTAATCAGAAATGATTTTCGCTTAGAGCCCAAACTTAAAAGATTAAAGAACTCCTATTTGTCTTTAGGGCTAGAACACGTATTTGCCCAAAAGCGTATTGATGTTTTTGAAATAAGCACGGGAGCTTACACCCTATTAAATGCGGGCATAGGTACCAGAGTTTTAATACATAAATTGCAACTAAAAATTCATGTAGCAGGAAATAATTTATTAAACAAAAAATACTACGACCACCTCAGTCGACTAAAACCAGGTAGGCTAGACGAAACCGATACGAGCCTTGGTTTTTATAACCCGGGGCGAAACATTACAGTAGGTATTTACCTTCCGTTTTCTATAAAATAGGCTTCTTTTAAAAAATTGAACCTTCTATAGGTGGTGTTAGACAGAATGCTATATATTTACTTTAAGAAATAGTTGTACCCACTTTGTAACTTTAAGGATAGGTGTACAAAAAATTTCTTGCAACTTTTATATTTGTTAACACAACCAAAACAAAAAACCATGATTAAAACCATTCGTATTAAAAGTCACTTGGCCCTAAGTTTGTTGTTTGTTGCCCTAGGAATAACCGGCGCAATGGCACAAAAAAAGCCAAGCACTCCAGCAGCGGCCCCAGCGGCAGCTAGCGCTCCGGCAGGCCCTGCCAAACCAGGCATTAAACCCTATAAAGATGTAATTACCGAAAAAGCAAAAACCGATAAGGGAATGTTTAAGGTACATCAAGTAGATGGAAAATATTATTATGAGATACCAGATTCGTTGTTTGGTAGAGAAATGCTTATGGTAACCCGTTATGTAAAAACTCCGGCAGTTGACGGAACTTACGGCGGTGAAGAATTAAATGAGCAGGTATGGATATGGCAAAAACGCGATAAGCAAGTATTGCTTCGAGTACCCTCTTATGACAATGTAGCCGCTAAGGGTACAGATATGTATCAATCGGTTAAAAACTCAAATTTAGATGCTATTTTGAGTTCATTTGATATCAAAGCCATCAACAAAGATTCGGCTTCGGTAGTAATTGATGCAACCGATTTGTTTACAAAAGATGTTTTATCTATTGGCTTGCCAACAGCGGTGAGAACTAGGTATAAAATCTCGGCATTAGACGAGGCTCGTTCTTACATTGATACGGTAAAAAGTTTCCCAATAAACGTGGAAGTAACTAGCACCAAAACTTACAGAGCAGCTGCCGCACCGGTAGATGAAAGCCTGGGTTCGATAACCGTTGAGATTCACAACTCCTTATTGTTATTACCAAAAGTGCCTATGAAACCACGTTTGGCTGATGATAGAGTTGGGTTCTTTTCACAGGCACAAACCGACTACGGCATCGATGCTCAAAAAGCAACACTTACTCGTTATGCCCGTCATTGGAGATTAGAGCCAAAAGATAAAGAGGCTTACAAACGTGGCGAATTGGTAGAACCGGTAAAACAAATTGTATACTACATCGATCCGGCTACACCACAAAAATGGCGTCAGTACTTAAAAGATGGGGTAAACGATTGGAATGCAGCTTTTGAAAAGGCTGGATTTAAAAACGCCATTGTGTGTTTAGACCCACCAAACGACCCAGACTGGAGCCCTGAAGATGCTCGTTACTCGGTAATTAGATACTTCGCTTCAAACATTGCGAATGCCTATGGTCCGCACGTAGCCGATCCACGCTCTGGAGAAATATTAGAAAGCGATATTGGTTGGTACCACAACGTAATGAACTTGGTTCGCAATTGGTTCTTTGTTCAAACCGCAGCTATAAACCCAGATGCTAGAACGCCTAAATTTAAAGACGAGTTGATGGGTAAATTAATCCGTTTCGTATCTTCACACGAGGTGGGTCACACGCTAGGTTTACCACATAACTTCGGTTCAAGTGTTGCTTTCCCGGTTGATTCGTTGCGCTCAGCAGCTTTCACCAAAAAAATGGGTGGTACCGCACCATCTATTATGGATTATGCCCGTTTTAACTACATTGCGCAACCTGGCGATGGCGACGTGGTATTGTACCCAGGTATTGGCGAATACGATAAATGGGCCATTAAGTGGGGTTATACGTGGTTCGATACCAATTCTGCTGATGAGGATGCTAAAATCTTAAACAAGTGGACCATTGAGCGTGCTGGTAATCCAAAATACTTCTACGGACAGCAAACTGGTAACCCAATTGACCCACGTGCACAATCTGAGGATTTGGGTGATGATGCCATGAAAGCCTCGGCTTACGGTATCGCTAACCTAAAGCGTATCCTTCCAAATATCGAAAAATGGACCTTTGAAGAAGGAAAGCCATACGATAATTTGAGAGAGTTATATGGTGAGGTACTAGGCCAGTGGAACCGTTACATGGGCCACGTACGCTCAAACATTGGTGGTATTTACGAAAACGATAAAACCTACGAACAAAAAGGTGATGTATATACCCACGTGGCTAAAGCAAAACAACAAGAAGCACTGCGCTTTATTAATGCACAAGCTTTTGCTACCCCAACTTGGATGCTAGATAAAAGCGTGTTGAACAAGTTTGATCAAGCGGGTATTATAGAGCGTTTACGTGGAGCGCAAGTAAATGTTTTGAATGGTGTTTTAGAGCCCGCTCGATTAGCTCGTGTAATTGATAATAGTGCTAAAAACGGCGACCAGGCTTATGGTTTAACCGAACTTTTTGCCGATGTACACAAGGGCGTTTGGACTGAATTGGCCAGTGGTTCTAATATAGATACCTACAAAAGAAACCTACAACGTGCCTATATAGATCGTTTTGGCTTCTTAATTAACAAACAAGATACGCCTGCGCCTGCTGCTTTCCCTGGAATGCCGGCAGGACCACGTTTTGATGCCACTACTTCAGACATCAGACCGATGGCACGCAGAGAGTTGAAAAACCTAGCTGCTGAAATTCGTAGCAGCTTGGCTAAATTTAGTAACCCTGTGGTAAAGGCACATTTAGAAGATGCTTTAGTAAGCATTCAAAATGTGTTAGATCCAAAATAAATAGAATTTTAATTTAAAAAGCCCCAATCGAAAGATGTGGGGCTTTTTTATTGAGGTCGGAATGGCCGGATTTGAACCGACGACCTTCAGCACCCCATGCTGACGCGATACCAGGCTACGCTACATCCCGAAGAACACAAAATTATGTATTTTTGAGATGGGTTTAAAATTGATTTTAATTTATAACATTATGTAAATCAGTTATTTAATCTTTTATTTGAGTAATAATATGGCAAACACAAATCGACAAATTCGATTTTTTACAGAAGATATTAAATTGCTGCTTAAAAATAAAGCGCAGCTCCGCGATTGGTTTATATCCACTGCAAAAAAAGAGAGCGCTAATATTAAGGGCTTAAATTATGTTTTCTGTAGCGATGCCTATTTATTAGAAATGAATCAATCTTACCTCAACCACGATACCTATACCGATATCATCACCTTTGATAACAGCGAAACCGATGATGTACTACAAGGGGATATTTTTATCAGCGTAGAACGAGTTCGTGAAAACGCCCTAATATTCGGCATAAACGAACAAGATGAATTACACCGAGTAATGATTCATGGGCTATTACACCTATTGGGGTATGGTGATAAAAGCAGGGCCGAAAAGGCTAAAATGACCGAAAAGGAAAACTACTACTTAGCACTTCGCCCTTTTGCGGCTTAATGCATAGGTATTTCTATCACCAATACCTTGGCGGCTTGCTGTACGGTAAAGCTTAGTTCTTTGGTATCATACACTCCCAAAGCATCCCGTCTTCCCAATTCCTGACCGGCAAGGTTAATCTTACCTTCAATTACAAATACATAAGCTCCATTCTCTGTAAAATTAAAGGTATAGCTAGCTTCCGTATGCGCATTAAAGCTTCCTAGAGAAAAGCAAGCATCTTGATTAATCCACATAGAACCGTCTTTTTCGGAAGGTGAAACCACCAATTGAAACCTGTTTTGTGCTAAACTAACATCAAATGCTTTTTGATCATACCGCGGGCTAATGTTGCGCTCTTTCGGTAACACCCAAATTTGTAACAGATTCACCTCATCTGTTTCAGAAGCATTAAACTCGGAGTGTTGCATACCACTACCTGCCGACATAATTTGTACCTCACCGGGTGTAATGGTACCCACAGAACCCAGGCTATCTTTATGCGCCAAAGAACCACGTAAAGGGATGGTCACAATTTCCATATTATCGTGTCCGTGCGTGCCAAAACCCATAGCTGGTGCTACAATATCATCATTAAGCACCCTTAGCAAGCCAAACTGAACCTTATTTGGATCATAAAATTGGGCAAAACTAAATGAGTGAGCGGCCTGTAACCAACCGTGGTTAGCAAAACCCCTTTGGGTAGCGGAATGGAAGATTGTTTTCATGTTTATTGATGTTTAAACAAACAAATATCATAAAATGTGTCGACTGTTTGTATTTGGGTTTCTGTTTTGTGACATTAACGTTATTTTTGAGCAAACAATACAATGATCATGAGTGTTTCGGATAGTTTGGGTACTGTTGGGGTGAGCCTTCTTTTGGTGGCTTTCTTATTAATCCTATTTAAAAAAATACAGGTAGATAGTGTGAGCTACATCCTGCTCAACATGGTGGGTGCAGCTCTTTGTGGCGTATCTGCCTACCTCATTTCTTTTTACCCCTTTGTGGTGTTGGAGGGTGTTTGGGTATTGGTGAGTTTATATGCGCTTTTTAAAAATGTTCCACGTGGAACGAAATAAAAAACGTGCGAACGAATTTGATTATTTTTGTACTGTTTCACGTGGAACAAAAAGAATATGTTTAAAAAATACGATGTAATTGTGGTGGGTGCTGGGCATGCGGGCTGTGAAGCGGCAGCAGCAGCAGCGAATTTAGGCTCAACGGTGTTGTTGGTAACCATGAATATGGGAACCATTGCACAAATGAGCTGTAATCCGGCTATGGGAGGAGTTGCCAAAGGACAAATTGTGAGAGAAATTGATGCAATGGGCGGCTACTCTGGTATTATTAGCGACAAAACCACCATTCAATTCCGAATGTTAAATAGATCTAAGGGGCCAGCTATGTGGAGCCCTAGGGCACAAATAGACCGCATGCGTTTCGCGGAAGAGTGGCGCCTGCAACTAGAGCAAATACCCAATGTAGACCTGTGGCAAGACACCGTGGTGGGATTAAAATTAGATGGTGATCGTGTGGCGGGAGTAATAACCTCTTTGGGGATAGAGATTGAAGCATGGTCCGTGGTTTTAACCAATGGTACGTTTTTAAATGGGGTAATTCATGTAGGAGAAAAACGTTTTGGAGGTGGTAGAACTGGCGAAAAAGCGGCTACGGGCATTACCGAACAGTTAGTAACGCTTGGTTTTGAAGCAGGTAGAATGAAGACTGGAACACCACCACGAGTAGATGGACGTACGCTGGATTATAGCAAAATGGAGGAACAATGGGGAGATGAAGAACGGGGTCGTTTCTCGTATACAGACGTTCCTTTACAAACCGAACAACGCTGTTGCTGGATTACCTATACCAACGAGGCGGTACACGAAACCCTAAAAGAAGGTTTCGAAAAATCACCCATGTTCACCGGACGAATTAAGGGTTTAGGGCCACGGTATTGTCCATCTATAGAAGATAAAATAAACCGATTTGCGGAGCGTGGGCGGCATCAGATATTTGTAGAACCCGAAGGGTGGAACACGGTAGAAATTTATGTGAATGGCTTTTCTACGTCGCTGCCCGAAGATGTGCAATTCCGGGCTATGCAACAAATACCGGGTTTTGAACAAGCCAAAATGTTTCGCCCGGGTTATGCTATAGAGTACGATTATTTTCCGCCAACGCAGCTTGGGCTTACACTAGAAACCAAGTTGGTAAAGAACCTGTTTTTTGCTGGTCAAATTAACGGAACAACCGGCTATGAAGAGGCCGCTTGCCAGGGTTTTATTGCCGGAATTAATGCCCATCAAAAGGTATACGACAAACAAGAGCTTGTTATGAAACGCTCGGAATCGTATATAGGTGTTTTGATAGACGATCTGGTAACCAAAGGAACGGAGGAGCCCTATAGAATGTTTACTTCTAGGGCCGAACATCGCTTATTGTTAAGACAAGATAACGCCGATCTGCGCTTAAGTGGAATTGGTCATTCGCTCGGTTTAATTACTGATAAAAGCATGGATAAGGTACACGCCAAGGTGGCTGCAGCCGATAAATTAGTGGCTTATCTATCGCAAGTATCGGTACAGCCCGGAGAAATAAATGAAGCGCTCGAGACCCTGGGAACATCACCCATTAATCAAAAAGTAAAATTGGTAAACTTGTTGGGAAGACCACAAATTGGGATTCGTGATTTGAGTGCAGCCAACCCAGGACTAAACGAAGAACTTAGAGGCTACTCGAACGAGGTGGTTGAACAAGCAGAAATTCGGGTGAAGTACGAAAGTTATTTTGAAAAAGAATTGGAAATTGTAGAGAAAATGAAACGAATGGAGGACCGAGAAATTAATCCGAATTTTGATTACCAAACCCTGGGTTCGCTTTCCAAAGAGGCTAGAGAAAAATTATTTCGGGTAAAACCGAGAACTCTTGGGCAAGCTTCTAGAATTTCGGGGGTTTCTCCATCAGATATTTCAGTTTTAATGGTTCATTTAACAAAATAATAGTTAAGTATTTGATTATCAATAATTTAAATAAAAAATTGGGTGACACAAAATAAAGCGATTTGCGGGACTTTTAAGAATTATTTGACTAGTTCTTCCAAAAAATATCTTTTTTTAACCAACAGCTCGATAGGGGCCTTTAAAAGAATGTGGTGGTTGGGGGCTGGCTTTGTCATTGGGTTATGGACACTGGCTGGTTGTGCCAGCATGCAATCGCCGAGCGGTGGACCAAAAGACGCCGGGGCGCCGAAGGTGGTGAAAGAAAAACCCAAAAATTTAAGCACGGGTTTTTCGGCTTCTGAAATCGAGCTGACGTTTAATGAATTTATAAAATTAAATAATGCCTTCGCGGAAATTACAGTAAGCCCTTCGCTAGAAAAACCACTCGATATAAAAGCAAGCAAAGAGGTGTTAAGCATAAAGCTAGATCAGACGCTAGAACCCAACACCACCTACACCATAAATTTCGGCAAAGCCATTGGCGATGTAAACGAAAACAATTTACTAAAAAACTACAGTTATGTTTTTTCGAGCGGAAGTGTGGTCGATTCGCTATCTATTAGCGGGACAGTAACTAGCGCCACCACAAATGAACCCCTGAAAGATGTGATGGTGTTTTTATTTACAAACAAACAAGACAGTTTGTTGGGTAAAAAGAAGCCAAGTACCTATACCATGACAGATGAAGCGGGTAATTATAAGTTAAATAACCTGCGGGCTGATGAATATTCGGTATATGCACTCAAGGAAACCGGCGCAGATAAAATTTACAATCAGGGGGAAGATGAAATTGGCTTTAGTTCTGACAAGATCAAATTAGACAAAAGTACACCGGGTGTAGACCTTAGGGTATTTAAAGAATTACCGAAAGATTTTAAGGTTTTAGAAAAAAAAGTAGAATTGGATGGAAGACTGCTTTTGGTGTTTAATAAACCAATTAAGGATTTAAGCGTAAAAGAGTTAGGCGAAAGCAATTATCTTAAAAACAGTATTAAAAAATATAGTAACATGGGTGATTCTGTTCTGATTTGGTCACCAGAGCTGGCTTATGATTCTTTAAGATTAGGAATATATTCGGGTGCAGAATCTATAAGCGTTGTTGATATCAACAGGAATAAAAGGGAGGCTTATAATAGAACACCGGTTATAAAAGACAACACCCTTGCAAACGAATTAAAACCCGGCTTGGGCTACTCCTTGGTTTTTTCTATGCCGGCAGAACTTATAGATAGTACGAAAATAAGTTTGTACTCGGATTCGATAAAATTAAACGGCTGGAAGGTTAGAAAACAGGTTGGGTTGGTACAGTCGCTGTCAATACAATATCCGTTTAAGGTGGGAAGGAATTATACGATGAGGGTTTCTGAGGGGGCAATTAAGGCTATATCTGGATTAAAAAACACCGCTTTTTCTAAAACTTTCATGCAAGATGGTTTAGATAGTTATGGGAATTTGGCACTATTGGTGAGCTTAGGTGATACAAGTAAAAGGTATGTAGTACAGTTGTTAAATGAACAAAAGTTAATTGTTAAAGAAAATATTCTTACACAGGCTAGTGCTTTAAGCTATAAAACATATCCCATTGGAAAATACAGTGTTCGGGTGGTATTGGATGAAAATAAAAATGGAAAATGGGATAGTGGAGATTTGGCAACAAACACCCAACCTGAAAAAGTGTGGTTTTTTGAAAAAACAATTGGCCTACGAGCAAACTGGGATTTAGAAGAAAAGATTATTATTCCTGCGGATTTTTAAACCAATCGCTATATACCACATACCTGTCTGGTAATTGATCTAATAAGGCCCGCTGAGTTTCACTAATTGGTTTTATTTTTTTTGCGGGTGCGCCGGCATAAATATATCCCGATTCACAGAGCGTATTTTCTAAAACAATAGAGCCGGCTGCAATAATACAATACTCTTCTACCACGGTGTGGTCCATTATAATTGCACCCATACCAACCAATACCCTATCTCTTATGGTGCAGCCGTGAATAATAGCGTTGTGCCCCAACGATACATAATTTCCAATAGTGGTGGCTGCTTGTTCGTATGTACAATGAACCGTAACCCCATCCTGAATATTGGTATAATTACCAATTCTAATTTTATTCACATCGCCTCGTATAATGGCATTAAACCAAACGGAACAATGCGTACCTAACACTACATCGCCAACAACCGTTGCGTTTTCTGCAATAAAACAATCGGAACCGAAAGTTGGGGCAATTCCTTTTACAGGTAAAATAAGAGGCATAAAACGGATTATTAATAGAACAAGGTAAGTAGATTCTTTCTTTTAACCTAGTTTAAGCTGTGGATTACTGTTAACAAGTGAACTAAAAAATGTAGATAAATAAGTAGAACTAACTAAGTAGTTAAGGTTTGCTTCGTTTTTATAAATTTCTACTCTTTTTATACAGCAATTTCTAGTAGTTGTCCACTATAAAATCATCCTTAATTTATTCACAAAATAATGTGAATTAATAATTATACTTTTTATAAGTGTTTATTTACAAGTGTTTTATTCTATAAATTGGATAGTTATTTGTGTATAAAAATAACATAACTACAAAATGAAATAAATAGCAGCCATATTATACACCATACTAACACCTTAATAAACCATAGTTTATTTTATAAATAATAAATAGTAATTATTTAGTGTGTGTATAAAAGGATAATTTTGGAGAAGATTAAAAAAGAGAAATTATGTTTGAAAATACCGAGCGTACAGAGTTAGCACAATTAGGAGAGTTTGGATTAATAGCGCATTTAACAGATAAAATAGAAATAACTCAAGAAAGCACCATTAAAGGAGTAGGAGATGATGCAGCCATATTATCAGCTGGTAAGAAACAAATAGTGGTTTCAACCGATTTATTATTAGAAGGTATCCATTTCGATTTAGCGTATACTCCTTTCAAACACTTGGGTTATAAAGCCGTACAAGTAAACCTCAGTGATATTTATGCCATGAATGGTATAGCTGCTCAGGTTACTGTGTCTATTGGTTTATCCAGCAAATTTCCATTAGAAGCGGTAGAAGAAATTTATGATGGTATTTATTTAGCCTGTAAAAAATACAATATAGATGTTGTGGGTGGTGATACCTCAGCCTCTAAACAAGGTCTAATAATCAGTGTAACTAGTATTGGTTATATAGATGCAGATCAGGTAGTTTACCGAACAGGTGCAAAAGAAGGTGATTTATTATGTGTTTCTGGTGATTTAGGTGGAGCTTATATTGGTTTACAATTATTAGAACGTGAAAAACAAATCTTTTTAGAAAACCCCAATATTCAACCCGATTTAGAGGGTAAAGACTATGTAATTGAACGCCAATTAAAACCAGAGGCCCGTAAAGATATTATAAATTATTTACGTGAAAATAAGATAAAACCAACAGCTATGATTGATATTTCGGATGGCCTAGCTTCTGAAATAAAACATATTTGTAAACAATCTAATGTTGGCTGCCACGTGTACGAAGAAAAAATTCCGATAGATCAAATGACTTACGATACCGCTCGTGAATTTGGATTAGATCCAACCACCTGTGCTTTAAACGGAGGAGAAGATTACGAGTTGTTATTCACCATTAGCCAAGGTGATTACGATAAGGTAAAAAACAGCCCCGATATTACCATTATTGGCCACATGACCGATGTCACCTCGGGTTGTCAACTAGTTTCCAAATCAAATAATATACACGAATTAAAAGCTCAGGGTTGGAAGGCTTTTTAAGCCGATTCCTCGTCGTCTATGTATTTTTGATCGAGCTGTTTACTGGCTTTAGCACCTAGTTTTTTAATCTTATCGGCAGTTACTGTTAGATTACCCGCACCGGTTGATAGTTTATTAATAGCTTTATCATAAGCCTTTTCCGTTTGTTTTAAACTCTTACCAATATCTTCTAAATCCTCTACAAAATTGTAAAACTTATCGTACATCGCTCCACTTAAACGAGCAATTTCCAATACGTTTTTATTTTGACGTTCTTGTTTCCAAATACTAGCCACCGTACCCAGGGTTGCCAGCAAAGTAGAAGGGCTCACAATAACCACCCGACGATCCCAGGCATAATTAAATAAACCCTCATCCAATTGCACCGCCACACTAAATGACGACTCAATAGGCACAAATAATAACACAAAGTCAGGAGAATTGATCTGATATAAATCCTGGTAATTTTTACCACACAAATCGTTTATGTGGTTTTGAATCGATTTTACATGCTCTTTTGCATACACTTCCCGCTCAGCATCGTTATCGCAATTTACCAAACGCTCATAAGCCACCAACGATACTTTCGAATCAACAATGAGGTGTTTACCATCGGGCATATCAATCACCACATCGGGCTGTAAACGATTTCCGTCGGGCCCAACCATGCTGGCCTGTACCCGGTATTCGCGGTCTTTAACCAAGCCCGAGCGCTCCAACACCTTCTCTAAAATCATCTCCCCCCAATTCCCCTGTTTTTTCTGGTCACCCTTAAGCGCCTTGGTCAGGTTTTGGGTTTCTTCGCTCATTAAGCGGTTGTTTTCAACCAGCTTGTTAATTTCTCCCTTCAACACATTTCGCTCATCCGATTCTGCTTTATATACTTTATCCACCTTCTCTTCAAAATTTTTTAATTTTTCTTTAAAGGGATTTAAAATCACATCCAACTGGGTGCGGTTGTGCTCTGTAAAAGTTTTCGATTTCTCGTCTAATAGCTTATTGGCGATATTTTCAAACTCCAATTTAAACTGTTGTTGTAGGGTTAAAATATAGGCCTCCTGCTCACTTAGTCGCTCTCTTTGCGACTTAAAAGCCTCTTCAGCTTTTACAATCCGTTCGTTTTTAGCTACTAAATCCGCTTCAACCTCAAGTAATTTAACCTCCAAGCGCAGGCGTTCTGCCGCACTATTTTCAGCCCGCTCGGTGGTTCTGGCCACCTCGGCCAACAAACCCCCATTTTCTTGTTTTAATCGAGAAAACTCTTCTGCAGAAATACCATCTGCAGATAGAGGTCGTTTAACAAATATTATCACAGCCACTACCAAAACTAGCGCCGCTATACCCAAAATGATTACATCCATATAAATTAATAAGGTTTAAAAATACAAAAATAAACAGCCATTTTGACAAGCCGAGTCCAGCCAACAAAATAAGCCCAAAATCAATCCATACACCATATTTACACACAATAAATTACAAAAACAGGTATTTTGTGTTTAAGTGGTATGCTTTTTGATAAATGGTAATTATATTTATAAAAAAAACAAAACATGGGACTTTTCTTATTAATAGCCGTCGGACTCATAAGCTTTGCAGTTCAATGGCGCTTCAAAAGCAAATTTAAAACCTATTCAGAAATCGGCTTACTTTCTGGTTTAAGCGGTAAAGAAATTGCCGAAAAAATGTTGGCCGATCACGGTATAGCTGATGTAGAAATTATTTCGGTTGAAGGTCAACTAACCGACCACTACAACCCACAAAACAAAACAGTAAACCTAAGCCCCGAGGTATATCACGGTAAAAGTGTGGCCTCCGCTGCTGTTGCTGCCCACGAATGTGGACATGCGGTTCAGCACGCTAAAGCGTATTCTTGGCTGCAATTCCGCTCTTCTATGGTGCCAGTTGTAAGCCTGGCTTCAAATTTAATTCAATGGACTTTGTTTATTGGGGTGATGATCATGGTTTTTTCCGGCAATCCTTATGTATTGGCGATTGGTGTAGCCGCTTTAGCTCTAGTTACGCTATTTAGTTTTATTACCCTACCGGTAGAGTTTGATGCCAGCAGAAGAGCCCTAGCTTGGTTAGACACCTCTGGCGCTTCTATTACCAACGCTGCAGAACACGAACAAGCAAAGGATGCTCTTTGGTGGGCCGCTATGACTTATGTAATAGCCGCTCTTGGTTCATTAGCAACACTGGTTTATTACGCCAGTATGTTATTGGGTAACAGAAGAGATTAAGGTTAAAACGAACAATAAAGCCCCATTTAGAAACATTTGGGGCTTTTTAGTTTAATTTATAATTGGCTACCACTGTAAAGTGCGGTATGTTTGCTCTAAATAAAGCAGCCTTATCTACTTGTTTAAAAGTATAATACCCCTGCATAGATCCCATTTCGGTGGCCAACTCACAACCCGAAAC
>Ga0209550_10000635_pt1 | contig 33345 bp, 16 predicted proteins | sample LauGreSuBDMM15SN_2_FD_187567 | JGI IMG/M metagenome (GOLD analysis project Ga0209550, IMG submission 187567) | Freshwater lake microbial communities from Lake Michigan, USA - Su13.BD.MM15.SN (SPAdes) (version 5) | ecosystem: Environmental > Aquatic > Freshwater > Lake | place: Lake Michigan... | reverse complement strand
CGCCACCGGCGTGGTGCTGCCGGCTGTCTCCAACGTGATCACCGGCACGCTCCCCGTCGGGAACGTACCCGTCAACGTCACCTCGCCTCCCGCGGCCACTGGCGAAGTAAATTGCGTGATCGAGTATTGGCTCGCAGCCACGTTCAGCACGAACGATGCGGTGCCCGCGCCCGCTGCATTCTCAGCCGAGAGGGTGACACTATAGCGCCCGGTGACGAGCGGGCTTCCGCTGATCAGGCCCGTCGTGTTATTAAGGGTGAGGCCGCTGGGCAGCGCGGTGCTGCCGATGATCGTGAACGTTTGCGGTGAATTGGTCGCGACGATCTGATGCGAGAAGGCCTTGCTCTTTTCCGCTGTCGCGGCCGCGACACTCGTGATGGCCGGCGGACCGGCGAGGATGGTGAAAACCGAGGGGCTCGCCGCGCTCTGGCCCCGCAGATTGGTCGCCGTGAAACTCACCGTAAAGGAGCCGGTCTGCGTCGGCGTTCCCGACACGAGGCCAGTGATCGTATTGAGCGTCAGTCCTGGCGGTAAGTTGGTGGCACCGTACTCCCGAATCGGTGCGTTGGTCGCCCCGAGGCCATAGGCAAGCGGCGTGCCCAAAACCCCCGTGGGCGCCGGCGGTAGCTGCAGGACCGGAATGCCGGTCGGCTCGGGGTCGGCTGTGATCGCAAAATTATCGAAAACGATGAAGTTATCGCCCGGCAAACGCTCCCCATTACTCAGGGTCCAGACAAAATCGAAATCACCCACATCCACCCCCGTGGTGGATCCAACCGCGAAGGCCGAATCCACGGTGAGGTCCACCCCATTCATGCGCGCGGTCCACCGCTTCGTCGTAAAATTGAAGGTCCCGAGGATCGTGTAGCGGGTGTTAAATGCGAACGTCGCATCGGATGTCGCGATCGCGGCGCCGTTACTGGTCGAAACCTTCAGGTTGGCGGTGTCAAAGTAGAATCCACCGAGTGGATACCCCGTCTTATTGAACAACGACAGCCGGAAGACGTCGTTACGTCCGTTCGTCGAACCCACGATGAGTACGTCCGCTCGCACCTGCACGATCGGCACGCCCTCGGTAACGGGATCAAAATTGAGGGGCCGATAAACGTACACCGATGTCGCGGCGGTGGCCGTGCCAAAAGCAGGGGCACCAAAACCGAGGTAGCCACCACGACCTTGACCGGGGATTCCCTGAGCGAGAACGCCTTGGGCGCCGCCACTGGCGGGCGCGTACAACTCAGTCCATTGATCCTGCCCGGCTAATTGGCCCGTACCCGTGGTAAAGGTTTCAAAATTTGTGGCGTAAACGGCGCTGGGGTTGCCCGATGGGTTCAGGTTGAGGACGATAAAGCCAGAAGCACCCAGGTAGCCATCCACGGCGATGGAATAGGTGCGCCCCGCTACCGCGCGAAAGAAAACCCCGCTGGTCGAATCATTGGTCGTGGCCTCGTCATTCTCTGCGACGCGACTCAGTTCACTCAGCGCCGAGCCCGTGTAAACGGCCAGGACCGTATCGAAATTACTCCCCGCGGTCGTCAGGGAAACGAAGCCCGTCGCTGCGGCGGTCCAGCGCCACCACAGCGATTTCACCGCCACATTCGGCGAGGTGCCGACCGCATAGTGCGCCTGCTCACCAGCCTCGGCGGTAGCCAGCGTGTTTGTCGTCGTCGCGCGGACGCCAGCGGTCAGCGTCGCGGCCGCCGAGAAATTATCATTGGCGGGCGCACCCGGAGACAGGCTGAGCGATAAGCTGAAATTGCCCGTCGCACCTCTAAAACCATCGATCGCGAGGGAGTAAACCACCCCCGAGGTCGCACTGAAAGTGAGCAGACTGGTGGAACTGTCCCCGCCGTCGTCGTCACTGGCGACTAGCTGCAGCGCCCCCACCGCCGAACCCGTGTACACCGCAAGGACCGTATCGAACGCACTGCCAGCCGTGGAGACGGTGACGGGCCCCGTGCCGGTCGCCGTCCAACGGAACCACACCGAGTGGGTCGCGACTGAGCCCGCGTGAGCGGGTTCACCCGTTTCACCACTGGCGAGACCGGTGGCACCGCTGCCGCCCGCAGCACCGCCAACGAGCACTGTAGGCGCCGCGAAATTATCGTTGGCGGGGCGGATAACGCCCGTTGTGAAAGCGAGGCTGAGAGCCACATTGCCCGACGCCCCACCATAGCCGTCGACCGCCAGAAAGTAGGTGGTGCCGCTCGTAGTGACAAAGGCGGTCGCGCTGGTCGAGTTGCCGCCACCGTCATCATCCCCTGCGACCAACGTCAGCGCATTCACCGCCGCGCCCGTGTAAATGGCCAAGACGGTATCGAAGTCACTCCCGCGGGTGGTCACGGTACACACGCCCGCGGCAGGCGCGGTCCATTTGTACCAAACCGACTTGGCCGCAACGGACCCGTGCTCCGGCTCGCCCGTCTCGGCAGAGGCGGCCGTCGTCAAAGCAGTCGCGGTCGCCGTCGACCCTGAGAGCGGATTCGCCGCGGAGAAATGATCGTTGGCCGGGCCGGTAATCGGCGGCGCGCTGAGCGCGAGGGACAGCGCGACCGATCCCGTCGCATTGCCGATGCTGTCCACCACAATCTGATACGTCGTCCCGCTGGTCACCGCAAAGCTCGCGCCGCCCGTCGTCGTCGGGTTCACCGCGGTGAGCGTCGCCACGCCGGTCCCCGTGTAAACACCCACGCGCGGCGCGGGCACACTGCCCGTGGTCGCGAGTGTCAGGGTGCCGGTGCTCGGCGCGATCCAAGACCACCAGACCGAGGTACCGGCTGGACTCCCCCCGTGGGCAGGCTCATCCGTTTCCGCGCTCGCATTAATCGTGGAAGCGGTGGCGGTGGCCGCAGTCCCATTGAGGATGATGCGGTTCGCAAAATTATCATTGGCCGGACCGAAACTGCTGCCGCCGCGAACTTCGAGGTTAAGGGTGGCGTAACCGGTCCCGGAGACGTTCGTCGCGGTCAGCGTAATCTGGTAGGAGCGCGCCAGCGCCACACGTCCCGTAACGACGCCCGTGGTGGCATCGACAGTCAGGCCGCTGGGAAGATTCTGGGCGCCAAAACTCACCGCCCCCGCCGCCTGAATACGATAGTTCAGCAGATTGCCGGCCTCCACACTCGCCGTGGTCGCACTGCTGATCACCGGGACTGGAACCACCGGTGCGGCGATCGTAAAATTGACCGCGCGGGAGCCCGTCCCACCGGCGTTCGTCGCCAGAACCTGAATACTGAATGACCCCGTCTGCGCCGGTGACCCCGAGATCAGGCCGGTCGTCGCATTCACACTCAAGCCATTCGGTAAACTTCCACTGGTGCCATAACTAAGGGGGGAGTTGCTCGCTAAAATCTGATAGGTGAACGCGGAACCACTGGTGCCCGTCGCCGTCCCGGCACTCGTGATCACCGGGGGCATGACGGCGGCGGCGACCGTGATCGCCAGGGTACGGGAGTCAGTCCCGCTCGCGTTTGCAGCACTGATCGTGACGCTGGTGGTACCAGCAGAAATCGGCGTGCCCGTAATCGCCCCCGACTGAGCATTGAGCACCAGTCCGGCGGGGAGGTTAGCGGCCCCGAAGGCCGTAGGAGAATTCGAAGCAACAATCAGATAAGTGAATGCGGCGTTAACCGCACCTGTCGCCGCAAGCGCACTCGCGATGACAGGCACTGACGACGTCACGCTAAACCCGAGATACGCGGACGCAGTCGAGTTGTCAGCCTGCGCCGGCAGCCCGGTCGCGCCAGTCGCAAGCGTGCCGCCTTGGGCATTGAGCAGGCGCAGATTATCTAGCGTCACCGCATTGCCACTGGCGCTATCACTCACGCCGACGAAATAACGGTTTAAGCCCGCTTGCATGAGGTCCGTCAGATCGAAGACGAAGACGCCGTCGATGGCGGTGGCGGTTCCGTTAAAAGCGAAAACGCCTCCCTGCTCTTGCAGCGCGCCGGGCATGTAAGTCGTGCTCGGTACGGTTGCACTGCCCGCTCCGCGGCCGAGGGTAACGGAAATCTGGTTACGAGCGGTGACGCCTTTCAGTGAAAATTCCGCGAGGAGTTGCGGCGTGTAACTCGGGCGAGGAACCAGCGCATAGCCGGTCGAATACCAAAACGGTTTTTCGGACCTGCCGCTACCGGCCCGGTTGGCGGTGATATCCGGACCGACGCCGCTGACCGCGGAGACGCTGCGCAGCGCGTCGTAGGCGACCCACACAAAACCACCGTCCTGCCAGCTGCTACCCCACGAATTAACAATGCGGAGAGCGCCCTTCTCTCCCGCATCGACAACGCCGTTCTTATTGAGGTCGATCCAGAGATTATCGTTGTAGCCGACCACCGTCATCGCGTGCCCGCTATCGTTAATCCGGATGGCCTTGGCCACGGGCCGACCGACGAACGCGTTGTCATCCGCCGTGGACGGATCGTTGGCGATCGCGCCGAATTGCCAGCCAAAGATGTCCGAGGCGAAGACCACGAGCGCACCATTCGCAAGCGCGGTCTTCAGGCGGGTCAGTCCTGCCTCGGTGTCGAGGGCGGTGAGTTGGTAGCTGGAAGCCATCCGGTTCGAAATCGCTCCCCGCCACGTCGCGCTAGCGACTGGCCAATCCAAATAACTCGCTGGGGTATTAACTCCACTGTAGGGGAAATCCGACCACGTCGGCGCGCCGTGTTTGAGCAAAACCTCAAATACATCGGTAAACCAAGATCCATTGTCGCCCCCCTGATTAACGAGGTTGTAAACGAATTTCGGGGAGAGTTTATCGGCGTTGCCGGAGTTTCTCACATCCAGCCCCCTCGCCTGAGCGATCGCGAAGGTCGACATATAGTAAACCGAAGCAAAGCAGGCGCAGGAACCAATTTCGCCTTGGTTGCGGACCGGCGGGAAAGCGGCGAGCGTACTGTTATCCACAGCGGAGGGCAAAGTCGCTACCGCCAGGGTGACCGGAGACGTCGCCGAGACGGCGGCCGGCGCGGAGGAGCGGGCGCTGCTCACAACCGCGGCGGACGCGTTGTTCCCTCCGGCCGAGACGCGGGGGGCGAGGATGACTTCCTCCCCATCAGGCACCACGGGAAGGGCGAGTGGCGCGAGTCCGCGCACCTTGCGCTCTTCGTTGGAGCGAGAGAGCGCGCGAGCGTTGAGTCGCACACTTTCGGCGGGAGGGGCGAGCTCGCGCAGGCGCGCCGTTTCCGCAGCGGAGGGCGGACGCAAACCCCGCGCCCGCGGCTCACCGGCCGCATCTGAGGGTTGTGCGCTCAGCACTGGGCTGAGTACCCCCACCAAGCAGGCGAATAACCAAGCCGCTGAGGCGGCCCATTGCAGGCGTTGAAAGCAAATGCGGGATCGGGGCGCAAAGGAGGGACGAGACGTCGGCATAAATTTATTTAATAGAATGGGTCGAAGCCGGCACGGCAGGCACGGCTTCTGGGAACGGCGCTAGACCCTTCGCTACGCGTTCCGCGTTAAGCCGTTGCCGCGCGAGTTCGTTCGGGAGCTGGGGAGGGTTCAGCGGGGCTAGCGCATCAAGACGCGCGTGCTCCGCGGGGGTCGGTCCGCGCAACCCCAAGGACCGGGGCTCGGCGGCAGTCGGTCTCGCCGACGACCCAGGCGCCGAGTCGCAACCAGCCACAAGTAAACCCATCACCAAGACGCCCCCAAGCCGTAAAGAGATAACACCCACCTTGAAAATATTCATCATAAAACACTAAATATCAGTATTTAAGGGAGTTCGAATTGCCGACGAAGAAAGTTCTGGGTGTCAAAAGCGGGATGGTTACGGGCAGAAACGTCAGCAAAAAGACGACCTGAAAACCAGTAAAAAAAACAAAAAGTGCTCATATTCCAGCCAGCGTGATTCCATCACGACAAGGGTCGAAATCCACGCGCGCGCCCCAAGCTAACGGGGGTCAACCTTACCCCTTGTGCTCCGCGCGACCCCTCGTGGTCGGCGCTAACCCTTGTGGGTCTGTCTGTAACCCGTCGTGGTCGGCGCTCGCCACAATGCGCGGAATGATCCCAAGCGGCGCACGTCGCCTCACCTCACCGCCGCGCTCCGCACCCCGCTCTGCGGAAAACAAATCCTTCCGACGGCTTCATCGAAGTCCGCCGCGCCCCGGATGATGTCGATCTCCAAGCGCAGGTAATACAACGGCAGCGCGCAAGACCGCGTCTCCGCGATCCGCACGGCGTCCTTCTCCGTCGTGACGAGACATTCCGCGCCCTCGCGCCGAGCCATGTCAAACAGCTCAGCCAGATCACTCTCCTCGTAGCGATAGTGATCGACGTAACGCTCGCGTCCCATGAGCAACGCCCCGAGGTCCCGCAGAAATTTCTCAAAACTCTCGGGCGTCGCGATTCCGCTGAACGCCAGCACCCGTTTTCCTTTCAAAAAAGTCAGTGGCTCCCGCGCGCCCGGCGCATCCGGGGCGACGCCGAAGCGTTGCAGATACTGCGGCCGGTGCGCGCACTCGATTAAATCCACGTCGGGATTGTGTTCTTTGATGAGGGCCTCGAGTTCCGGATCACGCTGCCCGTTGGACTTGGTCAGGAAAATGTAGCTCGCGCGCTTCAGATGCTTGATCGGCTCGCGGAGGATGCCGCGCGGGAGCAGATTGCCGTTCCCGAAGGGATTGGTCTTGTCCACCAGCAACAAATTGAGACTCCCCTTCAGCGGCAAATATTGAAAACCATCGTCCAGCACGAGGGTGTCACAGCCAAATTTCTTAATCGCATACGCGCCGGCCTTCACCCGGTTCTTGTCCACGAGCACGATCACTCCGGGGAGATTCCGCGCTAGCATGTACGGCTCGTCACCCGCTTCCTCGCTGTTGAGGAGCACGGTCGTCCCATCGCTCACGATGCGCGGCGGCGGCTCCTCGGCATGCGTCAACGCCCACCACCATTTCTGCCAGAGGGGCGCTGACTTGCTTTTGTAGCCTCGACTCAAGATCGCGACTTTGCGTCCGCGGTCGCGCAGCGCCTTGGCAAATTTCTCCACGACCGGCGTCTTGCCGGTGCCGCCGACGGTTAGATTTCCGACCACGACCACCAAGCAGCCCAGCGGTTGGTCGTGAAATATCCGGTGTCGATAGAGCCACCAACGCGCCTGCACGATGCCGTTGAACAGCCATGACAGCGTCTGCAAGCACGCCCCGTAGATCGCCGCCCCCGTGTCCGCGCGCCGCCCTAAAATAACATCGATCGTGTAGAGCTCGAGGGCGTTGATTTTTTTCTTCAGCCAGTGCATGAGGTTTTGCTGCGTAAAAACCTAAGATTGACCCGCGGGGTTGCGTAAACTGTTTTCGGAGCAACCGTGCATTCTCTCAGCTATGTATTCACACTTTGACCCTGCGCCGAAACCCTAACCAACCCTTTTGCGCAGCCAAAACCTATGAGCTACAAACTCTTCATTCCCGGCCCCATCGCCGTCTCGGAAAAAACGCTTCGCGCCATGGCGCAGCCCATGATCGGGCATCGCAGCACTGATTTCGTCGCGCTCTACAACTCCATGCAGCCCGAGCTTCAGGCGCTCTGCTACACTCAGGACCCCGTTTACCTGGCCACCAGCAGCGCGTGGGGCGTCATGGAGGGTGCCCTCCGCAACGTCGTCAAAAAGAAGGTGCTCGTCTGCATGAACGGCGCGTTCTCCGACAAATGGTACGACGTCGCGATCCGCTGCGGCAAACAAGCCACCGCCCTCAAGTTCGAATGGGGCCAGCCCGTCGATCCCGAAGCTGTCCACCGCGAACTCGCCACCGGCGCTTACGACGCGCTCACCCTCATTCATAACGAGACCTCGTGCGGTTGCATGAGCGACCTGCCCGCGATCATGGCGGTCGTCCGCCAATTCCCCGACGTGATCGCGATCGTCGATACCGTCAGCTCGCTCAGCGCGATGCCGATCAAGAAGGACGAACTTGGCATCGACGTGCTCGTCGCCGGTTCCCAGAAGGCCCTCGCGTTGCCGCCCGGCCTCGCGTTGCTCTCGGTTTCCAAGAAAGCCCTCGACCGCGCCGCCACGATGACCGATCGCGGCTATTATTGCGATTTCGTGGAATTCCAAAAAAACCACGAAGCCGGCATGACCCCGAGCACGCCCGTCATCTCACTCTTCTACGCGCTGCGCTCGAAACTCGACGACATCGCAGCCGAGGGCCTTCACGCCCGCTACGCCCGCCACGCCCGTCTGAACAAAGCCGTGCGCGATTTCGTCTTCAGCAAAGGTTTCAAACTCTTCCCGAAGGAAGGCCACGGCTCCGTCACCCTGAACTGCTTCGCCAATACGCAGAACATTGATCTCGCCGTCTTAAACAAGATTCTGAAATCGAAGCACCACCTCGTAATCGATGGCGGTTACGGGAAGCTCAAAGGCAAGACGTTCCGCATCTCCAACATGGGCGACGAAACTGACGAGACCATCGCCGCGATGCTGGCGTCACTCGACGCCGCGCTGGCGGAGACGCCCAAGGCCGCAGCGTAATCCGTTCGTCAAAGGCCCGGCTACGAGTGCACGTCGGTGTGCACTCGTGGCTTTTTTGTGGGCGGGCCTGCGCGCGGCAACCGCCGCAATCACGTTCGCCGGATTCCTCGTCAGCAGCGAAAACGTACGGGCGAGCGCCGTCCGTCCGCACTTCCGCCACACAATCCGTCGTCTCTCGTTTCGCTGCGCCCTGAGAGTGAAAAAGAGCCTCCCGCACAGCCGCTCTCAAAAACTAAACCTTGAAATCGCTGCGCGCCCCCCGTAACGGCTCGCACCACATGAAGTCACTTATCATCGCCGAGAAACCGTCCGTTGCGGCCGACCTCGCGCGCTCCCTCGGGAAAATTCCCAAGACAGGCGACCATTACGAAAACGACGAGTTTGTCGTATCTTACGCACTCGGCCACCTCGTGGAACTGGAAATGCCGGAGGATATCGACAAGAAGAAATACGGCTTCTGGCGGCTGGAGACCCTCCCCATCATTCCCGAGAAATTTGGCCTCAAGCCCATCGAGGACTCCAAAGATCGCTTCAACGCGCTGAAAAAACTCCTCGCCCGCAAAGACATCGGCACCGTCATCAATGCCTGCGACGCCGGACGCGAGGGCGAGCTGATCTTCGCCTACCTCTATCAACTCACGAAATCGAAGCTCCCCGTGAAACGCGCATGGATGCAGACGATGACCACCGGCGGTATTCAAGAAGCCTTCAAAAAGCTTCGCGATGGCGAGCAAATGGCCGGCCTCGCCGACGCCGCGCGTTGCCGCAGCGAGAGCGACTGGCTCATCGGAATCAACGGCACCCGCGCGCTCACCAAGCGGATGTTCGGCTCCCGCGCCGGTAACGTCGCCTCCGTCGGCCGTGTCCAGACCCCCACCCTCGCCATCCTCTACGTCCGCGAGTTGGAAATCAGAAATTTCAAGCCCCGCGACTACTGGCGCGTGACCGCCACATTCGAAGTGGCGAAGGGTAGCTACGAAGGCGTTTACCAACGCGCGCATTTCAAGAAAACCGAAGGCGACGATCATGATCGCATCGATCGCATCTGGGACAAGGCCCTCGCCGAAGCCGTCCTCGCCGCGTGCGTAAGCAGCCAGCGGGCAGGCGGGCCTGCCGTGACCGTCACCGAGGAGAAAAAAGGCAGCTCTCAGACCGCACCGCGCCTCTACGACCTCACCACGCTCCAACGCGAGGCGAACAACCGCTACGGTCTCCCCGCGCGCCGCACCCTGCAGATCGCGCAGGCCCTCTACGAGCGCCATAAGATGATCACCTACCCCCGCACCGACTCGCGCGCGTTGCCGGAGGATTACATTCCCACTTGTCGCGAGACGCTCAACAATCTCACCGGCTCCTTGGGCACCCACGCCCGCCAAGTGCTCGCCGCCGGTTGGCTCCGCCCCAACAAGCGTATCTTTAACAACGCGCAAATCTCCGATCACTTCGCCATCATCCCCACCGCGCACGAGGCCAAGAACCTCGATGACATGGAGGCCAAGGTCTTCGATATGATCGCCCGCCGCTTCGTCGCCGCGTTTTTCCCTTCGGCGGAATTCGATATCACCACGCGCATCAGCACCGTCGCCCCCCAGCACGAATTCAAAACTGAGGGCAAGGTCCTCACCGTCCCCGGTTGGCTCGCCGTCTACGGCAAGAACACCGTGGACGACGATTCGCCTGACTCGAAGGCACTCCCCGCTCTCACCCCGGAGGACGGCTCCCCCGCCAAGGCGAAAACGGTCGACCCCATTCTTCACGCCGAAACCACCAAGCCGCCACCACGCTACACGGAGGCCACTCTCCTCTCCGCGATGGAAGGCGCCGGCAAACTCGTCGACGATGAAGAACTCGCCGAGGCCATGAAGGAGCGCGGTCTCGGCACTCCTGCCACGCGCGCCGACACGATCGACGGTCTCATCAACCAGAAGTATGTCGACCGCCCGCTGCGCGAACTCATCCCCACCGCGAAAGCCGAGCAGTTGATTCAGTTTCTCGGCGCCGTCAAAGCTGACGCCCTCACCCAGCCCGCCATGACCGGCGAATGGGAATTCAAGCTCCGCCAGATGGAGCACAATAAATTCTCCCGCGCGCAATTCATGGAGGAGGTCATCGAGCAAACGAAGGGGATCATCGAACGAGTGAAGGGCTTCGAGGAGGACGACTCCGTCGCGCGCGTCACCGAAATCATCTCGCCCACCGACGGCAAGCCGCTCCGCGAAACCCTCCGCGGTTACAAGTCGGAGGACGGCGAGTTCATGATCTACAAGGTCATTGGCGGCCGCAAAATGGAAGAGTCCGAAGTCGCTGAACTCGTCTCCGCCGGCAAGGTCGGCCCGCTCGACGGTTTCATTTCCGCGAAGACGCGCGCGCGTTTCTCTGCGCTGCTCAAACTCGCCAAAGATCCCGAAAAAGGAAAATGGCGCGCCGAGTATGATTTCGGCGACAAAGTCGATCTCGCCACCGTCGAGCCTTACTGGACCGACGAAAAAACCGGCTCCGGTCTGTGCGAGGTCGGCTCGAGTCACATTTTGCGCGAACGCGACGGCGAGGGCTGGAAGCAGACCTTCCGCATCGGCCGCCTGATGTGCCAAAAAGCGATCACTCGCGAGATGGCCATTCAACTCGTCTCCGTTGGCAAGACGTCGGTTATCGAAAATTTCATCTCGAAAAAGGGCCGTCCGTTCAGCGCGATGCTCAAACGCGAAGGACCGAAGTTTTCATGGGAATTCCCGCCCCGCGCCGCGAAGCTCGATAAGGACGGCAAGCCGGTCGCCCGGAAAACCAAAGCCCCGCCCGACCTCTCGCAGGCGGTCGTGCTCGGTAAAAGCAAGATGCACAAGGACGCGGAAATCGTGGAGACGCCCGAAGCCTTTTACGTCCGCAAGCCCGACCAAAACAACCGCATCCTCTTCACTTTGAAGAAGCACCTCTGCGCGAAGGAAATCCCCGCCGACGAGGCCTTGCGTCTCTTCGAAACCGGCCGCACCGAGCTCATTCAGGGATTCATGTCGAAACGCGGCCTGCCCTTCGGAGCCTACCTCGTGCTGTCGCCGACCGGGGCGAAGGCGGACTTCGAATTCCCGCCGCGGTAGCCGCACGCTGCTGCGGACTTTTTCGGGCTGCCGCTTGCCGGTAAGCGGTCGCCCTGTCTTTTCAGAAACGTTAGCCTAAGAGTCCGCTGCAAACCTCCTATGAAGTCCCCCAAAAACTACCTGATCGCGTTGCTCGCCCTCACCACCGTCGGCGGCTCCATACTCGCCTGGCAGCAATACGGCGAACTTGTCGAGTTGCGTGCCGCCGCCATGAATAAAGACGAACGCGCCGACCTCCAAAAACGCGCGTGGGACCTCGAGCGCCTCAACAAACAGCTGCGCGACCAACTCGCCGCCCAACGTTCCAGCGGCGAAGACGGCACGATCGCCGCGGGCGAGGGCGGCCGAGACCGCCGCGATCCCAATAGCAAGAGCGGGGCCCGCGGTGGCCCAGTCGCCACCAATAACCCCCTGCAACAGGCCGAAGCCTTCCGCGAGCTCATGGCTCGACCCGAGGTTCAAGCGATCGTAAGCAGCCAGCAGAAAGATGCCGTCCAGACCCGTTACGCCGCACTTTTTAAGAGCCTCAACCTCGCTCCGGAGCAGGCCGAAAAACTCAAGACCATCTTGGCCGATCGCCAGACAACCATGCAGGACGTCATGTCCGCCGCTCGCGACCAAGGCATCGACCCCCGCACGGATCGCAACGCCGTTCAAAAGCTCATGGAGGTCGCCCGCAACGACATCAATAGTAGCATCAAATCCGTAGTCGGTGAGAGCGGCTTCAATCAGCTGGAGACCTACGAAAAGACGATCCCCCAGCGCAACATCGTGAACCAGCTTCAGCAGCGTCTCAGCTCTACCGATACGCCGCTCACTTCGATCCAGGCCGATCAGCTCGTCCAAATCCTCGCCGCCAACACCCCGGCGCCCCCCCAACGCCGTCCCGCCGACGCTTCGGGCGCTGCCACGCAACCGGTAGTCGATCGCGCTGTCGTCCGCCTCAGTGTTGACGCAGCCACTGCCGGCAGCGGCGCCGCGCGTATGCCAGACCTTGGTGCCCTCGGAGCGATGATCGGTGGTGCCCTCTCCGGCGGCGGCCTCCCCGGCGGAAGCGCAGCCGGCATGCTGACCTGGGTCGGCGGCGATCAAGCTCGGGGCGGGGGCAATGCCACGGCCCCCATCACGGCAACCGCCGTCAACCAATCACAAGCGGTGCTCGCCGCGCCGCAGGTGGCCGCACTCCAGCAACTCCAGCAGCAGCAGCAAAACCAGCAGCAACTCGCCAAGATTGTCGCCGAAACCCTCGGCGCCCAGAACGCCGCCGCCAACGCGAACCCCGCCAAGAGCGGCGGAACGCCACCTCCGACCAAAGAGAAGCGCCCGGGAAGTTGAATCGGTCCGCCACCTCGACTGGGCGCTCGCCCGTCCGGGGTCGTCGCTTCACCGGAACCGCCGCGCAGTTTATGCCACATCAGGGATTTATTTTCGGCCAAATCCATATTCCCCAGAAAAAACCCTTGCCCGCCAAGTGACGCACCCGAAAACTCCGCGTTCATTTCCACCTTATTTCCATGATCGTCACAACCGCTCAGCTTTTCAAACACGCCTACGGCAAATACGCCATCGGCGCCTACAACATCAATAACGCCGAGCAGGCGATGGGCCTCTTCAAGGGCGCTATCCAGTCGCAAGCGCCGTTCATCATCCAAATCTCCAAGGGCGCGCGCAGCTACACCGACAAGCGCATGCTCGAGGCCATCATCCGCGCCGCCGGCGTCATCTTCCCTGAAGCGATCTACGCCGTCCACCTCGACCACGGCGACGAGCAGACCTGCTACGAGTGCATCGATTCCGGTTTCTTCAGCTCCGTCATGATCGACGCGTCTCACGACCCGTTCGCCCAGAACGTCGCCATCACCAAGCGCGTCGTCGATCGCGCGCACGCCAAGGGCATTTCCGTCGAGGCCGAACTCGGCATGCTCGGCGGCGTCGAAGAGGATATCAATGTCGAGGAAGGCAACGCGTGCCTCACGGATCCCTTCGAGGCCGAAGACTTCGTCAAGCAGACCGGCTGCGACTCCCTGGCCTGCGCCATCGGCACCAGCCACGGCGCCTTCAAATTCAAAGGCAAACAGTCCCTCCATTTCGACGTCCTCGAGAAAATCAAGGCCCGCCTCCCCGGCTTCCCGCTGGTCATGCACGGGTCCTCGTCGGTTCCGCAAGATGAAGTCGCCCGCATCAACGCCGCCGGTGGCAAGATCGCCGGCTCCATGGGCGTCGACGTCAACGAATACCTGCCCGCCGCCACCCGGGGCGTGACCAAGGTCAACATCGACACCGATGGCCGGCTCGTCTGGACCCGCGTCCACCGCGAGTTCTTCCGCGACAAGCCAGGCGATTTCGATTTCCGACCGCCGGGTAAGATCTTCATCGAGGAATACGCGAAGTTCATCGCGAGCCGCAACGTCCTCCTCGGCAGCGCCAATCAACTCACCGATCTCCGCGCGAGCCTCGGCGCGTAAGACGCCACCGCAAAATTCTCTGCCGCCGGCGCGAGCGAAAGCTCCGCCGGCTTTTTTTGTGCCAGTTCACCCCTCATTGTCCGTCACTCGTCAATCCATGCGTGGACAACGAAGCAGCCGATCAACGTGCCCATCCACAACGTGCCCATACCAACATCGTTTTGAGTTTTTGCCTGCCAGTAGCTACGAGCGTGAGCGAGTGGGGTTTCGACGATCGTTCAGTTATCGTCCAAATATCACGAGGCGTTGGCATAAGCCGTGACCATGCGGCCGCGTACAGGGCAGTCGCTGGCCGTGGCGCCGTCCAGCACTGAGACATTCGGGCGGGGCGACCCGCCCCAGCCCGCCAGCCCGCGGGCGTTCGCCGGTTTGATCCTCGCACGTGCTGCGACCACCAAAAAACGGTCAATCCGCATCCGGCACCCAGGAGCCAGAATACGGCTTTCGCCGCGCCAACCATCGGCGGACGACGCAGGGCTTACCCGCGCGCAATCGGCCGCGCGGGATCGGCGATCCACTCGCTCCACGACCCCACATACAGCGCCGAACCACCGAGGCCGGCGTGCTCCATCGCGAGCATATTCACGCATGCGGTCATACCCGAACCGCATTGATGGACGACTTGGTCCGGACGCCACCCACCCAACAGCGCCTTAAATTCTCGGCGCAGCTCCGCGGGCGCCCGCATCGTCAGGTCCGCCTGCAAATTCGACTTAAAAAAACGATTGAGCGCCGTCGGAATGTGCCCGGCGACGAGATCGATCGGCTCCACTTCCCCACGAAAACGTTCGGGCGCCCGTGCATCCACGATGCAACGACTCGCATTCTCCGTCCCCGCGAGCACGTCCGCCGCGCTCCTGACCATGGTCGCGTCCGGTCGCGCGATTACGCCCCCGGTTGGGCGCGGTGTCGGCATTTCAACCGAAAGGGGATTTCCGTCCGCGATCCACTTGGGCAAACCGCCGTCAAGCACCGCCACGCGCGTCAAACCGAGCCAACGCGCCAACCACCACAACCGCGCCGCGTATTGTCCGCCGACATCGTCGTAGGCCACAATCTGCGTTTCCGCCGTGACGCCATGCGCGTTGAGAAAGGCGGCGAAACCGGCCGCATCCGGCAGCGGGTGACGGCCGTTTGCGCCGGTTTTCGCTCCCGAAAGCTCCGTCTCAACCGGGGCGAAATACGCGCCCGGCAGATGCCCCTCGCGATAGACCCGCGCCCCGCGTCGGCTGTCAGCCAAGTCATGGCGACAATCAAACACCACCCAGTCGGAGCGGGAGAGATTGTGGCGGAGCGTCGTGGTGTCGATGAGCATGCCGCGAAGCTAGTCCGCCCCGCGCGCCGCTAGAAAGTAAAATCCCGAGGGCCATTCACCGCGGACACCGCAGGGCGCCTGGTTATGGCAACACACGCGGTGGCGCTGCCGCCATCGGCTTCGCCGACGATTTCATTTACCAGTAGATCTCGCTCGCTCCGGACCAACTCACCATCGCCATGAAACTCTTTTTTCGCGATGAGTCGCTGGTCTCATTTAAGGAATGGGCCGCCAAGACCGATCAAGCGCATCACTGAAGATTCCGCCATCCACCGCGCGGCCCCTCAAAAAACCACAATCGACTCGCCAAACCGCTCCCGCCTTACACCGTTTTCTCCCATCATGCATTACGACAACCTGACGCCCAACTACACCAACCCGACTCCCGTTCGCTCCGACGACGACGATGATGAGGACGAACATGAGAACAAACAGGCCAAGAAGAACGCCGCGCCGGTCGCAATGCTGATTCAGAAAAAATTCCTCGAGCAGCGGAAAATCTTCCTCTGGGGCGCGGTCACCGACGAAAGCGCGAAGGACCTGACCGAAAAGCTGCTTTACCTCGAAGCCGTCGCTCCGGGTAAGGAAATCTTTTTCTATCTCAATTCACCTGGTGGCTCCGTGACCGCCGGTATGGCCGTCTATGATACGATGCAACTTGTGACGTCGCCGATCACTGTGATCGTCACCGGTATGGCAGCCTCGATGGGCTCGATTTTGTTGTCCGGTGCGAAGAAAGGTCGCCGCCTACTCTACCCGCATTCTCGCGTCCTCATCCACCAACCGCTCATCTCCGGTCGCTTCATCGGTCCCGCCACGGACATCAACATTCAAGCGAAGGAAATGGAAAAACTCCGCGCCGAGCTGAATCAAATTCTCGCGACCGCCTCGGGCCAGCCGCTGGAGCGGATCAATCAGGACACTGATCGTGATTTCTACTTGAATGCCCAAGAGGCCATCGCCTACGGCCTCGCTGATCGCATCGTGGACGCCGTCTGATCCCCGCGGTTGCGCCGCGTGACCACCGCCCGGGGATGGGTTCCCCGCGCGGACTTATTTTTTCTCCGTTGAGGGCCCGGCCAAATCGGCGAGGGCCCGTTCCCAGGCGATCGCCTGCGTCAAGTCGAGGGCGGTCTGGGCCGCGCGCCGTGCCTCCGGCAGCCACGTCACTCGGAGTTCGCTCGGGAGACTTTCCGTCGCAAGTAAGCTGCGCCATAACTCCACCGCGCGCACCGGTCGCCCGAGACGTTCCAGTTGCAGGGCGGCTTCGCGCGCTAGTGCCCACTCGTCCGTCGGGATCGTTGTCAGCAAACTTACAAAACCGAGCGCGTTCGCCGCGCTGTCGTCGTCGCCCGCTTCACTGAGCAAACGTGAAAGCGCGAGTCCCAACGCGAGACTGGGCACGTTGCGCTGCATCGAGCGCGCGAGGGCGAGCGCTTCGTCGCGGCGACCCGACGCCACCGACGCGTTCACGCGCCGAAGCACCGCATAGCTCGTCAGCCGAGGCGGAGCCGTGGCGAGCGTCTGGAGTTGAGTTTCCCACGAAACGGCAAACGGCCGGTAGAGCGGATCGCCGATGAGCATCGCCTGCCAACTCAACGCCGGCAGAGAAAAATACGCCGCCTCCACGAGCGTTGCGCCGCGAGCCAGCGCGCGAAAAAAAAGATCGGGGCGGTGGGTTTGCTCCAGATACGGCTCAAAGACGTTGCCGACCGTGGCCGTGACGCCGCGCGCGACCAACGGCCCCGTCCAGCCCGACGTCGTCGAACGGAGCGTGCCAGCCGAATAGCTGTGGATGTGAAAGGCGATCGCGCCGGGCGGAAAGCGAAACCCGGGCAACGCGAAGGGGCCGTTCAGATTGCTGGCATACCATCCAAAATACAGCACCGGTGCATCGCACCGCGCAGTCGCAGAGAGCGTCGCCGGATCACGATCCACCGCTGGGGCCCAACCGAGACTTTCGAGCTGGATCGCCAAAGCCTCCAGCCAGCGGTCCCCCGCCCCGTGGATGCCCCCGCTGTCCACGTAGGCCCGCCCCAGCAAACCCGTGCGCTCGGCCGCGACGGCGCGATCGACCAGCCCGAGCGCGTCCTCCACGGTCGGCCCATCGAGGCGGGAGACCCTGACGACCTGCAACCGCTCCAGCGCATCCGGATTTTCTTTCTGAAAGAGCGGGTTGGGCACCAACGCAGCGATCGGATAATTCGGTTGCGCCAGCAGGCTGAGTTCGGAGTCAACCGCCCCCGCATTGGTCCGAAACTCCGCCCGCTGCGTGAGGGGCGTCCCCAAATCAAGCGCCGGATCATGCTCAATCTTGAGCGGCACCCCGCGGCACGTCACCAGTGCCCCGATACGATGACCATGAACCGCCAGCTTCCGCCGCCCCACCCGGTCGGTGAGCGCCATCGGAATCGCGTCGACCCACTTAGCCCGCAACAACTCGTCAAGCAGCGGCTCCCACAGCGCGACGACAAACTCTCGCCACGTGATCGACTCGGCGAGCGGAAGCTTCAGCGCGATGATATTTTCCGGCGGCACGCCCCGGACCTCGGCGTAGTGCCGCGCGACGCGCAGCGAGTCAGGGTCTGCGCTGTTGGCCAGGAGCACCACCCGCGCCGCGAGATTTCCCTCCGCGGCTTTTGCTCCCAGAGTCAACATGACTGCAGGGAACAGAAAAATGATGGGAGGGAGGGCGGTCAACGGGCCACGACTGTGTGGAATCGTGGCGGGTTTTCGAGCGCGCATTCCACCCGTTCAGCTGTGTCGGATCGCCAACGGCTGCGAGGAGACGGTTCCTCGGGCGGCCCGCCAGCGCGCTGATGACCGAGCGCAGCCGGCAATTTGAGGGAAAGGTCCGCCGCTGCCTCGCTGCCTGCCTCCGCCGCGTTACGGCCTCCGATGACTGCCCTCGGTGTGGGGCGACACCCACCACAGTCGGTGCGGCACACGCCGCAACTCGGGACGAAAATTGGCGGAGAGGATAGGATTTGAATCCGTATTCCGCCTTGAAGCTAAGTCGCTTTGTTCGCGCGGACTTAGTTGATGGTTAGTGTTTTAGAACGGGCAAAGAGAAGCATCCAAATTCTAAAAAGTGAAGCCAAAAACACCGTTTCTGGCAACCTTGTGGCAACCTATATTAGTATATCGGCTACAAGGAACGGGTGATCACGCGATGTCGTTTGAGTTCAGAGGGCCAAATATTTTTTCAGAGAACTTCGTTCCTTATCCCCGGTTTCGTAGCGCGGTTTTGTTGAAGGTCGTTTCAAACTCGGCAACGACGCGCAGGAGTTCGGCGAAGTCGGGAACCTCGCCGAAGAACATCGGACCGAGCATTTCTTGGTAGTCGTCGCGCCAGTCGGACAGATGGGCTTCGGGCGGCAGCAGGCGGAAGGTGCCTGGCTTGTGCGTCGAATAATCCACCCACGAATAGCGAAAGAAAATCTCCCGATGTTCGGCGACGCGCTCGAAAAGCGCGGGGTTGGCCAAGGCACGCGCGCCCACCCCGGCGCGCAGGAGGCACCAAAGGTCGTAGTAGTGGCGGGCCATGCGCGGTTTTCGAGGCGGCTTGTCCACCGGACGAAACGTTTCCTCGTGCAGCAAGCACGCCTTCTCCCAGAAGGTCCGTTCCGCGGCGAGGACCCGGGCGGAAAACACGGCATCCCTGTCCAGGACGGGGAATAGTTCGAGGACATAGGGCTGGATCGCGATAGTCTCGTGCGGCCAGTCGTCCGAGCGCGCGCCGAGTTCGATTTTCACGACCGGTCGGACGTAGCCGGCACTGGTCGTCGCAAAGACAGATGGATAGTGAAAAAGCAGACACTGGCCGTCGGCCATGTCGGGATCGACTTCGAGGTTCCAGCCCGCCTCTCCCAACGCTGATTTCAGATTGTCGCGAAGCGCGGGTTGCAGCGTGCCCTGCACCCACTGCCGGGATGCTTCCATGAGTTTCTCCAAGCGCTCCCTGCGCTTGTTGTTACTGGAAGCCCGGTCCGGAGCGGCGTCACCACCGAAACCGAGGACATCTTTATCCACGATCAAGTCGATGTCCTCGGAGAAGCGTTGGATTAAATTCCATGCTTTCGAAAGTGAGGTGCCGCCCTTGAAGGTGAGGTGATCGCCGACGCCGGGCATCGCGAAAAGCGTCCGCAGCGTCCAGCAAACCCAGAAATCTTTTTCGACGCTGACGGCCTGCAAGCCCAGCTGCGACTCGACCTGCTGGAACGCCAGCCGACGATCCGTCGCAGGGAGTTTGAGAAACGTATTCATGATACGGATTCCGGCCCGGTCATGGGGCGCAGCACGTCGGCAATCCAGGCTGGAGCATGAAGGATGTCCTTGCGAAGGATGGAGCGATCCTCGTCGGCGATCTGCCGGCGAACGATGCTCAACACCTGATCATCCACCTGTTTTTCCCCCAGATAACGAAGCGCCTCGATCAACGTGCCGCTCTTGCGTCCGGCCGCGGCCATGTTCCGCGGAACGGTTCGCTTCAGGATGATCTCTTGCTTGCCAATTTTTACTTTGCGAGCCGGACCGTCGGTAAGAAAGACGATGCGCGATGGCACCTGCTCGGATAGACCGAGCACGTTGACGGCATAGGCACCCGCAGGTTGGAGGCGGATGGCATCGCGTCCCACCAACGCGCGTGCAATCGCATCGGCGGAGGGCGCAACGGTGCCGAGCACCGGATGCTGCACCGGGTAATCGTAAAGCCCCCGGCTGAGTTTACGGATGATATCCTGTTGTCTGAGCCGGCGCAGAGCGGATTCGATTGCAGCCGCGCTGCCTATCCGCTGAAAATGCCGCGGTGTGAATACCCAACCCCTACCATGCCCGTAGATATGGCTACGAACTAGGTAATCAATTGTTTGCGGCTTATTGCTCATCTGATCGTTGACGGGAAAAGTGGGCTTTTTTCCCGTCAGATCAAGAATGAATAGGAGCTGATCCATGTGCGGTTCATTTCTCCGCCTCCAACATGACTGGCTGAGTGGCAATTCGAGGATTTTGCATTTCCGCACCGGAGGCACCGGCAAGGAGGAACGCCGCAGGCGTAGTGTCCTTGCCGGCGACGGAGAGGCTACAATTGAGGTTTGACTGCGGCGCACTCGACCCCGGCACGCAGAAACCGCTCCCGAACGATCCCAGAGACTGCACCGGCCTTTGCGCGCCGCCACACCACCGCCGCAAGCCCATAACCGCCGCCCGATTGCTCTCGGCGCAATGCCGCAAGCGGAACTCTGGACTCAAACTTTGGCCCCAAGTCAGCCAACTGCGTGCGTGCGACGAGGTGGCTCAACAACTTTGGACTCAGAGGTGGAATAAGAGGTGGAGCGCAGGCGCAGCCGAGCAATACCTTGACGGGCGAAGTCACAATCACGCGGGAGACCAGACCGAGTGCGACCATGATGGTGCGGTGCTTCCATCGCACCTAAAAGAGGGAAGCTGCCAGCTGATCTATATCGCCAGCTGATCGAATGATCCTTTTCGGAGAAGAGCATCTGCGAGGTGTGGTCGACGAGCATCTCGAGTTTTATCACCGTGAGCGAAACCATCAGGGACTCGATGGCCCGATTCTCCAACCAGCATTGGAGGTTGGAGCCGCGAATGCGAAAGTCCGGCGGCGCCAGCGCTTCGGCGGGATGCTCAACTTCTACTGCCAAGACGCTGCATGATCATTTCAGTTTTTGGACCAGACGGGAGGGCAGAAAACAAGAGACGAGGACCACCAACAAAATCCGTTTCATGGTGCTGGTTCAAAAGGAAAACGTGTTCGTCAGGATGAACTGCCGTGGGTCCTGATAACGGTACTGGACCGGGGCAAGGGTGATGGGGTCGGTGTTATTGACCACGAGCTCCCGCTGGTTCGTGAGGTTGTTCACGTTGAGCTGGATACTCCAGCGCACCTTCTTTTTCAGAAGTGAAAACGTGTAACCGATCTGGGCGTCGTAGACGTTTTGGTCGGCGGCGTTGACCGATGAGGTCTGATCGATTACTCGTCCATTATACGTATCCGTGTATTGGGCACCTGCCGGGTAATGATACTCGGACCGCGATCCCGCTACGCGCCCCTGGCGAATCCGCACGCCCATGCCCACCGACAGGCCCTTGATCATCCCTTCCTGGAAGTCGTAACGCGTGCGCAGATTGATGCTTTGCCGCGGCTCGCCGACGAAGCGCCGGCCTTCCAGTGCGGGCGCGATGCCGAAGAGCGTTTGTTCCATGTCGGCGACTGCCTCATTTACACTGTCGGTGTTCGCGGTGATGTCACCCGTCGCAGCGATCACGGCCGGAGTGTTCCAATCCTGGAAGCTCGGAGCGAACTGCGGCCGCGGCAGGGTCGCGTTCTGGCTGATCGACAGGTTGCGGTATTTCAGCCAGTACGGTTTCCAGTAATCGAGATAGGCGCGGTATTCGCGCCCGATATTGGACTGCGCCGACTTGCTCCGGGAGTAGTTCGCGGACACGGACCAACCCGGCAGCGGCTTGCCCACGATTTCAATCTCCTGGCCGCTGCTTTCCGAATCCCGGATCAATTGCGTCGCCTGAGTGATGACCTCCGACTGCTTGCGGGCGTTGTCGGTCTCCTCGGCGTTCAGGGCGGTGGAGTTGGCGAGCGCCAGCCAGATGTTGCTTGCGGCCGCCCGGTTTGTGTTGTTCGCGCCTTCGTTCTGCGAGGCCGTGTGGAAACGCGTGGCGGTGATGAAGACCCGGTTCTTGAACAGGCTGAGTTTCACGCCGTAGTCCTTGGTGTTGCCGGACGGTTGGGGCATTTGATCCGCGCCGGAGGTCTGGCGCGGGTCGCTCGGGGTGCGGAAGAAGGCGTTGGGGATACCGCGATTGTTCGACTGGTTGTAGAAGCCGGAAAACCACGACGTCACGTGCAGCACGCCGCCCGCCGTGCGCGTGAGGCCGTTGAAAATCGAGGGAACGGCGGTGCCGGGATCGACTGGCGTCCAGACGCCGGTGTTACGTGCGATGGCTTCGGCGGCCGGATCGCGAACGGCCGCGGCAACTCGGCTCGTCAGGCGATCGGCGCGATATCCATAGGTCGCAACCAGCCGGTCTTTCAGGAGATACGCCTGGGCGACTCCCATATAGGCACCGATCTCGCGATTCGTGTAATTGATGTTCACGCCGCTGAGCGGGATTTCCTGCATGTAGATGTTGCTGACGACCCCAGTGCGCGGATCCTGATACTTGGTCGGGCCCGAGAGATCGTAGGGCCCCGGGATACGAAAGTTGGGGTCGTTCAGGTCGTTGATCGAATTGAAATAGAAACGATGGATGACTTTGTTGACGTTATTTTCCGGCGTGAGATTGAACGCTCCGCCGCTCGTGACACTAGGACCCTTCATCCAGAATTGCTGGAGGACGAGGGAGCGTGATTCCGTTTTTGCCGTTTCGCCGAGTCCCGCGAGTCGGAACGTGCCGATGCGAGGCACGCTTTTTTCATAGGAAAGCGTGATGCGCCCCTGCTCCACCTGCGAGCTGCTGGGGCCGCTGGTTGGTTGGACGTCGGCGTGGTAAAGGTTGGCCGCGGGCTTCAGCGTGCCATTGGGCAAATAGAGATTGGTGTCGGCGGAGACGCCGTTGAAGTTCCACGCGATCTGGTGGACGAAGCTCCGGCTGGTCTGGCGGTTGAAGGCCAGTTCGAGATTGAGATCACGGGCGAGCTCGCGCTGGAAAAACGCAGAGGCATTTTCGACGCGCGAGGCCAGTCTCACCCAATTCGCCTCGATGACCGCCTCGGGATTTCGCCGGCCCATGACAAAATCTGGCGCCGGGACTGATGTGGGATTCGGATAGTCTGCCTTCGTGAACTGGCGGAAATTTTGCGCGTAGGGAAACCGATCGCTCACCACAATGTAGTCCGCTCCAAGTTCGACCACGCCGATGACGTTCGTCGCACCCGTATCGCGGATCGGCGTGCCTGGGGTGCCGGTCACCCCAGTGCCCGGTGTCCCGGGGACATAGTTGGCGGCGAAGTTGTTGAAGAGCGGCTGGCCGCTGACGTTCCACGTCGAGGTGAGGTCCATGCCCCAATACGGGCGCGGTGTGAAACGCCTGACTTCGCCGTGCTCGAACTCCACTTTCAGCGTCGTTTTCCGGTCAATTTGCCACTTGCCGGCAAGGAAGATGCGATCCTGGTCGTTGTAGCCGGCGGCGCGCCACGATTCCTCGCGGCCGCGGAGCGCGACGGCGCGGAAGCCGAGCTTGTTTTTGATCAAAGCGAGATTGGCGTCGGCGGTCCAGCGCTGGCCATCCCAGGAATCGACCCGGTTGGAAATGCTGTAGGTGTTCTTGTCGGTCTGTGCCTGTTTGCTGGAGACATTCACGATGCCCGCCGGCGAACCGAGGCCGTAGAGGATCGAGTTGGGTCCGCGCGAGACCTGGATTTGATCGACCATGTAGAGGTCGACCTCTCCCGGAGCGCCGAAGAAATTGAGACTCCGCCCGCCGCCGGGTAGGCCGCGGATCCGAATCGAGCGCGGCCCTCCGCCAAGGGAGGTATAGGAGCCGCCGACCGCGGCCGCGCTCCCGTCCTCGGTGTCGACGCGTGTGCCGAGGCCGTATTCCATCGCGCCGTTGACGTCCGTCACGGCGATGTCGCGCAGAAACTCTGCGGTCATCGGACTGATCGCCGCGGCGATGTCCTTCAGATTGGTGCGGAGGCGCGTGCCGGCGAGCGTGTCCTGGCCGAAATATCCGGTGTCGACGGATGAGCTGACCTCGAACGGCGAAAGCACGACCGGTGGGGCGGTCTTGGGTGCGGCGGATGTCGGCGCGGGCGTGATCTGACCGTGAGCGATGGCGATGAGAGACAGCGCGGAAACGAGGGCCGCGAAACCGCGCCGGTGGGGTGTGCCTGAGGGAATTCGAGGTTGGGCGATCATAGGAGTTTTGGGGATGCTATTGAAGTGGTGGGGCGAAGATCGAGGAAGTGATCCGCCAGGCGGCGTGACTTGATTGCTCATCGCTTGGTTCGCGCCTGGCAGCGGAGGTTTCGTACGGCCATGGCGGCGTCGTTCAGCCCGGTGATCTCCCAGCCGAGGACCGCACTGCCCACGCGATAGTCAGATAAATTCTTGGAGTCTCCAAGATATCCGCGCCTCCAGGCTTCGTTGAGGCCCACGATGACATGGGGCAGCAGATCACCGTGCACGTCCACCCACTCGCCCGCGGCGACGACCCGCTCGGTGAACGGCTTGACGCCGATGTCATAGATCAGTTTTCCCGTCGCGGGTTTTTTCGGGGAGCCCGCGTCCAACTGGGCCTTCAGACTGGTGACGGGGTACCGGTCGTCATAGAGCATGACACCGAACCAGAAATAATCGCCATGGCCGGGAGACGCGCGATTCAGGTTCTGGATAGTGAGGAAGAAGACAAATTGCGCGGCGTGAAGCCTTGGGTCGTGACCCGAGGTGGCGTTGCGGCGGTCAAAGAGGAGCCGGACCCGGATCCCGAAATCAAGTCGGCTCAAGTCCGCGAGGCTGGGTGCATCCGGCCCGAGGTGACCGCCGGACGGGCTGATGCGCTGCGTGAGATACAAGTGGGGCCACGGATCCCCTTTGCCTCGGAACGTGTCGCCGAACTCACGGCGGGCGTTGACCCCCAAAATGAAATCCGCGTCTTCTCCCTCAGGGTGGATGCTCAACCACTGCCGCTCATCCTTGAAGGTGAAGCCCCCGGGGCGAATCGTCTGCCCGGCCTGGTCGGCGACATTGCTTTGGCTGTGATGCTGGGCCACCTGCCAGACCGGCCGCTCCGCTCTGGCGCTCCATCGGATCTCGAAGGGGCGCTTCTCCCGATCGCGCCCCTTCAGCCCGAACTTGAAATCCGTGTCCGTCAGCAGATCGATCGGAGCGGAGGGCAGTGCCGCTCCCGCGCCCACGGAGCCGAGCGCCCCGAGCGCGCCGAGCAACACGAAAGGGATGAACCGTTGCCGCCGGGTCAGATTCATTTGGCCACGGGAATGCGATGCAGTCGGACGGTCTGAATTTCGACGCCGGTGGTGGCGGTGACCTTGAATTCGTGCGGCCCGGCCGGAATCGCGATGCGGCCGATGCCGAGCGGTCGGAAAACCTTGTCGGGCACCTCCCAGCGCGTGACGAGGTCGGGGCGCGGGATTTCCGGAGGTTCATGGGCCGCATTGATGGCGCCTCGGACCGTGTTGCCGCCCACCTCCACCCGGACGAAACCACCGGTGCTCTTCGCCGTATATAGGACTTGGGCTTCGTAGGTGGCAGCCTGTGGCACCTCAAGATTCCAAACAATGGCGGCGTTCGGCGAGTCGAAGCCGGTGGCCCAGTCATAATCCCAGCCTTTGCCGAAGAAGCGTGCGCCGCCTCGCAGCTCGGCACTCGGCACCAGCAATTCAGTGCCGGCGGTGAGCGTGATCGGGAAGCGTTTGACTTTGCCCCCGGTCGGGGCGGTCGCCTCGCGAAACCATCGCTCGTAGGTGCCGGCCAGCTTGGCGGCGAGGGCCGGTTCTTGGGTCAGGAGGTTGTTCGCTTCGCCGGGGTCGTTTCGGAGATCGAAAAGGTATTCCTGTTTACCGTCGTGGACCCAGCGGTGCGTCGGCGTGCGCGCGGTGCCCGGGTAAAGCGGCATAGGTGCCCCATCCTTGCCCCCCCGGCCGGTGAGATCGAAGAGCGTCCGTTCCGGCCAGGCTTTGGCCGTGCCTCGCAGCAGTGGCCCCAGGCTCATGCCGTCGAGGGGCCGGCCCGTCGGCGAGGGCACGCCGGCGAAGTCGAGCAACGTGGGCAACACATCCACATGCTGGGCGATCTGGCTGATGACCTTGCCTGCCTCCAGCTTGCCCGGCCAGCGGATGAAGCACGGCACCCGCATGCCACCCTCGAAGACACTGCCCTTGCCCCCGCGCATTCCGCCGTTGAAACGCCGGGAGTTCGGACCGTTGTCGGTCGCGAAAATCACGATCGTGTTCGCCGCGAGGCCGAGTTCGTCGAGTTTCGCCAGCAGCCGGCCCGTGTTGTGATCGAGATTCTCGACCATCGCATACACCGCGGCTTCCATCGGCGCGAAACCGCGTTGGCTGTATTTGGCAAACAGATCCGCTGGCGCCTGCATCGGGGAATGACACGCGTTGAACGGCACGTAACAGAAGAACGGATGCGTCCGCTCGCGTTCGATGAACGCGAGTGCGGCGTCGGCGATCACGTCGGTGATGAAACCCTTGCGTGGCGCGACCACGCCGTTGTGTTCCAACTCCGGATCGAAATAGTTCGAAAAGAATCCGCCGCTGAAGCCGAAGAACTCGTCGAAGCCCTGGCCGCGCGCCGTGGAGGGATGGTTGGAGCCGTTGTGCCATTTGCCAAAACAGCCCGTGACGTATCCGGCCGGTTTCAACGCTTCGGCGATAGTTACCTCGTCGCCGGACATGACTTCGAGGGCGTTCGTGGTGTTGATCACTCGCAAGCGAAGATGATGCCGTCCCGAGAGCAACGACGACCGCGTGGGCGAGCAGACGGGGCTGACGTAGAAGTGATCGAGTTCCACGCTCTGGCTTTTCAGTTGGTCGAGCACCGGCGTATCCAGGCGATCGTTTCCGTGGCAACGCAGGTCACCCCAGCCCATGTCGTCGGCCAGGATGAGGAGAATGTTGGGGCGCGGCTCAGCGGCGATGGCCGGGGCCGGACACGCGAATGTCGAAAGCAACAGGGCGGTGAGAAGCGGAAGTTTGGGCAGTGCGGATCTCATGGTGGTGACATCGTTTTTGCCGGGTTGCCTTTGGGGGCGGCGGCCGGCGGCGGGATGAAAGGGAAATCGTCGGTGCGGAAGGGCGTGGCGGGCAGACCGGCCTGGTTGAAAAGGTTGCAAGTGGGGTTGTCCGCCCACGCGTAACGCACCGCAATGGGGGCAGGCACCTGATCGGACCAAACCACGACAGTGGCGCCTTCTATCCGAGCATCCGCCCAGACCCATTTGCGGTTCGCGCCGCAAAGGGCAAAGCCTTCGAGCTGACTGTGCGGGCGGTTGCGCACGAGCGGGGCGGTCTTCTTGGCCTTGGCCATCACGTCGTAAGTGGCGGACACTTCCGGGGCGACGAGTCCGCCGGATAGGTTGTCGAAGGTGAGACGGATGCTGCTGCCCTCGATCTTCATCGAGGCGTAGGTCGGGCCGGAATGAGGGATGGCGCGGCCATACGTTTTGGCGAGCGCGATCCGAGCGAGGCGCTCACCGACGATTTGCTTGTTTTGTGGATGGATGTCCTCGGATTCGCCGGTGTCGATCAGCACCGCCATGCCGGTGTTGGGCACGGTGAGCGTCATCAGTTGGGCCTCGCGCAGTTCGGCCCACTGGCTCTCGCCTGGTTCCTCGGTCTTGCTTTTGAAACTCGCGAGCTGGCAGAAATAAAAGGGACTATCACCCTGCTGCCAGTGCTGCCGCCAATCCTTGATCAGCAGCGGGAAAGCGGTGCGGTAGGCCATGGCGTTCGGAACGTTCGATTCCCCCTGATACCAGAGCACGCCACGGATGGCATACGGCAGGATGGGATGCACCATGCCGTTGAAAAGTCTGCCCGGCAGGACGTGCTGGCCGGTGAGCGGCGGGGTCGCCTTTGTCGCGGCTGCGTCGAGCGGAGGCAGCGCATACTCCGCCTTTGCCATCCAGCCGCCCAAGATCTTCGTGGTGCCCACGCTGGGGAACCAACTGAAGCCCGGCAGCTCCGCCGGAGCGAAAATGCGCACGGCGAGTTGATTCACGCCCTCCTTCAAAAGTGCAGGGGGAATCAGGTAATGGCGCACGCTGATGAGGCCGGTGAAGCTGTCCACCGTGCGCTCGCCGACGAGCGTACCGTTCCAATACACCTGATCAAACTGCGCCGAGGGACCGAACTGTAACACCTGCGCCGCTCCGGTCTGCCGCACGGGCAGCACGACTTCCTTGCGAAACCAGAATGCGCCGAGCTTGGGCAACGACGTATCGGACACCGGCCCGCTGTCCTTCACCGCCACCCAGCCGTCGTCTTTCGACGTCGGTCCGCTGATGAACCGCGCCACATCGCCCGGAGCGCGGTCCTCGCGATTGGTTCGCTTCAGCCAGGCGCGGAAGGCCTGTTTGTTCCGCTCGCTCATGGCGTTCATGTTCCTGGCGCCCGCGGCCAACTCAGGGACACTGGCGAGCGATGCCGGACTGATCCACGGCTCTACCTTCGAGCCTCCCCAGCACACTTTGATGAGGCCGACGGGCGTGTTCAGCTCACGGTGGATGGTTTTGGCAAAGTAGTAGCCCGCCGCGATGAAATCCTCAGTGGTGCCAGGCCGCGCCACCGTCCAGTAGCCTTGCACATCGTCCGCCGGGGCATCGGCCGTAGGATTCTTCAGCACATGGAACTGTCGCAGCGCCGGGTTCGCAGACACTTCAATCTCCGCGGTAGCGCTCGTGATCGCCTTCATGTCGAACTCCATGTTCGACTGCCCGCCGCCCGCCCACACTTCGCCCACGATCACATCCGCGATCTTTACGGTGCGATTCCGCGTCCGCGATTTCACGACCAGCTCGCGGGATTCCGCGCTGGCTTCGAGCGCATCGAGCTTTACGAGCCATTTGCCGTCCGCATTCGCGCTGGCGCGCTTGCTTTGCCCAGCGAACTCAACGGCGATCTGCTCACCCGGATCAGCCGAGCCCCACACCGGCACCGCCTGCGCACTTTGCAGCACCATGCGATCGGAGAAGATGGAGGGAAGCTTCAGCTCGGCGGCGTTCGCCAGCGACGCGAGCAGCAGGGCGGCAAGAAGCGGAAGGGCGAATTTCACTTCGTCTTGTTTTCAGCGGATTTACTTTGAGTGGTCTCCCGCATCAACTGTATGCGCACGGGTTCGAGCAGCTTCTCATAGCGCTTCCGGTCAAGCAGCGGCCCGCGGCCGGGAGCCTCATGATAGCCGGGATAGTCGAGTGAGCCAGGATGCTCGGTGCGTGGACCGTCGGGCAGGGTTTTCTGCCAGGCGAGGGCGGTCGCGCGGAGACGGGCCACGACATCCGGATGTTTGTCGGCCTGACTGTGCAGCTCCATGGGCTGCCGCGGAATGTCATAGAGTTCGACGCGACTTCCATCCGGATTGAAGAGCAGCTTCCAGTCGCCATCGCGGATCGCCAGCATGGGGCTGCGGTTGATGAGCGGGCCGACGCCTTCGAACCGCCACTCCCAGAGCAGCGGCTTGGCGCGGACGTGCCCTTTTGCGGTGAACAAGGTCTTCGAGAAATCCTCGCCATCGATGGCCGTTCCCTCGGGGAGGCGGGTGCCCGCGAGTCCCGCCAGCGTGGGCAGCAGATCAACCCCGCTGACGACGGACGTTTGATCGACCGTGCCCGCCGGGATGCGGCCCTTCCATCGGACGATACACGGCATCCGGATGCCGCCTTCGTAGAGGCTTCGTTTCCTGCCGCGGAAAGGTCCGGTCGAACCGGCCGCATGGTAGCCGGCATGAGAAATCTCCGGCGCTTCGGGGCCGTTGTCGCTGGTGAAAATCACCAACGTGTTTGCGGCCCGGGCCGGCTCGGCGTCGATCCAATCCAGCAGCCGACCGATCTGGGCGTCCATCTCCGTCACGGCTGCATAATAGATCTGCATCGCCGTCGCTATTCCCGGACGGCTCCGGAAACGCTCGTAACGTGCGAGCGCCTCAGCAGTGGGAGCCAGATCGGCGTGGACGTCGCGCAGCCACAAGGTGACGAAAAATGGCCGGCCGTCGGCCATGCACTTTTCCCCGAAGGCGATGCTCCGGTCCACCAGCTTGGCGGTGCCGTCGGGGGCGTTCATCCGGACGCGGGGATTCGGGCCGACGCCCTGCCAGATGATGTCAGTCTCGTCATATCCGTAAGCGGTGACGGGGACGGCCTTGTCTTCGCCCACGTGCCACTTGCCGAAGTGGCCGGTGCGATACCCGGTCCGTTGCAAGGTGCGCGGCAGGTTCTCGATCTTGGGTTCGAGCGCCTCGGGCATGCCCATGCGCCGGTTGTGCGTCGGCGCCATCCAGTAGTGGATGCCCAGTTCAGCCGGAAAGCGTCCCGTCAGCATGGCTGCGCGGGAAGGTGAGCAGAGGGAAGCGTTCACGTAGAATTGCTCGAACAACATCCCCTCGGTGGCCATCCGATCGAGGTTTGGAGTGGCAATGTCCAAGTTTCCGTAGCAACCGAGATCCCCCCAGCCGAGATCGTCGGCCAGGATGAAGATGATATTGGGCTTCTTCGCCGATGCGTCGGCCGCATGCAGCGCAGCCACGGGCGTGAGCAGCAGGGCGGCAAAGAGTGTGAAAGCGGGGTTCATGCGTCGTTTCTTGAAGTCACTTGCCCGGCTTCACCGGGGCTGCGGGCTTGGGGAGCAAAGGCAGGCGTGCTTCGGGCTTTTTGGCGGCGGGCTTTCCGTCGAGCTGCGGCACGAGCCAGTCAAGACCGTCGAGATTGTCGCGCAGGCGCAGTTCCACGTCGTCGTTGGTGTGGCCGATGATGCCGATGGGGCCGCGATAGCCGGAGGCCGCGATGATCTTCAGCATCGGCAGGTCCAGTTCGCCATGGCCGACCGGCTGGATCTTCATACCGCGCTTGTCGCCGTCGCGCGTCAGGCCGTTGAGATTCAGGCAGAGTAGATACGGCTTCATCGCGGCCATGGCTTGGGTGAAGCGATCCACATGGCTGTGGCCGTGGTGCTGGTTATAGACAATGCCGACGTGCGACGCGCCGTGGTGCTCGCGGAGGTATTCGCACACCGCGACGAGGTTCTCGGGCTCACCGCCCCAACCGCCATGATTATACAGGCCGAGCTGGCACCCGAGCTTCCGCGTCCGCTCGACCATCGGTAGCAGCTTCGCGGATGCTTCTTTGATCTGCTGATCGCGCGGCAACGTCCCGGCCGGGCTGGGGACGGTGATCCAAATCTGCGGATGAAGTTGGTATTTCTCGAAGAGCCGGAAGGCGTCCTCATGCGCGCTCCAAAAGGCGAAGAACTCCAGACCGCGTTCTTTATATTCGAGGATTTCCTGCTCGAACTGCGACACATGCTCGGCGCGCCAGTCGTAGGCGACCTTGGTGAGGCCGAGTTGCCGGACCATCTCGGCGCGTTCGGCCGGTCCGCGTTTCACCGAATCGAACGGCACGATGCACCAGGCGGCGATGTTCTTGCGCTCGAACAGCGACGAGCTGTCGGCCGCGGCAAGCTCGGCAAACGGCGGCGCGAGCAGGACGGCGGCCAGGAGGCAGCGTTGAACGAGGGGATGTTTTTTCATGTTGGGATTTTTTCGAAAAAGATCGGCCGGGTCTATTTCAGCTTGGGCAAAGCAAACGCGACCCACGCATCGCCGGTGGGTCCGCCGAGCTTGCCGCCGCCGGTCGCCGCGATCACGACGAACTGGCGACCGTCAACCTCGTAGGTCGTCGGCGGTGCGGTGCCGTGGAGGGGCAGTTCGGCCGCCCACAGTTCCACTCCGGTCTCGGCGGAAAACGCCCGGATTTTTTTGTCTCGTGTGCCGGAGCAGAATACCAGCCCGCCCGCCGTCACGATCGCGCCACCGAAGTTTTCCGCACCCGTCTGCGGGAGGCCGGCCGCCGTGAGCGCCGCATATTCACCGAGCGGCACGCGCCACTCCAATTTGCCGGTGTTGAGGTTGATGCAGTTGAGCGTGCCCCACGGCGGCTTGCCTCCGGGATAGCCCTCGTGGTCGAGCAGTCTTTGGTAACCGGCAAAGGAATACTTGGGGCGGCCCGCGCTGACGGTCCCGATCGGACGATCGCGCGCCAGCAGGAAGTCCACGATGGCACGCTGCTGTTCCTCGGGTATCGCCACACCGAGCGGAGGCATAAGGTTGCGTCCGGTTTTGAGGAGTTCCAGCACGGCCGGAACATCCATCCGGTGGCGAACTCCACGGAGCGGCGGCGCCACGCCTACGCCTCTGCGATCTGCTCCGTGGCAACTGGCACAGAACATCTGGTAGGCTTGCTCCCCGGCCGTGGCGGGCACGAGCGGCGGAGGATCGTCATCGCGGAAGACGGTGATCGCCCAAGGCACGTGGTTCGCGGTCACGTAGAGCCGCGCGGTGCGTGGGTCGACGGCGGCGCCCGTCCACTCGGCGCCGCCGTGGATACCTTGGAACACGGTCGGCTTCCCGATCTCAAATGCTGTGAACCAGCCGAGGTTCGCGCGCGCCAGTAGGGCCTCCACGTGCGCGCGCGCCTCGGGCGTCCGGTCAGTAATGTCGTCCCGCCGGAACTCTTGTTTCGCAAACGGCTCGGGCAATTCGACGTCAGGTTGGTAGGGCGACGTTTCCTCGCCGGGCAGGGTCGACGCCGGCGCCCGCCGCAAACGAAACGGAAAGAGGGGCTTTCCGGTGGTGCGATCGAGCAGCAACGTGTTGCCGATCTTCGTCACCTGGGCAACGGCATCGTATTTCTTCCCCTCGCGTGTGATCGTCACGAGGTTTGGCGGCGCCGGAATATCCAGATCCCAGATGTCGTGCCGGATTTCCTGAAAGTGCCAGAGCCGCCGCCCCGTCGCGACGTCGATCGCAATCACACAATTTGCGAACAGGTTGTCACCGAGGTGGCCCGTGCCGTCGAAGTTCGGCTTGGGCGAACCCGTCGCCACAAAGGCGATACCGCGCGACTCGTCCAGCGCCATGCCGCCCCAGCAATTCGCGCCCGACCGCTGACCGCGCCAAGTGTCCGCGCCGAATTCCCCCGGCTGCGGGATCGTATGGAAACGCCACCGCAGCGCGCCGGTGACGACATCGTAGCCAAAGACGTCGCGCCCGAATCCCGGCACGACCAGCGTGTCCTGCCAGACCGCACCGGTCACGCCGGCGCCGGTCGGCAGCTCCGCGCGGCCGCTCGCGCCGAAGCTCTCGATGGGCCGGCCGGTCTTGGGATCGAGCGAAAAGATCCAGTTGCCAGCGGTAAAGATGAGCCGCGGTCCCGCAGCGCCGGTCCCGCGCCAATAAATCAACCCCCGGCGCGCCGGCAGGTCCTCAAGGCGGTTGC
>Ga0209550_10000633_pt1 | contig 33391 bp, 35 predicted proteins | sample LauGreSuBDMM15SN_2_FD_187567 | JGI IMG/M metagenome (GOLD analysis project Ga0209550, IMG submission 187567) | Freshwater lake microbial communities from Lake Michigan, USA - Su13.BD.MM15.SN (SPAdes) (version 5) | ecosystem: Environmental > Aquatic > Freshwater > Lake | place: Lake Michigan... | reverse complement strand
TTGCTCTACTTTTTCTAAAAGTAGAAAGTAGATTAAAATAGAGGTAAATCAAATAATTCAAGGTTTTGCTCTACTTTTTCTAAAAGTAGAAAGTAGATTCTAAAGCAAAATCCTTTGAAACATAAACCAATTATCATATTGATTAGTTTCTGTAAACAGTACGAAATTTTCTTGGTCTGATAATATACAATCAATTAAAATAATTTGGTCATCTTTTACAAGATACTTATTCTTAAAATATAATTCTAATTTTGCGTCAAATATTTTTGACCACCAGTCAATTTTCGTTTTATGTAATATAAAAAACCCTCCAGCGACGGATTTTTGATGAGGTGGAATCTGATTTACTGGAAGACCATCAGGGGTTTTTGTATTTATGATTTTATACATATAATTCATGTATCTGTTATCATTATTAACGCAAGCATAATGTATTTTATTTTTATCCAATTGTAAAATTTTATCTGTAGAGGGCCATGTAGAGAGAAAACTAGTATTTAAATCTAAATATTCATTTTTTCTGTTTCTAAAATAACCTATATCACACCATCCGTAAAATTCGGTTTCGAAGTATTTTCTCTCTATAGTTTCTTTTACAAACCAAACTTTTTCAGACCATAACATGTTTAATTCCCAACAAGACTTATCATTAATAAGTACATTTTTGTTATGGTTTTCAATCCAAAAATCCTTGTATTTATAATTATAAAAGTTTTCTAGAGGTTTTATTATGATTTTAATTTTATTGGTTTCTTTGGTTGCTTCAGGAATGTATTTGCTGCTAACTTCATCAGAATAAATGACAAGGTTAAAGTTATTAACAATAGAGAGAAAATTTTTCATCCATTCAATATAAATATTCGGTTCAAATTTTGATTTAATAATGTAAAAACAGCTGGAAAACGTAATCGACATAATAATAATATTTAAATATGAAAATTATTATTTAAATATAAATTTAATTTATATTATATTGATAAATGATTGAACAAGAATTTATACTTCTAATTATGAATTGTAAAAAGTATGTTAAAAAGGCGAAGTTTCAAAAAATGACTTGGCTTAAACAGGTTCCGCATTATTTAAGGTTTTATCATGTAATTGGCGATGAAACACTTGAAACTGATTTTAGATTTGACAACGATTCGCAAATTTTATGGGTTAAAACCGGCGACGACTATAATTCGTTACCAAATAAAGTGATTACGGCATACAACGCAGTTTGCGAGACTTTTGACTTTAAGTACATATTTAAAACAGATGACGACCAAATATTAGTAAAACCTCAATTTTTTGATATTATTTGTGGGTTAATTCACAAGACATTGCCTAAATTGCATTACGGCGGTTACATTGTAGATGTTCCAAAACCATATTTATCGCAATATAATAAAATACACCCTGAATTGCCGAAACATCTTCCTATATTACAAGGAAGATATTGCAGTGGGCGGTTTTATTTTCTCTCTAAGTCTGCCATCACTAATTTACTAGGTAAGAGAGAAAGGATTGTTAAGGAGTTCTTGGAAGACTACGCCATTGGATATAACTTAGACGCCTATTTTAAATCCAATATGTTAAGCTTGGCAACAAATAATTTTTTTACAGATATCGAATTAAGTGATTTTCCACGTTTACTTGCCGAGGGCAAAATTTAACTAAATAATCTAAGTTTTGGAGTTGATTGTGAAGCTAAGTGCGCTTTAACTTGAGCCCTTATTAATTCCTTTTTATCTAAATCTATCATTAAACGTGTATAATTAGTAGACTTTTTTTCAATATCGCTATAATCTTCTCTTTGAGTTACAGTAAGCGGAACAATTAAATACCATTTGTCTAACTCTTGAAGTTTAAACCAGTACTTATCTATTGCAAAATAAATATGATTATTAGGATATTTCAATAACTGTTGAATACCATTTCTAAAATTTTGAATAAGTCTATCAAAATAATGTCTTTGAACTAAATAACCAGTTGTTGTTTGACACCTAGTTACTTTAACGCAAGTATTGTCAATTGTATCATAAGGCGGCGCGTTATTTCCTGCAATAAGTAAAACATCAAACGTTTTATGATTATGTAAGAATAGATTTAATTGGTTAACAAAAATGTTTGGTTTTAAAAATAAAATATCATCTTCTATAATTAAAACATGAGGCCAGTTATTTGCCTTTGCCATTTCTAAACATTTTAAATGACTCATGCTACAACCTAATGCGCCATTTTCCAAACGAATAGCCGTAAATCTTTCTGCCTGAATTCCCACGATAGATAATTGACCTTCAACATGTTTTTTTCTATCAGGTCTTGAATCTAAATTTATATAAAGGGCATGCTTAATATCAGCGATAGAATCCATAATTATATTACAGTAACTAATTATTTTAAACTATTTACTGTAATATATATAAATTAGTTACTCTATTATTTTTCTCTCAATTAAAATTAAATAATGATTCAAGAAACATTTACTGTCGAAGAAAAGATTGTAATATCAAATAGAATTAAAAATATTTCCACGAATGATGTTGAGAGAGAAATGAACAAACTCATTGAAATTGGAGCGAATGCCTATACTATTAGTTCTAGGTCCAGAATAGGGAATAATGTCGTTGACTATTTTACATTTAGGCATCGTCTCGAAACTAAAGGAAAATATGACGCAAACTTCTTTGATTTTTTGGCAAATATTGAAGAATTTAAGAAGAAAAAATTCATTCAAACAATGTTAAAGTACTACAAAGATGTTAAAAATAAAAATGGCACAAAAAATGAGTATATTGTTTTGAAAGAGGTATATAATATTTGTATTAGCGCAATAAATATTATGAGACCCCTAAATTGTATGGAAATTTATACAAAATATAAAGCAAAAAGGGTTTTAAATTGTTGCGCCGGTTGGGGAGGCTCACTTGTTGCCGCTTGTGCTTTAAATTTGGCTGCGTATTATGGAATAGAAATTAATGACGAATTGAAGAATCCTTATGATAAAATGGTAACATATATGAAAACAAAATCAGCGACTAATTGCGAGGTTTATTTTTGCGATGCAATCGGGTTTGATTATTCGTCTATTATATATGATACTGTATTTACGTCTCCACCTTATTATTTTTTGGAAAAATACACGAATAATACAAAATATGATTCAAAGAAAGATATGGACGACAAGTTTTATAAACCATTATTTATAAATACTTATAATGGTCTACAAAATGGTGGTCATTTTATTATTAACGTATGTAAAGAGGTTTATGATAGTATATTAAAAGAATTACTAGGTGAAGCTAACGAGGTTTTCCCATTAAAAAAATCCAAACGACAAAATGACCATACAGAATTAGTGTATGTTTGGGTTAAAAAGCACCACCTAGGCCAATTCTAGCGCTTGCTTGAGCTCTAGGTTTTGCTCCTACATATGCGGCATATTGAGGCGAGTATTTATTTGGGGGTGGCTGGCGCAATTGTCTTTGAAATGTGTTTTGTTGATATTGTTGTTGTTGCTGCTGTTGATATTGTTGTTGCTGTTGTTGCTGTTGTTGTTGTTGTTGTTGATATTGTTGTTGTTGTTGTTGTTGTTGTTGTTGTTGTTGTTGATGATATAAAGTCGTATCATTGGTAACAATTTCTTCATCGCTATTTTCTTGGTTTGCCACATTAAAATTGTTATAAGAATCTTGTTCTATTTCTTTTTTTTTATCTTCTTCAATTTGTCTTATTAATGTTTCTGGAACAGGTTTTCCCATTGACATTAAATATTTTGCGACATTTTCACGTTTCTCTCTAGTAGTCGGATAATATGGAATATTTGACCAATCGTTCGTTGAAACGACTGTCTTTTTTGTTTCTCTAATTTTATCTGGGTTTATTATTTTTCTTTTAGGCTCCCTCAAGTCATAATTATAATACTCCTCTGACCCAAATGGTATATGTGTTAAAAAAGTGGATATATTTATAAAAAATATGCGTGAATTATGAACAGTAAAAATATTATCATTTGGATTTTCTGATTTTTCATCAATATTATATTTTAATTGTGTAATTGTTCTTAACCCATCAACTCCATTGTCGTGTTCTCCCCTCCAAGGGTCTTTTTTTGATATAATTCTAGATATTCCGTCAAATAATTGCAACATTTCGGGACTTCCTATATTGTAAAATATACTTCTATCAACAGTTAATCCAGCTCTATCACATCGTTTTTGTAAAGCGTTATCTTCCATTCCCCAACCCCAAAAACAAGGGAACCCATTGATTTTTTCGAAATCCGCACCTTTCATAACAACAATGCCTCCTAAAGCGTATTTAAACCCGTAATAATGTTTAACGATGCCAGGTGTTGTTTGGTAATCAAATATTTTGTTAAATGGAATTGTATCGATATCATTAAAAATAAATGTAATATCTTTGTAATGTCGAGGATATTTATTTTTAATAGCTATAAAACCTATATCTTTTACGCCTCCTCTATTAAAAGTTCTCGCATCACACTGATGAGAAAAATATATTTCATAATCATCAGAATCTTCTAAAATAAAACTCATATACTTACTAAAAAAGAATTTATGTTGAACCCTATTTCTATAGGGAACAATAAAAACCCTTTTAGGAACTTTTTCTTCCTTATTAGCTTCGTTATACATTTATAGTCTTATTAAAGGTTTTATTTTTGAATTTATAACTATTTAAAAACTATTTTAAATATATTTTGAATATATTTAAAGTTATAGTTATAAATTATGTAAAAATGTTATCATACTTGCTTATACTTTCATTTGTAAATATTATTCTCGCATTTGATGCCCCTTCTTGTGCTTCTTGTAAGTGGTTTATCGCTAATAATAAAGGAAATCTTGATTTAGGTTTGTGTAAAATGTTTAAATATACATATATGCATAAGGGAAAAGAAATGATTCAGCATGATTTTTCCACACACTGTCGAAGCAGTGAAAATTTATGTGGGAAGACTGGCTACTTATATGAAGCACTAGATGACAATAATAACGAAGCTATTTATGAAAATGCCATTATAAATGATTATGACGAGTTAAGTAATAGATGTTGTGGAGAAGTTAATGAAACCGACGAGATTGAACAACTTGAAAAAGAGTTTTTTGAAATATTTCAAAGAATAAAAAAACACAATAAAAAAAGAATTTTTACAGCGAGCAAAGATTTATATAAATTATTTAGAAGAACTAATTAAGTTAAGAAGTAGACGAATATTTTTTTAATATTGTGGCAGGAATTAATTCGTCTTTTATTTTTTCTAATTTTTTATAACATTTATTAATAGTTACTTCACTTGTTTCACTTACATTTTTGACATCCCTTTTGCTTATATTTAGTTTGCAAATTTGAGATATAAAATAAACAACTCCTGCCGCAATAGAAGGAGGTGTATTTTCCGGCATGATATTCGACTTTGTTATTTTCATGGATATGAATTGACACACTTTAGTTAGCTCATTATTTATATTTAGTTTGCTACAATATCTTTCAATAAACGCTTCAGGCTTTGTTTGTCCTAAATTTGTCTTTTCTTTATTATCCATATCCTTTTCTAAATTATTTATAATTGCAACCGCATTTTTACAACCTTTTGTAGCACTTGTTACGTCTAAATGAAATATACTTGCTATTTCTTTCGCTGTTCTAGGAAAATTATTTATTCGACAAGAAATATAAATTGAGGCAGCTAAAATGCCATCGCGATTGTCTCCGCGAAATGTTAACTCGTATTCCGAAATTTTTTTATGATATCTAATTGCGTCGTCAATTATCATTTTTGGCATACCTGCGTGCTGCGCCATAGTTGTAATAATTTGAAATTCATCGTATTGTGATTTTTCTTTATAAGGCATCGATTGCCATTCGGTGTACCGTCTAATTTTTCTCATTTCATACGACATCGGACCAATACATAAAACTTTGCAACCAAATGAAGATTCCTGTAGAAGTGGATTTATTGGCATTCCACATCTAGTTGGGTCAGAGTTTTGATTATCATCTGCTCCATAATATCTCCATTCAGCAGACTGGTCTACTAAATCTTTATATATAATGCCACATTTGGAATTAGTACATGTTAAAAAGCCTTCATCTGAAAATGCTAATATACTTTCACACCTTTCGCACATTTCTCTATTTCCAGAAGAACGATAAATACATTCTAAAGGCATTTTTTGTTTATCTGGATTTTCTATTTCATTATCAAATATATTCCAAAGCTGTTTCCTATCAATTGTGTTGGTTTTTCTTTTTTTACTTTTGTCGTTACTCATCTTTTTATTATCTTTTAATAGATAATAAATTTTTAATTCAATTTTATTTATATTATTTTTCATTATATTTTTTTACGACGTTATAATATATGGGAAATGCCAGCTCATCAAACTTAAAAAATGCCGAAAATGAATTTAAAAACTTTTATGATGTTATTGATTATATAGCAACGTATTATATTTTAACAATGGACTTTAAAAGCTTAAGCAAGCTTTCTGAAAAAGCTTATTGTGATAAATTAGTTATTTTAACATCTGATATTATTGAAAGATATTTTAATGATATGGAGGTTACTTTTCTTGCCCAAAGAATTAAAAATGGTCTTGAAGTTAATGATTTAAAAAAAGAGAATATAATGTTTATAAATAAAGATAATCTTGAAAGTTTAGATATATCAAATGATGCACAAAAAAGTATTAAAAAAAAACGTGTATGTATTGGTATTGCCAAGTTTTATGTCAAAATAGCTCATGTATTTGCAGCAATTGTTATGACAATAAATCCTGTATACACGTATAAAGACGCTACAGGACAAACTGTAAAAACCGGCTTATTAGAAAAGGATAAAATTCCTAAAAATTCGAAAAGAAAATTATATAAATTAAATATTTGCGACAATAGAATTAGAGCGCTTAAAAGAGGGGAGTTAGTGGATGAGGCTACGGGTAATGTAACAATTCAGCCAACCGTATGTGACATGAATATTAATAAAGACGGAACAGTAAAGACTTTAAAGGATGAACCAGGAATACCAGAGCTTATGAATTTATATTTAGATGACAAATATGATTATTCTAATGGAACTTTTTCTGGAATGAGCAATAAAACAAATGCCGAGTTTATGAAAGATTTGAAAATATTTTATTCGGCATTTACTGGCAATGAAACTATGCCGTCTGAAATTACTAAATTTAGCGATATTAAATTAAGGGATTACAGAAGTAAACAAGGTTGTCAGGGTAATACACCCGTTTTTAAAGCAAAAATCACTTTAAATAAAAAAGACCAATTGTTTGTTAAGTATGCGGAAAATATAACAAAAATGATTCAAAGTGCGGCAGATAATCAATACAAGTTACTTTCTGTTATTAATGATTTATTTACATTTATTATAGACCCTTATTCTGGTAAAAAAGTTATTAGAATAAATCCTAAATTGACAGACGAATTGCTGCAAAATTGCGTTGTTAAATCCAGACGACTTATAGTTGATTTATATGTTAAATGTGAAACGGACTATGTGAATGGAATGAAAATTTATGAGGCTATTGTAGAATCAAAAATCTTGGATACTACACAGAAACAAATTGAATCACTACAAACTCAGGCAAAAAAAATCATTAATGAAACAAAAAAAACAGTCGTTCCTGTTCCTGTTCCTAGTCCTGTTCCCGTTCCTGTTCCTGTTCCTAGTAATTCGGTAGAAGTTGTTCCTATTAAAAAAGTAGAAACAATTAAAGAACAATCTAGCCCCGTTATCGTTTCTACAGCTATTGTACCTATAAAAAAAGTAGAAACTATAATGACATCACCATCTACAAATACTAATGTAATTACTTCAGAAACTACCAGAGTAGCATAAAATAATAATATTGATATAATATATCATGGATGTTATAGGAGTTAAAAATCCGTACAGTTTAATACAAAAAGCGGGGACAAATAAACGAAGAACAACTAAAAGAAGAACAAATAAAAGAAAAACAAATAAAAGAAGAACAAGAAGATTTTTTTTATAATTTAGATAATATATAAATTTATTTATTATCTAAAATGATAACTACATGTAGAAAAATATGGTTATAAAAGAAGAAAGAAATATAAACTATTACTGAAGTAAAAGACATATTTTATTTATTTTTTATAAAAATAAATAACGACTTCGTTTATACAAATTAAAAATAATAAGTGAAGAAGTGGAAATAACATAAATAACAATGTTAAAGTAATGACAACCATTGCGGACATTTATATTATAATGGATTGGTGTTATAACTTTATATGATTTACATAATATGATTTACATTTTCTCTCCAACAGAACCAAACAATTTACGAGCGTTTATCAATGCCTGTCTACGAAGTGTTTTTCTTGCAACCCGTATAGACCCTGTTCTATCCAGTGTTTTAGAGGCAGCCGCAATAGCTGTAACCCATCTTTTTCCTGATGTTCTAGTTCTTGATGGTCTAGTTCTTGATTTTCTACTTCTTGAATGCATTAATATATATATGTGTGTAAAATTAAATATTATATCTTTGTAATAAAATATTTAAGTATTGATTAGATAACAAGCTTAAGCACGGGCGGCACTGCGAGAAGCGGAAGCGGAGCGAGAAGCAGAGGCGGCACGGGATGCAGCGGCGGCGGCAGCGCGAGAAGCAGAGGCGGCACGGGAAGCGGCAGCGGAAGCTGAGCGGGAAGCAGTTGCTGTGCGGGAAGCAGAAGCTGAGCGGGAAGCCGAGGCGGCACGGGATGCTGCAGCAGCGGCAGCGCGTGAAGCAGAAGCGGCACGGGATGCAGCAGCAGAAGCTGCACGTCCAGCGGAACGAGCAGCTGCGCGACCGCGAGCCATTGATCTAGAGCGAGCCATTGAGCGTGAGCGACGTTGAGTTCTTGCCATTTATATATATATCTTACAAAAAAAATTTAACGCCGCGATTTCTAAATATTATTTTAAATTAATCCTCCCAGACTCTATTTGTTGAATGCCACCACATTTTGTCTCCCTTTTTAATATTGAAAATTGTCCTAAAAGTCGGCAATCTTGACAATGGAACATTACACCGATATTTGTCTAAAGGATGGGGGTTCGTTTTTAATTGTGATATTATAGATTTTTTACTAATTTGTTGTCTAGATTGAATCGCAAAGTATATAAAAAAAGATTCAAATGATAATTTTTGAATAGGTAAAATATCTTTATTTTTCAATTGAAAATCTCTTAAATATTCTCTACAAATAGTTATTCCAGAAATGTCTGCCAGGTCTTCACCTATACTAGGCCATGCGTCAAATTTAATTCCATCGTATGAGGCAAATGTTTCATATTGCTTAACTACATCTTTTTGTATGGATTTAAAATGTTTTTTGTCTTTTTCTGTCCACCAATTATTTAACACACCATTTTCATCATATTGACTGCCCCAATCGTCTAAAGCATGAGACATTTCGTGTGCTAATGTAAACCCAATTCTAGTTAAATTATACTCAATGCCTCTTTCATCTAAATCTATAAATGGTTTTTGTATATAACCTAAAGGAACATATATGCCATTTTGAGATGGAGTGTACGAAGCATTTACTACATAAGCCTGTGTTCCAATAAATTTCGGGGGATTTTGAGACCAATCTATGACAGGGTTATCTACAACGGGTTTTCCAGTTAATTTTATAGCTTCATGAAGTCTCCATTCTGACATTTTAACTAAATTGCCCCATGCGTCATTATCACTGTAATCAAGTAGAGGGTCTTCTGACAAAACCTCTGGAGATGCAACCATTAATTTAAATTTATATAATTTTTCTAATGCCTTTTTTTTAGTTTTTGGATTCATCCATTTATTACGTTTTATTATACGTATAAATACCGTTTTTAATTCTTCGGCCATTGTTTTTACATAAGTAATATTTTGTTCATTTTTATATTTTTTAATGTACTCGTTTGTTAAAAATGTATTAAATAAATAGGCCATTGAAAAAACTGGAACAATATATTCATCGATAGGTTTTTCCTGTCCTCTAACAAAATTGCCATGAAAATCATAATATATTTGTCTGCCTTTATGGTTCCATCTTTGTTGTTGTTTTATGTAAATATATATCCAATAACTTCTCCACTCAGGAGAATCCCATTCATCTAATAATAATTTGGTACCACACAATAAATAGTTTATGTTAGAAGTAATAAATTCTTCCGGTGTTTTTTTATATCCCAGCTCTTCCGTAAATACATCCCAATTAAATTTAAATAAATTTAACGCCTCTTCTTTTGATACTAAATTATAATTATCACTATTATCATTTTTTATTAAATTACAACTCATTGCATTAATTATTTTGACTTCGCAATTAAAAATATCTTTTATATTAAAATTATTATTTGGACCAAATGCGTTTTCAAATAAATCTTTTAAATATGTAAAATATACCTTTCTATACTTATTTTTATATTCAATATCTATACCATCGTCAAAGTAAATATCTAAATCAATTAACGTTAATTGTGGTGATTCCATACAGCATTTAAAGATTCCAGGGTTTTTATCATCCGGATTTATAGTCCATACAAATGGACAACTCCAAGATATGATTTCATTTTTATTAAAAAAAGCTAACATTTTCCATAGATTTTTCTTATTTTTTCTAAATTCGTCAATTTCTTCTAACACTGCTCTTGCCATATCTTTTTCTTGTTTATCTGTATTAATTTTTTTAAACGACTCATATGCGGTTTTTATACATGTTGCTTTTTTTGTATTTTTTGTTTCAGGGTCTGAAATATATTTTTCAATAATTTCAATTAATTCTCTATAAACTTTGTCCTGGACAATTCTAAAGTCATCTACTTGTACAATATATTTTTGGTTTTCTTCTAATTCATAATCTAATAACCATTTATTGTTTATATAAGAATAAAAATCATTTTGAGGTGTTATATTTGCTGGACTGACAGCTTTCTTTAAATCATGTGTTATTTGTTTTTCTAAATTATAATTGGTTGATGTAAAATCTATATTTTTTTTTTTAAACAACTGTTCAATTTTATCCTCAAATGTATTATACGTATTAGAAAATTTTTCGCAGACTATTTTTTGTTGTTTCTTTGTATTTTGTTGTTTCTTTGTATTTTGTTGTTTCTTTGTATTTTGTTGTTTCGTTGTAAATACCCCGGAGGTTCTATTCTTTCTTGTTTTATTTTTTTTTAAATGTAAGATTTTCATATAAATTAATGATATATTATTTCATTACATTCGTTTTTATCAATAACTACTTCTTTTGCGATTTTTTTGATTATCTTATTTTCTTTTTCAGAATCATTATCGCCTGAACCTCCCATAGCTTCAATAATTAGTTTATTGTATTGGTCAGAAAACTTTGACTCGCTCTTTCCACAATCGGGATACTTTTCTTTAAAGGCTGGTATCAGTCGTGAGTTTTTGTTTGCTATTTTTTTTATAACCTTTCTTAACCTATTTTTTTCTTCATTTTCTTTTTCCCATTTATTTTCATCTTTAATGTACATTACTTCTCGTTTTGAGTCGCTACAATGAACCGGTCTTTTATGGAGTTCAAGAGCCTTTAGGTTTTTTACAATAATATTTGAGATACCTTCTACAAATCCTAATTTTCCAACACATTCAAGGTCAGAAAGTTGTATTTTAAGTGAATCTACAAAATCGGTAATATTCATTGCATCTTTGCAATGTTCATTTAAAAACACATTTAAGTTAAATGTTTTATTGTTTGAGTTAATGTTTTGTATATTAGTTTTTGATACATCATTTTTATAAATTTCTATTACATTTTTTTGAAGTTCATTATTTTGTTTTTGAAGTTCATTGTTAGTCTTGACCACTTCTAACACAAGATTAGTTAATACTCCAATGTCGTTAGTTTGTTTTATATTATTATTTGAGTTGGAATTACATTTTTTATTATGCCTCCATAATCCGGTTCTATCTTGATATATCTTATCGCAAACACCACATATATATTTGTTGCCGATTGTTGCCGATTTGTTGCCGATTGTTGCCGATTTGTTGCCATTTGTTGCCGATTTGTTGCCAAAGTACTTTTTAATGTGTTTTATGGTGTCATTATGTTTTTCAAAGTTACTTTTATAGGAAGTTATGTAGTTACAGTGCCAACATTTATACAAATGTAATTCTGTACTTTGTTTTTCTGGGTGGGTTTCTTCTTTATCTATAATATTTTTTGCTAGAATTATCGTCTCATCTTGTTTAAAATTATGTTTTGACAAAGGTTCTATACTATGTAGCGTTGCGTTTAATGAGTCGAAAAAATATTGTTCTTTTTCTTTAGCTGCATATATGTCTCCACATTTAAAAAAATCAACTATTTCCATTTTCCAATTGTCCCAGCCTCCATTATTTCTGATTACTTCATATAATTTACACCTATAACTAAGCGAATTTTTATTTATACAGTTTTGTTTATGCAAGTGTTTTCTTTGAACAAAATTGGTTGTATGACCTACATATAACTCTGTAATAGATGTGTCTTTGCAAAATATTTTATAAATAATTGTATTTGAGTAATCAATCGCGGTTTTTGGCATATATCTTATAATTATATTATAATTAAAAGTACTTTTAAGATATTTTAAAAGTATTTATAAGATAATTATAAGATTCTTGTTTTTCTTGCCGAAAAAATGTATCGTAACAAAGTGAAAATTATTTTTTTGGTGACCAGACGATAAATTTCAATTATGCAGCGGAAGCTTCCTTTTTTGCCCCAAAGACTTTCCACTTTTGAAAATTGGACATAAAAAATGTCCATTTTCATTTTTGGCTACGGACTTTCGGAAAAAATAATGCCATCTTTCCACTAACCGTCCTTTAAGTTGCCTAGAATATATAATATTTCTTCCTACTTAAAGAACTTCCCTTCAATTTTATTTAACAATTCATCGTCATATACTAAATTTCCATATGGTCTATATGACTTAATTGGCGTATATTCCTTCTTCAGCGGTTTGCCTTTTTGAGACTGGTCTTGATTCATATTTAATACATAATCATTAGGACTAATTTGTTCAGATATAACTGCCGTTTCGTCTGAGCTTTCTTCGATTTTTCTGCCAAACTCATCTATTACTATGCCTGTTTTTTTCTTTAATTCTGTTCTTACATATGACGGAATCCAATGTAACCAAGAAATGAATAATGTGTTTGGATGGATATATTTTACATTAAACCCATTGTCTTTTAATCTATCTAACAAATACGCAATACAGGCTGCCTGGTCATATTTAGGAACACCAATAATTATTTCTGGAACTACAAACCAACAAAAACTTTCGTCCATTTTTTGTCGTGATACTGTTTTTATTCTTACATGAATACGGTTTAAAATTTTATTATATAAAGCTAATTTATTTAAATCATATTTTCTTTTTTTTTCATACAAATCATCAATGTTCAGTTTTTCGGAAAATTCTTCAATATTTTCTAGAGTAAATATATTCGCCATTTGTATTTTTATACGAAAAAAAAATACAAACTTAAATTTATTAGACATTTTTTAAGTTATTTTTTAAATATTATATTAAAATCAATATAATATTTAAATTATGACTATAAAACATCTTGTTATTTCAGGTGGCGGTCCTATTATGGTTCAAGTACTCGGGGCGATTCAATATCTTGAACAAAACCAATTTGTTATTATGGATAACATTGAAACTATTTATGGCACTTCGGCTGGCGCAATTGTTGGTATATTAATCTGTCTGAAATTTGATTGGGAAACAATAAACGACTATATAATCAAGCGTCCTTGGCATGACGTTTTTCCTTTTAAAGTTCAAAGCATATTTGACGCATATACTAAAAAGGGTGTATATGATATTAAAACAATTGAAAAATGCTTTAAACCTCTTTTTGATGCTAAAGATATACCAATGGATATTAACTTAGATGATTTTTACAAATTAACCAATGTGGAATTACATATGTTTTCATTCGAAATTAACGAATATAAAATTCAAGATATATCACATTTAACACATCCAAAACTATCTTTACTGATGGCAGTCCAAATGACAAGCGCATTACCACTTCTTATCACTCCCGTTTGTATAGATGATAAATGTTATATTGATGGAGGCATGTCATGTAATTATCCGCTAAGTTATTGTATTGAATCAGGAAAAAAACCTGATGAAATACTAGGGTTTAAAAATAAATATGGAGAAAATAAAAATTTTATTAATTCAGAATCAAATATTTTAGATTTTTTATTGAGTTTTTTATTTAAAGCTGTATTTAGTGTTAGTACAGATAATATACAACCAATTATTCAAAATGAAGTGTTATGTGATGCCCAATATTTAAATTTTGATGTTATACGTACGGCATTATCTAACGTTGAAGTTCGAAAAGATTTATTTAATAATGGAAAACAAAGTGGCGCCTCATTTCTTTCTAAATTAGAGAACAGTGTTCAAGAATTGACTTAGGGTAGCCTTTGACGGTTTTGCGTCATACTCAATAACTTGTCCATCCTTTAATAATTTTATTGTTGGGTAACCTTCAATATTATATTTGTTCATCATCTTATCAACTTCTGCAGTTTCGGCGGAACAGTCTATTTCGGTAAAAACAACGGTGTAACCATTTATTGTTTTATTCTCGTATTCAGCTTTTAAATCATTCCAAATGGGTTTTGCCGCTTTACAATGAGGGCACCAGTCTGCGAAGAAAAATAATAACTCTGCGGAATTTCCAGAAGTTTCTGAACCTACTGGTATCTGCTCGCTATTCGGTTTATATGAAGCCTTCATATTTGGTGAAACGTAATAAAAATAATAAAACAACGCAAGACAACCAAATAAAATAAAAGCTATAATACCAACTATAGTTGTACTACTCATCTTACCCCCGGCACTTTTAATTCTAGATAAAATATTCGACGAATCGTCTCCACCAATTGGTAGTTTCACACCTGAAGTAGAATTGAAATTTACAAAATTAACCATTTATATATATTCTAGAAGAAATTATGGTTCTGTTTTAACGAATACAATATAAAGATATTGTCAATTATTACTTAGTAGATGTTATTTAGAACAGTGCACGGTGATTTAGTTGAAATAAATCGTTATACTTTTAAAAATGATAAGATGTATTATGAAAAAATAATGGAAGTTAAAAAACAGTTAATTTGTAGAATACAATCGTCTAAACTAAACTATTGGAATAAATCAAAATAAGCTTTTAATAACAAAAATAATTAAAAGACCGATAAATATAGTAAAAATATAGCTACATATTATATTTACGTTTAACTGAGATTTAACTTGTTCTGTAATAGATTTTACACTTGCTCCCCTCAGTAAATTAGTTTGTTTAATATTCAAATAAATAGTATAACCCAAAATTATTAAAGCGACAATTTTCATAAATAAAGATGTTTTAAAAAAGTTACTTAATGGACTTACAATAAACAAAATTATTATAACAATTGAAACCGCTGAGCACATACAAATGTTTTTAGTGATGTCTGTAAAAATACTTAAATTAAATGTAGATTTTGTATCCATATATTTTTTGTATATATTTTATTTTATTAAATAATATATATAATGAAACAAACACATAAAAATAGAAATACACATAAAAATAGAAATACACATAATAAAACAAAAAAAAACTATGTTTATAAAAAAGGCGATTATGATTCAGGTGATGGAATGCTCACTACCGTCTGGGGACCAGCTCAATGGCATTTTCTTCATACAATGAGTTTTAATTATCCGGTAAATCCAACTGCGGAAGATAAAAAACATTACAGAGATTATATACTAAATCTTAGATACATATTACCGTGCAAATATTGTCGAATAAATTTGGCAAATAATTTTAAAAAAAAACCCCTCAAAATGTGCCATATGGCAAGTAGATATACGTTCTCTCGTTATATTTATGAATTACATGAGACTGTAAATAAAATGTTACATAAAAAATCTAATTTGTCTTATTGTGATGTAAGAGAAAGATATGAACATTTTAGGGCTAGATGTACAGACGAAAAACCAACTGTTTTTACATTTAAAAAAACAAACACTCTTAAGAAAAAGGAAAAAGGATGTACCGAACCATTATATGGTAAGAAATCAAAATGTGTTATTAATATTGTTCCTCAAGAGGATAAAACTGCCACATTTAATATGGATAGAAAATGTATAAAAAAACGAGAATAAAAGTCCTACATTCAAAATTGAGAGAATGAGTTTACAACTGGTTGCGGTAAATATTCACTACTTGATGAATTACTATCATATGTGCTACCATAAACATCACTGTAATTTGGTAAGTCTTCGTTGTTTATGGCATTATAGTTTGGAACTTTTTTGCATTCAAAAGAAGGTTCTGGGCATCTTGCGCAAGCTGGGCATGGCGGGCATTTTTCCTCTCTAGGACATGAGGCGGCCACCGGGCAGGCAGGGCACACTGGAGGGACAATTTCCGATTTAAGAATATATAAGTCTTCTTGTCCAGGCGGTATTTGATTGGCCGGTATTCCAGGCGGCATTGTGCTATAATAACTATTACCATAATCATTATTGCTATTTATTCCCGCAACTGTATTACCATTAGACCCTTGTGCGTAATAGGCAGTGTTACCATAAGGTCCTGTTACAGCTCCTGCACTGCCGCCATAAGGTCCTGTTACAGCTCCTGCACTGCCGCCATAAGGTCCATAATATTGATTATATGATGCCTCGGGATTACTATTTATTCCTGCAACTGTATTACCATTAGGCCCTTGTGCGTAATAGGCAGTGTTACCATTAGGTCCTGTTACAGCTCCTGCACTGCCGCCATAAGGTCCATTGTACGCTAAACTATAACCAGATTGTTGAACTGGGTAACCTGTGCTTCCATAATATTGCGTCGATGATAAAGAATTAGAAATAGTTTCAGGTTGCACAAAAATGGTAGATTTACCGTTAGGGAGGTTAATTTTAACGGCAGTTTGTCCATTAGCTCCAGAAAAAACTGTTCCTGTTATGTTTCCATATGGTCCATAAAATGTCTTTGATGTAGCTGTTGAAGACGTAGCAGGCGAGCTTAATACCATCGGGGTAGTTTGTCCTGATTGAATCAGTTGTAAACTTTGGGTTCCATTGCTATTAGTTATAACAGTAACCGTATCTCCATTTGCGTTAGTAAAAATCATACCATTTTGCAGTTGTGTTGACGAACCACTACCGGAGTAATGATTATAATTATCAACTCTATTTGATATGGTACTAGTAGAGGCATCTCCAAATACATTTGCCGCGCCATTATTTATATTAGTACCTACATCAGTAGGTACAACAGTAGAGACGTTATTTAGTGCATTAGTAGCCATATCATTTGAGCCAGCGTCTAAGGTAACAGAAATAGTCTCTAACCCTTCTTTATTGCAATTACCTCCTAAAAAAGAACATAAAACTAAGCCTAATAATAAAATCAAGAAAAGAAATAATGCTTCAGTATTCATTGTATAATTTATATAGTGAAAAAAGTTTAAAACTATATTATATTTAAAATTGATTTGAATATATAAAATAAATAGTATATTATATATCCCATATGAATAAAACTGACTACGATTGTGCTGAAATTATTGATGATTCTGATGAAGAATACATCATTACCCCACCCAAAATTAATAAAATAACGAAAACAAAAACAACAACAAAGGTCGTGAGGCAAAAAATAATCCAACCTGTTCTAAAAAAATGCCATAATGAAGACACAAATGTATTTGAAATAGGGGTCGACGAAGTCGGGCGTGGACCTTTATTTGGAAGAGTTTATACAGCTGCGGTAATTTTACCTAAAGATGACAGTTTTGATTGTTCAATGGTTAAAGATAGCAAAAAATTTCATTCAAAAAAAAAGATTGATGAAGCAGCGCAATACATTAAGAATAATGCCTTAGCATGGTATATCAGCTATGAGGATGAAAAAACAATAGATGAAATTAATATTCTTCAGGCAACACAACAATCCATGCATAATTCAATTTTAGAAGTTAGAAAACAGTTTAATAAAAAATTAAAAGATGAAAAAAAAGAAGAAACAATAAATTATTCGTATAATTTGCTTATTGATGGTAATTATTTCAAACCTGTTACATTAATTAATAAGAAAACAAACAAAATAGAACCGATACCATATATAACAGTTGAAGGTGGAGATAATAAATATGCGTCAATCGCAGCGGCATCTATACTGGCAAAGGTTGAAAGAGATAGATATATAGAGGTCCTATGCCAAGAAAATCCCACATTATCAGAATATTATGGTATAGATTCTAATAAAGGTTATGGCGCAAAAAGACATTTAGATGGTATTAAAGAACATGGAATCACAATTTGGCATAGAAGAAGCTTTGGAATTTGTAAAAATTATACTTAAACTAGCATTAAGCAATAACAAAAATTACAAATAAAATTGAAAGTAAAAATATAATATTGTAAATATACATTACTTTATACATTGGAACAAATACTTAAAATCTTGTTATAATTAACTACAATAAAAATGCGCGTACTTGTTTTTGATACAGAAACTACTGGTTTACCAAAAACTAAAATAATTAATCCCGACACATTTCATTTATGGCCAAATATCGTACAACTAAGTTTCGTTATTTATGACACCGAAAAAAACGATATTGCTGAAGCCAAGGACTATATTATAAAAGTTGACGAAACGTTTATTATAAATGAAGAGTCAACCAAAATTCATGGAATTACAAATGAAATTTCCAGATTAAAAGGTATTCCAATTGAAGATGCGCTCAAGGAATTCTTTTATTATTTAAGGAAGGCTGATAAACTTGTTGGTCACAATGTATCATTTGATATTAATATGATAAAAATTGAATTATTGAGAATTATTTATTTAAATAAAGTTAAGGCAACAAAAAAAACAATTTCAGAAAACAAGTCAAATCTACACTATGTTACAAATTATAAAAACATAGTTTGTACTTTACAAGAATCCATTGAGTTATGCAGCATTAAAGCAATCGACAAATATGGTAAGACCTATACTAAATGGCCAAAATTATTAGAGTTACATCAAAAATTATTTGAATCTACACCAAACAATCTTCATAATTCATTTAATGATATCCTTGTAACGTTGAGATGTTTTATTAAAATGAATCTGGGAATTGATTTAAATGAAGAATGTAGTAATTTTAAAAACATAGTAAACACAATTGGGCTATTTTAAAATAATGTAAAAGGTTATACAGCAATATTTTATTTATATAAAAAATATAAATAAAATCTATAAATAAAATCTATAAATAAAATTTATAAATAAAAACAAATCAAAAACTAATATTTTATGCAGAACACATTTCACAAATTTCATCTTTTTCTTCTACTCTTTCATTTGCCTCTGGTTCAATTGTAAATTGCTGCGCCTGATGCTTTGCCTTTCTTCTTAAATAATAAATTCCTGTCTTTAGACCTTTTTTCCAAGAGTAGAAATGCATGGAAGTCAAAGAGTTGTATGTTGGGTCTTCAATCCAAAGATTTAAACTTTGACTTTGGCAAATAAAAGCTCCTCTGTCTGCCGCCATATCAATAAGGTGTTTCATAGGCATTTCCCAAACAATTTTATATTTATTTTTAATTTCTTCAGACAATATATTTAATTGTTGAACTGAACCTTTATTGGCAATAATGTTATTTTTTACCTGTTCATTCCATAAACCTAAATTAATTAACTCTTTCATTAAATACTTATTAACAACAACAAATTCTCCCGCAAGTGTTCTTCTTGAATATAAGTTGCTTGTAAAAGGTTCGAAACATTCATTGTAACCGAGAATTTGTGATGTAGACGCAGTGGGCATTGGCGCAACCAAAAGCGAATTTCGTAAACCATATTGTTTAATAGATTCTTTAAGTTTAACCCAATCGTAACGAGCGCTAGGAATAACATTCCACATATCAAATTGTAAAACTCCCTTTGAAGCAGGTGAACCAATAAATGAACTATATGACCCACAGGCAAACATATTCTCTAAGTCGTCTTGAGATTTAGCACAATGAGGTTTAAAAGCGTCGACTTCAAAATCGTTTAACAAAGCGTGTTTATGTATTTTGATACTATTGTAGGATGTAGATTTTATGTTATTATAACGCTCAATAGCAATTTCATTACTTTTCTCTAAGGAGGCATGATAAATAGTTTCAAATATGTGTTTATTAATTTCTTTTGCTTGTTCAGAGTGAAACGCTATATTAAGCAATATAAATGCGTCCGCTAGACCCTGAACGCCAACTCCAATAGGTCTATGTTTTAAATTACTAGTTCTCGTTTTTTCCGTCGGATAAAAGTTTATATCAATAACACGATTTAAATTATTGGTTATTACTTTTGTAACTTGATGAAGCCTATCGTAGTCGAATGTTTTTGTTGACTCATTGACAAACGCTGGCAAGGCGATAGAAGCTAAGTTACAAACCGCGGTCTCTTTATCGTCAGAGTATTCTAGGATTTCTGTGCATAAATTTGAACTCTTAATGGTGCCTAAATTTTGTTGGTTAGATTTGTTATTTGCGGCGTCTTTATAAAGAATGTACGGTGTTCCAGTTTCCATTTGTGAGTCTAAAATTTTAAACCATAAATCGCGAGCGTTTACTATTTTACGTGCCTTTCCATCGGTTTCATATTTTTCATAAAGTGCGTTAAAATTCGCGCCATAAACATCTGACAATCCAGGGCATTCGTGAGGGCAAAACAAAGACCATTTCGCGTTATTTTTAACACGTTCCATAAAAAGGTCAGAAATCCAAAGGGCATAAAACAAGTCGCGAGCCTTTAATTCTTCGTCTCCATGGTTTTTTTTTAATTCCAAAAATTCTTCTACATCTGGATGCCAAGGTTCTAAATAAATCGCAAAAGAGCCGTTTCTTCTACCAGATTGGTTTACGTAACGAGCGGTGCTATTAAATACGCGCAGCATTGGGACAATGCCATCAGTAACCCCGTTTGTTCCTTGGATATGACTTCCTTTTGCCCTAATATTATGAATATGAAGACCAATGCCGCCTGAATATTTAGATATCTGTGCACAATCTGTAAGTGTATTGTATATACCTTCAATACTATCATCTTCCATTGCGATTAAATAGCAACTAGACAATTGCTGCCTAGGGGTACCGGCATTAAAAAGAGTTGGGGTTGCATGAGTAAAGAACTTTTGAGACATTAAATCATACGTTTCTTTTACAAGACGAAGCTGCTCATCTTGGTTTACACAATTTAAATCACCATGAATTCCAATGGCAACCCGCATCCACATATGCTGAGGTCTCTCCAAAATAGTGTTATTTACTTTAAAAAGATAGGCTCTTTCTAATGTTTTAAACCCAAAATAGTCAATTAGATAATCTCTTTCATGGTTAATCATATCATTTAACTGGTGCGAATAACGAGTCGTAAAGTCCCATAATTCTTGAGATACAAGTGGAGTATTAATTCCTTTTAAATTATTAAACTCATAAAGATTCTTCATTATATTTGAAAATAACGGGTCTGTATTTTTTTGATGATTTGAAATAATAATACGAGATGCTAGTGTTGCGTAATCTGGATGAATTGTCGTCATCGAAGCACATTGTTCTGCGGCTAATTCATCAATCTTCCCAGTTTGAATTTTATCATATAACTGGTCTATTACTTTCATAACTAATGAAGAATAATTAATATGAATTTCCGCTTCCAATCCTAATTTTTTTATTCTATTTAAAATCTTATCAAAGGCGATGTCTTGTAATTCACCATTACGCTTTGTAACCCGCATTTCATTTAATCCATCCATTATTATACAATTAATAAATTTATTTTTAAACCGATTTTATTAAAGAATAAAATTTTGAAATATATAAATTATATATTTTGAAATATATATAAATTATATAAATTATATATATATATATGAACCAAATCGCATTTGTATTTCTTATTTTAGTATTAGCTCTAGGGTTGCCGCTTTTTTTTAAGATAAATGAATCGTTAAAAAAAATGGAAGGGTACTCAAATTATACTTTAGACATAGCTATGGGAGGATTTCCTGCAGCTCAAACAGACGTATTAGTTCAAGAATCTTATCCTAGAATAAATAAGTATGGTATATCAAATAACACATCAAATGATATGTGGTGGCATTATCCTACTTTTAAGCTAGGGTCTTACGACCAAATAACAAACAATATAAAATATCCGAATAATCCAGATGTTGGAAGATGTATGCCTGGTTCAATGTGTGGCTCATTATACCATGAAAAACAACAAATGACAAATTATGTAAATCCATTGCCACCAGTAAACCCGTCATGTGGTACTCGTATCGGTTATTTTACAACAAATAAAAATTTATTGCCTTTTAGAACAGATGTTCCAAATATTTTATATTAATTACAACTTTACGTTTACTTCTGTATCTATTTTAATTATTTTATTAAATTTCAGTAGACAACCTTGAGATTCATTATTATTTGTATTTATAAAAGGACTTGAATATTCTTTTTTGGGTTTTTTATTTGGCGCCCGGTGTTCATAACCAGTTACACGTTCTTCTTCAATAGTTTTCCATACTTTTTCCAACTGCCCAATATTATTTTGAAACCAGTCATGCTTTCTTAATACAAGAACACAACTGAATACTTGTAATTTCCAATAAATAAATTTTAAAAACGTATAGTTATATTTGTCTGATTGATAGAGAGAAATAGTTTCCTCTTCCCAATCGAGAATTTGTTGATTGCTCGTTACATTAAGAGGCTTATAGGCATAAAATGGGTTACCATCTTTTTTATGAAAATAAATAAAAATTCCTTTTTGCTTTCCATCAGAAGAAATAGTAATATCATTTATACAATTTTCATCATCACAATTAAAATCCGCTTCATAGCTATGTCTATCAGGATACTCTATAAACTTCGTTTCTAAAAAATCACATTCATTCAGGTCACAAACCTCCATTTGAAGCTGCATCTGTACCCAATATTCTTTTTTAGGAATTCCGGTTATTTCTCGACTAACAACATTTTTGATTTCCAACATTCTGCCAAAACGGTCGGAACTTTTATTAACAACGATTCCATCAGGTGATGCCCCTATAAAGTTATATTTAGAATGTTGAATACAACCAAAATCTTCTACTTTAGCCCCATATTTTTGTTCGTATAATAAAACAGATAATGGTTCATATTTTTGCCCCCAATGGAGCGGGGTATTTGTATTTACCATTTTAATTTTATCCCCGTTTAAATCGTCCTCGCTTGTTTTTAATGGTTGACATTTTTCATAAATAAGTTGATTTACAGCGGATTGAGATTCAAACGCCTTCCATGCATTGCTTGCAGTAATTAAGTTCCAACGAAATTTATACCATCCATCAGTTCTTTGAGTTTCTTGTGGAATATCCCTTAACTCTTGTATTCTTTTTTCAATAATATCAATATTTTCTTCCGTAATTTCTTGTATTTCGATAATATTAGGTTCAGATGATTTATCTGGATGAAACGTGTTAATAAAAATAGTTAATGCATCTTCTAAAAGGTCGTTTAAGTCATCTTCAATAAAATCGCTTTCTAAAATATGGTCTTCTAATTGAATGTAAAAAATTTCTTGAATTTCTTCTAAAAGTATTTCGTTAAAATTTGGCTCTGACATTGCAGTTGGGTTTTCCTCAATGTACTCCTCCATTAATTTAAACGCGGTCTCATATAAATCTAATGTATATTCTTCTGTAAAAATGGTTGGTTCGTCTTCAAATACTAATGTATCGAGAACATCTTGTAGGTCTTCTAAATCTGAAATATATGTAGTCATCTTTATATATATTTTTAAGTTGTTTTTAATATATTATTACTTCACTTTAAAAACATACATATCATAAATAATACTATTTTTTAAAGTTTTGTATTTTAATTATCTTCATCTGATTCGCAATCATTGTCATTGTCATTATTTTTTGCCTCATTTATTTTATTTCTTAGAGTTCCATTTCCTTTTTTTACTGAAAGAGACTTTAATGTAGAAATACGCTTGTCCATATTTTTAAGAGTAAAATGCTTAATGCTTTTTACATATGTTAAGGCAGGTATTTCTTTAACAACACCGTTTAACTTATCATATGCGACATCTTTAACCCTTTGTAATTTTTTTCTGTCTAACGCATCTTTAAAAAAAGCAACTAAAAGTTTACATTCATTTTCATCTAAGTCCTTTTCTTTTTTATATAATTCTACGAATTCAATGAGCTTTTTTGTTTTAATTGTTTTATTTAATTTACACCAGGGTTCATTGCTATTATTATTTTTTTCATTTTCCAAAAATTTTTCCAGATTAGACATATCATTAGAAGATTTTGTTTCTTGTAATGGGTTACCATTTAGCAACATGGTTTTATACTTAATATTTTTAAGCTCTTGGCATTCATCGACAATGTTCATTTCTTCCATAACTGATTATATACTAATATATATAATTAAGTTTAACTTAGTTTCGTAGAACATTTATTTATTACACAATATTTATATCAGTTAATTATAAATTATAATATAAAAATATTTTATAAAATATTATTATATGTCAGAAGAGCATAAAAAAATAAGTATTACAGGATGTAACAATAGATATCAAATAAAAAAAATGATAAAAGACCATAATGTTGAAAAAGAGATAAAAAAACGCGTGGTATCTGAAAAGTGGTGTTTTTCTGACGAATGTTTTTCATATCCATATCAAATACAGTTATTAAACAGTATTTTAAAAAATCAATTTCAATGTAATGATGAAATTACAAAGATAGCTATTCAAGAAATAAATAAAAAAATATCTGGTTACAAACAACAAGATACAATTAAAAAGCATTATGAAGTTGAAAATTTTTTAACATTTGAATCGGTTATAAATAAATTAGTCGAATCCGAGCTAAAATGCCGTTATTGTAAATGCGAAATGAGTATTTTATATGATGTTTCAAGAGAAATGAAACAATGGTCGGTTGATAGAATTGATAATGATAAAGGACACAACATAGATAATTACCATATAGCGTGTTTAGAATGTAATTTAAAAAGACGCCGCAGAACAGATGAAAAATTTTTGTTTACAAAACAATTAAATATCGTAAAACAATATAATTAAAACTTATTATATTTAGTTTACTAATAATATTTAATTCCTATACAAATATTATTAGTATGGAATGGAAATGGACAAAAGCCGAACCTTATGAAAGGTCCAGAAGATTAAAACATGTTACAGAGATAGAATCCCAGGAATTTAGTAAAGAAGTCGAAACAGACGCTTATACATCTGCATTAAATCATGATGAAAACACATGGGATATTTTAAACCAATCTTCATCTGGAACTGGGTTCAAAGTATCTAATAAGAGAGAAGAATTAGACACCAAAATAGCAGATAGACATTTGGTTCAACAAAGAGGATTTAATCCTTTTTTAGGAGAAAATGATTACGTGAATGATGTTACTATTAGAGACCAATTTTTAAAACCTTTGAATACAACTTCAGATAGAATATCAACTAATATGGATAAATAGATTTTAAGCTAATGATTTATTACACATACTGTATAACAAACGGTTTAAAAAATAGGCAATAAAAATATAAAAAAATATAACTAGAGCGTGAAGGCCCATTTTGAAATTTAGTTGGGTAGGTTTTTTAATCACCAATAGTACTCCAGAAATTAACGCAACAACTAATAAGAAAAAAAAGAAAACAGTCATAAAATAAAAATAAAGACATGCGTCACTATTTAAAGGACCAAAAAACATATTTTGTAAGCTTGTCATATATATTAGTTTTTTATTTTTATTAAATATAAATATAAATTATATAATAAGTAATAAACAACTTAAAAAATTTTTGAAAAACTTAAATAATGAACACAAACAATGTTTATACTACGCAAAACGAATTACTTCTAAATAATTTAATGGATTTTTATAAAGATGAAAAATATTTAACTAGAATGCTTAAAATAATTACAGGTGAATCAAAAATTTCTCTTAGAATTGTCGATTGGTTTTCAACAAATTATGCCAAAAAATATTATACGCTGTATACGATTAATGACCCAAATTGTCAAATTAGAAGATTTAAGGTTTATTTTGACTATAAACTCAAGTTAAAAGCCTATTCAAAAAAAAGGTTTGACCCATTTTGCAGATGGGAAAGGATAAGTATTCCATACAAAAATGAAACTTGTATTGAAACCACAATTGGTCAACTTAATTTTTTTAAATGGGCGATTGAAAACAAAGTCATAGAATACATAGAAGAAAATTATGAAACTATAGAGAAGGATATGAATAGTAGAAATAGTACATCTAAGAGAAAAGAAACTATTATTGACAACTCTAAAACTAGAAAAAAGAGAGAAGAATTATCCATTTCTGCAACAAAAAGCATAAAAAAGGAAGATGTTGAAATTGTAGTTCAATTTAATTAAAAAATTAAATATTCAATTATATTAAAAAATTAAATATTTAAAAATAACTTAAAAGGTTTAATAATGGGAAACACACAATCGACACAAAAAATTAACTATGAAGATATTCAATATGTTATTAATAATTCACAAACACACTTGCTAATAAATACATTAAATGAGTCTGAACAAAATTGTCTTATTATAAATACAATAAATATAAAAAATGAAGAGGCAATAGTTAACAAGTTAATACAAACCGGAGGAAAAAACGCAAAAATTATAGTTTATGGTCGTAATTGTAATGACGAAAAAATATATACAAAATATAATCAACTTAAATCCTTAGGATTTTACAATGTATATATTTATGTAGGAGGATTATTTGAATGGTTAATGCTGCAAGACATCTACGGAGATACCGAATTTCCAACAACGCAAAAAGAATTTGATTTTTTAAAGTACAAGCCTCACAAGACATTAAATATTCAATTGTTAGAGTACTAATGATTAATTTAAATTTAATGGTATTGCTTGATTTGATAAATAATCCGCTCGTTTATTTAGATTTCTGTAAATATGTTTATAAAATATATTATCAAATTTATTTTCTAATTCTTTAGCTTTTTCATATAATTCAATTAAGTTTGGCGAATTGCATTTATATTTTCCTGTCATTTGATTTATTACTAATAGGCTATCACCTTCTACTAGTAAAGTTTTTATATTTAATTTGTTAGCCGCCTCTATCCCTAATAATAAGCCATTATATTCAGCTTTGTTATTTGTTTCACTTTTGCCAACAAATAAACAATCTGACCATATTTCTTTGTCATTATAATATATTACGGCACCGCAACCAGCGAGTCCTGGATTTGATTTGCTACAACCATCAAACTGTAGTTTATAATTATTTTTCGGTAAAATTTTTTCTGTCATTTACAATATTATATATTGTAATAATTATTTAATTTATTTTATATAATAATATAAAATATGTTAAAAATTATTTTGCTTTTATCTTTTTTCGCAAATATTATTTTTGCCGATACAGAATGTCCTATTGTTTCAAGTATTGGCGATAGACGTAACGATAAAAATAAACTAAGACTTGTTCAGTATAATGTTGAGTGGCTTTTTATAGATTATTACGGCAATATGAATTGCCCTGGAAATGGTTGTACATGGAAAAATCTAACGGAAGCCCAAACTCATATGGATTTTGTTTCTAAAAGAATAAAAGCTATTAACCCGGATATAATAAATTTTTGTGAAGTAGAAGGTTGCGATGAACTTAACATCTTAAAAGACCAATTAGACGGAACGTATATGCCGTACTTAAAAAAAGGCACCGACACGGCAACTGGCCAAAATGTTGGGATGCTTACTCGTGTCGACCCTTTGAAAAACTTATACCGAACTGAACTTAAATATAATTATCCTACACCTGGTTCAAATTGCGGATACACTGGTTCAGTAAGTTCTTCAGGAGTCAGCAAACACTATATTACTGAGTTTAAATTCAATGACATAAATGTGGCATTTATTTCCGCGCATTTAATAGCGATTCCAACAGATTCTTCACGATGTGCTCAGAGAGAAGCTCAGGCTTCCGTTTTACAAACAGTAATTGTTGATTATATTGCGCGCCATTATGAAGTTATCATGATTGGAGATTTTAATGATTATGATGGGGAGGAACTTGATGTAAATAACCATAAACCAACGTCGCAAGTTTTAGATATTTTGAAAGGAATAAAAGGTGAATACGCTGGTGTTTATCAGCTTCATAGTGCGGCCGAAACTATTCCACAGAATGAACGTTATAGCGATTGGTGGGATTCAGATAATAACTGTAATACTGCGTCTAAATATGATTATTCAATGATTGACCACATATTAGTAACTGATGCGATAAGAAAAAATATTGTGAATACTTTTATTTATCATGAATATAATGAATATTGTGGGAAATATGACTCTGACCATTACCCGGTTGTAGTTGATTTCGTTTTTAGTTGATTTAATTGTGTTTTTTTAAAAAAACTAAATCCTCCTGTGCCTGTACATGCTTTTGAAACGCTTCTTTTTTTGAATATTGAGTTATAAATAAGTTGTCACTTATATATGTTAATACACGCGACTCAAATAATTTTATAGCTCTTTCTAAAGCCTTATCGTATTCCAATTTTTCTACAAACATTCCATAAATAACGCATCTATCAATATCATACGCAGATAATAAGTCTGCTTCTCTCACAATATGATAAGCTAATTGATAATCTCCTAAGTTTGGATAACCATTTACTTTAACTTTTGAATAAGACATGGTTTCTATTATTTTACCGATAATTTCTATTTCATCATGTTTCATATTTTCAGACAAAAAAGTTTTATATCTTTGAACACCTACTGTTTCATCCATATATTTTTTGTCACACATATCATGACCAATTGCTGCCATATAAATGATTTCTTTTTGTTCTTCTAAGTATGGATTTTTTACTAATTCGCTTTCATAAATTTTCTTAGCTAAACCAAAAACCTCCATACTATGTTTTAAAGCATGTGACTCGTCTATTTTGTAAAGATTACTCGTTTCAATAACATATTTAAACCCATTATTTATTAGATTGATTAAACATAACATGGTTGGCATAATTTTCATTTATTATATTTATTATATTTTTATTTTTAAATTTATATTTAATTGTTAATAAATGTATCTATTTCTTGAATCCATTTGTCAAGTTGATTGACGTTTTCATAAATATCAATGTTTCCGTCTAAAATTAACTGGTCTTTGCACGCACAGTCAACTAATTTGGGGTCCAACATATTATCATGGTACATGCTACAGTTATCTAAATATTCTAATGGAATATTAGATTCTCCATCTCTTGAACGTTTCAAAATTCTTAGATGGCATCTCTCAGGAGATGTTTTAACGTAGACGGTTTTATGAACTGGAAACTCCTCTGCAAATGTGTCAAACCAACTTAAATAAATTTTATAATTCACTTCTTCAATTTTTTTAGAGTCATATAACATCTTGGCAAATACCATTTTGTCTGTATATAAGCTTCTTTCTGATATAATAATATAAGGTTTATCGTTGCGGTGTTCCAAATAGTTTCCTATAATCATCTTCTTTGCGTCTCTTAAAACTTTTAATCTAGAAACGTATGCCATCATTTGGAATGAAAATGAATATTTATTTTGGTCTGAATAAAATTTTTCTAACATTGTTACACCATTTTCATCCGTGATTTTTTCCCAATCATCAACAGGCTCTTTTAAGAATAGTATATGGTCATTATCGGCATAATATTCTTTTAATGTAGACAATAATGTTGATTTACCCGAACCAATGTTACCGTCAATTGAGACAATTCTAGAATTAATTCCGTTGAAGTTCATTTTTCACTATATTATACATTTTATTTTATGTCCTTTTTTATAATCAATTTTATTAATAAAAAAAATTGATTATAAAAATATACTTAAAGATACATGTACATTATTAAATACTTACACCACAAAATGGATTTAAAACAAAGAAAGCTAAATCGTTCGGAATGGAACTCTATCGAGGTTGCGGTTCCAAAGACGGAAATAGATGTATTAAACCTTATTATTTCTGGGTTTTCTGATGTTAATGTTAGAATTAATAATAATTATTCTATCTTTACGTTTTTAAAGATAGAATATAACGAAAAAATGGAAGACCAATTATACAATAAATATTTGCGAGAAAGAGTTGACAAGATTGAAACCGAGATAAAAAATATTAACTCTGGGTATAAGGCTATGAAAATTGACAGTAAGGATAAAATGAATTCTGCCGATAAAATACGTTTAGAAAGATATGATGAAAATTCGCTAAAAAAAAATGACATATACGAATTTCTATTATTAAATCATATTGAGAAAATTATACATTACTCTACCAAAAAAGGAGACAGCTTCAAGTTGTTTAGTTTTCATTATTATACACTTTATAAATTAATTAGAAACAATATTTCAAAATTAAATCGTCATATTCTTGAAATAACAACTAGAATATTAACTTTGTTTGAGGAGAATATTAGTATTTCCGTTGTTATTGAAAATGCCGTTGAATTTATTGAGAAAAACGACAATATTTTAAGGTATAGCGATTTATGTCTTTACGAGCATCAAAAAGAAATATTTACTGCCTTTAAAAACGATAACCCAAAACTTGTATTATATATGGCGCCAACTGGAACCGGAAAAACACTCACTCCGATTGCTTTATCTGAAAAGAAAAGAGTAATATTTGTGTGTGCGGCTAGACATGTTGGGTTGGCATTAGCCAAAGCTGCTATTTCGGTTAATAAAAAAATTGCGTTTGCGTTCGGGTGTGCTAGTGCCGATGATATTCGGTTACATTATTTTGCGGCTAAGGTTTTCACTAAAAATAGACGAACCGGTGGCATTGGGAAGGTGGATAATAGTGTTGGTGACAATGTCGAAATAATTATTTGCGATATTAAATCATATTTGCCGGCAATGTATTATATGCTCGCGTTTAATAAAGCGAATGATATGATAATGTATTGGGATGAACCGACTATTACATTGGATTACGATGAGCACGAATTTCACAAGACCATTAGAAAAAATTGGAAGGATAACTTGATTCCTAATGTCGTGTTGTCTTCGGCGACTTTGCCTAAACTTAACGAACTTACTGAAACAATTCCCGACTTCTTAAATAAATTTCCAGGGGCAGAAATTTGTAACATTGTTAGTCATGATTGTAAAAAGTCAATTCCAATTATTAATAAAGACGGCTATGTTGTTTTGCCTCACTATTTAAATGAAGATTATGACGAAATGGTTTTAATTGCCAAACATTGTAAGAATTATTTAACACTGCTTAGGTATTTTGATTTGAAAGAAGTTGTCGTGTTTATATCGTACATTCTTAAGAATAATTTATCAAATAAAAAAATGGCGATTGAAAGACATTTTGAAACGTTAGATGATGTAAATATGACAAATATAAAAATTTATTATGTCGAGCTTTTACAAAATATTATCAGAGAGAATTGGCGGACAATATATTTAAATTTTAAAAATAATAGAATTCCTAGAATTATAGAAAATGAAAAAATTGACCCTAAAGGTAATAAAATAACAAAAAGTATAAGTATTGGGCCTACTACTACTATGTATCGAAATGATAATTTGAATGGAAAACCATTAACTAGATTAGCTAGTGAACAAGTACCATTAAAAACCGCAAGATTACAAGAAAATAGTAAAGGAACGTCGGGTGCTTATGTTACAACTAAGGACTCATATACTCTAACAGATGGTCCTACCATATTTATATCGAATGACATTGAAAAAATCGCAAAATTTTGTATTCAACAGGCAAACATTCCATCTGCTGTTATGGATGAAATTATGAAAAAGATTCAATATAATAATGCAATTAACGAGCGTCTACATTTGTTAGAATCAGAAGTAGAAATTATTAAAGACCAGGCTGATAAAAAAGCTATGAATGAAGTTTCAGGGTTTCATGCCGGAATAAAGGTTAATGGTAGAAATAAATCATCCAAAGACTCTAAAAAAACAAACCGAGAAACAAATGAAGAACTAGAAAGTAAAGGAGCGCTAGGAAAGCTTACAACAGAAATAAATTCTCTAAGGTCAATGATAAAGCTGGCTACTTTGAATGACACATTTGTTCCAAATAAAAAAATGCACTTGGACAAATGGGCGGAAGAATTAGAAACAAAGGGCGCTTTTACAAGCAACATTGATGAAACTGTTGTCGGAGATATAATGGCACTGAATGGTGTAGAAAATTCGTGGAAAGTTCTTCTTATGATGGGCATTGGTGTATTTATAAATCATGATAACATTACCTATACTGAAATTATGAAGCGTCTTGCGGACGAACAAAAACTGTATATGATTATAGCCTCGAGTGATTATATTTATGGAACAAATTATCAGTTTTGTCACGGTTATTTGAGTAAAGATTTGGATTTAACGCAAGAAAAAATTGTCCAAGCTATGGGTAGAATTGGTAGAAACAATATTCAACAAACTTATACGATACGTTTTAGAGATGACGCACAGATTCTCAAATTATTTACATCTGAAACAGATAAACCCGAAATTATAAATATGAATAAATTATTCAATACTCGTAAGCTAATTTGGAAGGACAACGCGTATATTGAGGTTCAAGATGATGAAGAGGTTATAGATGATGAAGATGAAGAGGATGAAGACGTTGAGATAGAAGAAAATTAATCGTGAACTGTAAAATATTATAAACATTTTTATAAAAAATTGATTTATACCTTTTCTCATTTTAAATTCCGATTTAGAGTGAGGTTATACATGTTACGTAACAACTTGAAGCAAAAATCATAAATTTTTCATTTTTCAGAGGGTCTCACCCTAACTAGTTATTTTTCTCTCCCGTTTTTGTGAGAAAAAAATATAAATTGTCGCAACTGTGTTTTATTTCTTTGCTTTGCCAGTTGGCAAAGCAATAATTTTATAACGTTTATACATAATAATTTATTAAGTAGACATTAAATTTTATTATATTCGTACACCTTCTCTCTTAAAGTGTTATAATATTCAAATCTTTCGTTTGATAATTCAGATGGATATACTTTACAATTACCTGTTGCGATAGTTTCTGTTTTTTTCTTATCTACTATGGAGTTAGGATTATTTTGAATAGTTGTATTATAAATACGTGAGGTTTTCCATCCTTCTAATACTTTTTCAAAAATAAAAATAACTTCTTCGCCAGAAATGGAGCGCTTATCTTTACGTTTTTTCTCTCTTCTTTCTTTCTTCATTTGTATAAATT
>Ga0209550_10000632_pt1 | contig 33427 bp, 35 predicted proteins | sample LauGreSuBDMM15SN_2_FD_187567 | JGI IMG/M metagenome (GOLD analysis project Ga0209550, IMG submission 187567) | Freshwater lake microbial communities from Lake Michigan, USA - Su13.BD.MM15.SN (SPAdes) (version 5) | ecosystem: Environmental > Aquatic > Freshwater > Lake | place: Lake Michigan... | reverse complement strand
ACTCGTCAAGATCGGCTCAACTGTTTTGGGTGGCGGTGGCGGTGGCAAAGATGACTTCGCTCAAGGTGGAGGAACATCTGCCTCTGAAGTCACCAATGCCCTAACAGCAATTGAGAAAGCTCTTTCAGGTAATTAATGGCGCGAATCGGGCGTCGAATTGCCTTCGATTACGGTGATGTGCGCATCGGCGTTGCAATCTGTGATCCTGATGGAATTCTCGCAACACCTATCGCTACTCTGCAAAGTAAGAATCCAGGCCTTAAGAGTGAGATCGCTAAATTATTAAGCGAGTATGAGCCCGTTAAAGCCTACGTCGGAAACCCCAAGTTGTTAAGCGGTGGCGATGGCGAAGCTGTCGCAAAAGTTTTAGCCTTCACTGAATTCTTAACTGCTAACTTTGATCTACCGATAACGTTGGTTGATGAACGACTATCAACTGTCACAGCGGCGCGGCAACTGCGCGAATCAGGCGTTGACTCAAAAGGCGCAAAGTCATTAATTGATGCCGCCACCGCTGTTGCAATCCTTGAGCAAGGCTTGGCAAATGAAATTAAATAGAGCTGCTCTCGCACGTGTGATTGCCGCCTTAGCTGTTGTATTCATATTTACGGGTGGTCTCCATGAAATGCGCAAAGGTGGTGGGGGAGCACCCGACTTTCCGTGTCAAGCCAGCGATAGTAAAGATGTAACAATTTCTATTGAAAAAGGAGCAACTGGAGCGGTTATCGCGCAACAACTCTTTGAGGCTAACGTCGTTAAATCTATTGCATCTTTTTTCCAAGTTGCAGTTACTGATAAACGTTCTGAGAGAATTGCACCTGGATCTCACAGAATCCAATTAAATCTCTGTGCTAAAGATGCCCTTGATCAGCTTTTGGATCCGAAGCGAATAACAAATTTGATAAGTGTTATTGAGGGTGCATGGAGCAATGAAATCGCTGATGCAATGGTGGCCTCAGGTTTTTCCCGAAACGAAGTAATTAAGGCAATGAAGTCAGTAGACCTTCCCCCTGGTTTCAAAACACTAGAAGGGTTGCTCTTTCCTGCGCAGTACTCATTTGAAGATAAGACAACAGCACAGAGTGCAGTGTCTTCAATGATTGATCGGGCCTTATTGGAGATTTCCAACTCTGGGATCGCAGCAGGTAGCGGAAAGTACTCACCGCAACAATTATTAATCATTGCCTCGATTATTCAAGCAGAGGGAGAGCCCAAGGACTTCGGTAAAGTCTCACAGGTTATTCGTAACCGCCTAAAAATAGGTATGCCTTTGCAGATGGATTCAACTGTTCACTTCATTCAAAAACTGCGGGGCGACATTTTTCTCAGTACAAAATCGACTCTAATTAAGTCTGACTACAACACTTATCGTAAGTACGGATTGCCTCCCGGCCCGATTGGAAATCCGGGGTTAGCGGCCATGATTGCAGCGGTAAGCCCTGAAGCTGGTGACTGGATCTACTTCATCACCGTCGCGCCAAGCGACACACGTTTCACATCATCACTTGATCAGTTCAATATATGGAAGGCTGAGTACAAGAAGAATTTACGTGCCGGAGTTTTTGGGAGCGCCAAGTGAGTCAGAAATCTTTGCGGGGCGCGGTTCTTGGATACCCGATCAACCACTCTCTCTCACCTTTTTTACATAAGAAAGCTTTTGATTTATTAGGAATCACGGGTGAATATTCCGCGATAGAAGTAAAGAGTGGCGAACTGCAAGACTTCTTAGATAAACGCGGACAGGATTTTGATTATTTCTCATTAACAATGCCGCTCAAGGAAGAAGCGCTCGACTTAAAAATGGACATTGAGATCGACGCTTTGGGGAAACGAATTCAATCCATTAACACTTTGATTCGCACCGAGAGCACCTGGAGCGCAACGAGTACAGATGGTTCAGGCTTCATCAAGTCACTCAACAATGCGGGGTACTCAGAATTTAATAAAGTTTTAGTTTTAGGCGCAGGAGGAACAGCCCGCGCAGTTGCCGGCGCGCTGGATGACATCGCAGCATCTGTTGATGTAATGCGTCGTAGCGTTAGACGCAGTTCTGCGATTGCGGCTTGCTTTGAGAAGATCGAGTGCCATTTTCTAGATTGGGATGATTTAGTTGATCTAAGTAGTTATGACTTGGTGGTTAACACCACGCCATCAGGGGCTGCAGACCTAGTTGCCGAAAATCTTCCACATCAGATTAGCGGGCTTCTCTTTGATGTTTTATATAAACCTTGGCCGACTTTGCTTGCGCGACGTTGGGGTGATTCCGGAGGTAAGACCGTAAGCGGACTCGAACTGCTGCTCTATCAAGGTATCGATCAACTCAGCTTAGTGACCAATCTTGATGTAAGTTCCATAGATAAAGATCTACGCCTCGCCTTAAGTAACGCCACGATTTAATCCACAGGGCTAAATAACTTAATCAATTTCAACTTATCCTCTTGGGGTGTATTTATCCCTAATCGTCTTCTCAATCTATATTTCATATGTTGATTTAAAGAGCCATAAGATCCGAAATAGAACGATCCTTCTCGCATTGATTTGCTTCGCATCTCTAACGCTTTTGGAGGATGGAATTTTCTATCCTCAAAGTGCGCTACTCGCTCTTCTCTGCTCTCCGCTGGCTTTGAAATTTAACATTGGAGCAGGTGATATCAAGCTATTTGCGACCTTAAGTGCATTCTTCCTTCCTTTGTCATTCGATACGACAGTTCAGTTCTTATCCGGTTTCTCAGCGATAGCCGCTCTCCTTGTGGTGGTAACGATCATCAAGGCGCGAACGCTGCAATCGAGTATCGCTCTTGCACCGGCTATATGCGGCGCGTTTATTTGGTGCGCGAGTTAGCGCCAATATCTGCCACAATATGTCAATGCGTTGGCTTACAGCAGGTGAATCTCATGGGCAGGCTTTGTCGGCAATCATTGAGGGAATCCCAGCAAGTATCGCCTTATCCTCCAAAGAGATTGATTTTCATCTTTCACGGCGTCGACTTGGTTTCGGTCGTGGCGCCAGACAAAACTTTGAGGCAGATAAGATCACAATCCTCGGTGGTATTCGTTTAGGCATGACGCAAGGTGGACCAATCTCTATTCAAGTTGGTAATTCAGAGTGGCCTAAATGGGAAAAGGTAATGTCTGCAGATCCTGTTCCATTAGATGAAATTAAGGATTTGGCGCGTAACGCTCCACTCACACGACCTCGTCCAGGTCACGCTGATTTAGTTGGAATGCAAAAATATGATTTAGATGATGCACGTCCAATCTTGGAACGCGCCAGCGCTCGTGAAACTGCGGCGCGCGTTGCGCTAGGCGCGGTTGCCAGAGCTTTCTTAGAACAGAGCGTTGGCGTAACGATTTTGAGTCACGTTGTTTCAATAGGACAAGCTCGGATTCCGGAAGGCACCGCACTTCCTCTTGCAACTGATATGGACCGTATCGATGCGGATCCGGTGCGTTGCGCAGATCCTGCTACGAGTTTGAGAATGGTTGCAGAGATAGAAGCCGCACATTCAGATGGAGACACACTTGGTGGGGTATGTGAAGTTCTCGCTTATAACTTGCCGCCAGGACTTGGATCGCACGTGCATTGGGACCGCAGATTAGATGCGCGTCTAGCCGGTGCAATGATGGGCATTCAAGCAATTAAGGGCGTAGAAATTGGTGATGGTTTCCGCACAGCAGAGCGTCGCGGATCAGTAGCGCACGATGAAATTGAACGTGGCGCAGATGGATTGATTACTCGTAGAACCGATCGCGCAGGTGGTACTGAAGGCGGTATGTCTAATGGAGAAATTTTGCGAGTCAGCGTTGCGATGAAACCTATTTCGACTGTTCCGAAAGCACTCGACACTATTGATGTAAAAACTGGAGAAGCCGCCAAGGCGATCAATCAGAGATCTGATGTTTGTGCAGTTCCTGCCGCGGGTGTCGTTGCCGAGGCTATGGCAGCTCTGGTTCTTGCTGAAGCAGTACTTGAGAAGTTTGGTGGAGATAGCGTCACCGAAACAAAGCGTAATTACGAGTCATATCTCGCTAATCTTCGATTTAAGTAGTCGTTGTGGCTAAATCAATAATTCTTATTGGTCCTCCTGGCTCTGGTAAATCAACCATTGGTAGGGCGCTTTCGCGTAAATTAAATATCTCATTTACAGATACCGATGATCTTATTGAAAACCGAACTGGAATCAGTATCTCTCAAATATTTATCGATAAGGGCGAACCTTGGTTCCGTGATTTGGAGAGAGAAGTACTGCAGGCAGAGCTAGCCAAAATAAATGGTGTTCTCTCACTTGGGGGAGGCGCCCCACTCTCTGATCCTGCGCAAGAGATGCTTCGCACGGTTGAAGCCGCAGTTATTTATCTAGATGTTTCGTTAGCTACTGCTGCGCCTCGCGTGGGTTTCAATCGTGATCGTCCGCTACTTCTAAATAATCCGCGAGGTGCTTGGCAGGAGTTGATGGATAAACGACGACCCATATATGAATCTTTAGCAACTCATGTAGTGAAAGTCGATGAGCGCGCTCCTAAGGATATTGTTGATGAGATTGTTAGACTTACCCAATGAGCACAATCAAGGTAAGTGCTGAACATACCTATGAGATATTAATTGACGTTGATTGGAAATCAGAGCTAACTAGGCTTCTTGTCGGTCGCACACGTGCTGCTCTTATAGTCTCGGAAGCGATGCAATCGCGCGTTGCGGAGTTAAACGTTGGCGATACTGAATTACTCACCTTCCCGGTTCCCGATGGTGAGGGTGGTAAATCCAGCGCAACGCTGCTGCAAGTATGGAATTGGCTTGGCGCTGCGGGATTCACGCGAAACGATGTGGTCATTGCGCTGGGTGGTGGGGCTACAACAGATTTTGGGGGATTTGCCGCGGCATCTTGGTTACGCGGAATTGATTGGATAGCAATTCCCACCACCGTTGCGGGAATGGTCGATGCTGCTGTTGGTGGCAAAACAGCGATCAATAGCGAGTACGGTAAAAATTTGATTGGGGCGTTTCATAGTCCGATTGCCGTTGTTATTGATTTCACTTGGCTAGAAACGCTCTCTGATCGCGATTACGCCGCTGGTTTGGCGGAAGTTGTTAAGGCAGGGTTTATTGCAGATGAAGAGATCCTAAATCTAGTGCGTGGTCAAACTTTGGCGCAGATTCGAGCAGATAAGGCAACTGTTAAAGAGATATTCACGCGCGCGATCGCAGTCAAGGCCAATGTAGTCTCACAAGATTTTAAAGAAAGCTTTGCACGCGAGGCGCTAAATTATGGTCACACGCTGGGTCACGCAATTGAACTTGAGTCGAAGTTTTCAATGCGCCACGGAGAATGTGTTGCGATTGGTATGGCCTTCATGGCGCAATTGCAATTGGAGTTAGGCTTGATTACAAAGGATTTAGCGAAGGATCATTTAGATATATTGGAAGGCTTGGGTCTACCGACTTCATATAAGCGGGCTGCGTGGCCGGTTCTCCTCGCAAATATGTCACTTGATAAAAAAGCCCGCGGGAAGTCCCTTCGGTTCGTTACCATTACCGGTATTGGCAAGACAGATCGTCTGGAGAACCCAGATGAGAAAGTCTTATTCTCGGCATATGAAAAGGTGAGCTCATGAAGGTTTTAGTAATCAACGGACCGAACTTAGCGCGCCTAGATATTCGCGATTCTGCAATCTACGGTGACATGAGCTACCCGCAGCTAGTCGCCCACATTGAAGGCGCGGCAAAGACGCATGGTTTCACTGCCGATGTTCGTCAAAGTGACGACGAAGCAACAATTATCTCTTGGTTGCACGAGGCAGCAGATGGATCGGTGCCGGTAATAATTAATCCAGCTGCATTCACACATTATTCATACGCAATTAGAGATGCAGCTGAATTGGTGAAAGCGCCGTTAATTGAAGTTCATCTTTCAAATCCCTTAGCGCGTGAAGAGTTTAGACATACCTCAGTAATTTCTGGAGTAGCCAATGGGACGATCGGTGGATTTGGACCAAATTCCTATGTATTGGCGCTAATCGCGCTGAAGGCCTTAACTAGTTAAATCTTCAGGTAAACTGCTCCAATAGCCTTCGAAAATCGGAGGCCAACCTCGCGTGGTAATCCCTTCGAACGCAATCGGTTGATTAATTACGCTGGTGCGTGAACTGGAGTTATCGTGGCAACAACAAATGATCTAAAAAATGGAATGACCTTAGATATCGACGGTCAACTATGGACTGTTGTTGAATTTCAACATGTAAAGCCAGGTAAAGGTCCAGCTTTTGTGCGGACAAAGCTCAAGCAGGTTTTAACTGGCAAGGTCGTCGACAAGACTTTCAATGCTGGCGTAAAGATCGAAATTGCGATCCTGGAAAAGCGCGAAATGAATTTCCTCTATAAAGAGGGTGAAGATTTCGTATTTATGGATAACAAAACTTTCGATCAGATGAACATTAGCGCTGCAACAGTCGGTGATTCAGCGCAGTACATGCTGGAAAATACCGAAGCAATTGTTGCGATTCACGAGAATAACCCACTTTATATAGAACTTCCGGCTTCGGTAGTTCTTACAATTACCTACACAGAACCTGGTTTGCAGGGCGATCGCTCCTCAGGAGGCACGAAGCCTGCGACAGTCGAAACTGGAATTCAAATCCAAGTTCCGCTCTTCATCAAGCAAGATGAAAAGGTTCTTGTAGATACTCGTGACGGATCATATTTGGGTCGCGCCAACTAGTGTCGGCCAGAAGTAAGGCTCGTAAGCAGAGCCTAGATTTACTTTATGAAGGTGACATTCGTGGTCAGGCACCAGCTGATCTCTTAGCGCTTAGAGATATTGCAGATGATGGCCCTGATGCGCGCCCGATTCGTGAATACACAAAAGAGTTGATTCTTGGTATCGCAGATAATCGCCGCAAGATTGATGAGTTGATCAGTACCTATGCCCAAGGTTGGGATATGGACCGTCTGCCTGCGGTAGACCGAAATATCCTGCGTCTGGGAATCTATGAGATTTTATGGTGTAAAGATTTGGAAGATGCAATCGCAATAGATGAAGCACTTAATTTGGCTAAAGAACTTTCAACGGATGATTCAGCAACGTATATCCATGGCGTGCTTGGGCGAATTGCTTCAATTAAAGAAAGTTTGGCGATTTAGCGCTAGCCAAAGGCGATATTTTCTTGCCGCAGCCAATCAGTTAGTTGGGTCTGACTCATCTCCAAAATTAGAGTTAGCGTATCTAAATCGGTACTTCGAAGAGATAACATTTCACCGTTCCAATCTCCTCTGCGTTGAGCAATTGCCACCAAGAAGTTATTGAGTTTTCCCAACCGTTCGTCTTCACTCTCTGAAAGCAACTTCCCAATACGGCGCTGATCAAAGCGTCTAAAGCGTGGATTTTCATCACGTCTCAGGCTCGGTTCGCTTAGTAGATCTGAAATCGGAATTGCAAATAAATTGGCGAGTTCGAGTGCGCGGGCCAGTGAAATTGCACGCGTCCCGCGTTCATATGAACCCATTACTACCGCTTTTATCGATCCAGCTGTTCTATTCTCGATATCGTGCAGGGTCCAGCCGCGAGATTTCCGGATTGTGCGCAAACGTGCGGCTACAGACTCAGGTGTAGGCTGAGTAAAAACTGAGTTATTTTTCATGCGCCAAAGGCTATTTGGCGCAGCACCACGCGTATTTTCTCCATCCACAGGATGAGGGGGAGTCGGTGTACCATTTGCCAACATCCTTTAACGACCCGTCCTGCGAGGCGGGGAAGGAGATTTAAATGAGCCTTGTCCTGCCTGCGCCAGATATATCCCGCGCGCTGACTCGCATTTCGCATGAAATTCTTGAGAGAAATGCTGGATCTAGCAACATCACTTTATTGGGGATCCCAACTCGCGGTGCACACCTTGCCAAACGCATCGCCGAAATTATTTCCAAAATTGAAGGCGTTCCCGTCCAGGTTGGCACCTTAGATATAACTCTGCATCGTGATGACCTGCGTATGCGTCCACCTCGAGCTTTGATGCCGACAATGATTCCTTCGCTCGGCGTTGAAGATAGAAATGTGATTTTAGTTGATGATGTTCTCTTCTCTGGTAGAACTATTCGCGCTGCGCTGGATGCCTTAGGCGAGATCGGACGACCTAAGAGTGTTCAGTTAGCAATCTTGGTAGATCGTGGACATCGAGAGCTACCAATTCGTGCGGATTACGTCGGTAAAAATATTCCAACCTCGGCATCGCAGAGCGTAATCGTGCACTTAACCGAGCTTGATGGTGCCGATGAAGTATTGATTGAAGGTGGCTCAGAGTGAAGCACCTTTTATCAATTAACGACCTCTCAAAAGTTGAGGCCATTTCAATATTAGATACCGCCCAAGAGATGGCACGCGTCAGCGATGGACCAATGAAAAAGTTGCCAACCTTGCGTGGTCGCACGATCGTAAATCTCTTCGCGGAAGATTCCACTCGCACACGAATCTCTTTTGAAGCGGCGGCAAAGCGGTTATCTGCCGATGTAATTAACTTCTCCGCAAAAGGATCAAGTATTAGCAAAGGTGAATCACTGAAAGATACCGCGATGACGCTGCAAGCAATGGGAGCCGATGCGGTAATCATTCGTCACAGTGCTTCGGGTGCTGCGCAACGATTGGCGGATTCTCGTTGGATGTCTGGAGCGGTAATTAATGCTGGAGATGGAACCCACGAACACCCCAGCCAAGCGCTACTCGATGCATTCACGATTCGGAAACATTTATCTAAAGGTGCTGACGATTTAGCTGGCTTACGAATTGCAATCGTCGGCGATGTTCTACATTCACGAGTGGCTCGATCAAATGTCCTTTTGTTATCCAAACTTGGAGCCCAAGTCATTTTGGTTGCTCCGCCTACGCTCTTGCCGGTCGGTGTGGAGAGTTGGCCGTGCACCATTTCTTACGATCTAGATGCGGTAATTGATGGGGTGGATGCAGTGATGATGCTGCGAATCCAAATGGAGAGAATGAACGAACTCTTCTTTCCAAGTGCTCGAGAATATTCCAGATATTTTGGATTAAATAGCGATCGAATTAGAGCGCTGAAACCTGATGCGATCGTAATGCACCCCGGGCCAATGAACCGCGGATTAGAGATTACTGCTGACGCGGCAGATGGTGCGCGTTCGGTGATTGTCGAACAAGTTGCAAATGGTGTCAGCATTCGTATGGCAGTTTTGTACTTACTCCTCGCGGGTAGCCAAGAGATTGGGGCAACGCTATGACACAGGCAAACTATTTACTTAAAGGCTTGACAATGCCTGACGGTAGTAAGAGTGACATTGAGATTCGCGATGGAAAGATTTCTGCTCTATCAACTACTTTGGCAAAGGCAGAAGGCGTAATTGAAGTTGATTTATCTGGTTCAGTAGCGCTGCCTGGCTTGGTGGATCTGCACACTCATTTACGCGAACCAGGAAAAGAAGATGCAGAGACTGTGTTATCAGGTTCTATGGCGGCAGCTAAGGGTGGGTTCGTAGCAGTTTCGGCTATGGCTAATACATCTCCAGTGGCAGATACCGCCGGTGTGGTTGAACAGGTTTACGCTTTGGGGCAGAGCGCGGGATATGTTGATGTATTTCCGATTGGCGCTGTAACGCGCGGCTTGTTAGGGGAGAACCTCTCTGAAATTGGTGCAATGGCGGATTCGCGCGCACGGGTACGAATCTTTAGTGATGATGGCAATTGCGTATTTGATCCATTGGTAATGCGACGAGCGTTGGAGTATGTAAAGAAGTTCGATGGCGTGATCGCACAGCATGCACAAGAACCACGCTTAACTATTGGTGCGCAGATGAATGAAGGCGAAATATCTTCACGCTTAGGCTTGAAGGGATGGCCAGCGGTAGCCGAAGAAGCGATCATTGCGCGTGACATATTAATTGCCGATCACGTTAAGTCTCGCTTACATATCTGTCACCTAACAACTGCGGGTGGTGTAGAAATAATTCGTTGGGCAAAAGCACGCGGAATGGATGTAACAGCAGAAGTTACTCCGCATCATTTATTGTTAACGGATGAGAGCGCGCTGAGTTACGATCCAATTTATAAAGTTAATCCACCTCTTCGTACTCAACGTGATGTTGAAGCTCTCCGTGAAGGTTTGGCCGATGGAACGATTGATATCGTCGCAACCGATCACGCCCCTCACCCAGCGGAAGCGAAAGAGTGCGAGTGGCAAGAGGCTGCTTTTGGAATGCTAGGACTAGAAAGTGCGCTGGCAATCGTTAATCAGACTATGGTGGCTACGGGGCTGATGTCTTGGGAGGCGGTAGCAGATCGAATGAGTTATGCGCCAGCGCGAATCGGCCGATATTCCGATCACGGACAGGAAATAGCGGTCGGAAACGTCGCGAATCTATCTGTGATCAATCCGACTCAGAGCGTTCGCGTAGATCGCGATCGCGTTGCATCCCGTAGTCGCAATACTCCTTTCCATGGAATGGATCTGCAAGGTGTTGTCACGGCAACCTTCTTCCGCGGAGCACCCACTTTTCTCAACGGTAAACTTTCTCCGCAAGGAGGTCAGTAGTGGCTAAAGCCTTTCTTGTATTAGATGATGGAAGAATCTTTGAAGGCAAGTCTTGGGCGGCCACCGGTCGCACATTTGGCGAAGCGGTATTCCAAACGGGCATGACGGGCTATCAAGAGACTCTTACCGATCCTAGTTATCATCGACAAGTTGTTGTAATGACCGCGCCACACATTGGAAATACCGGAGTAAATACTCCTGATAACGAATCGAAGAAGATTTGGGTTGCTGGTTTCGTGGTTCGCAATCCTTCTACAATCACGAGTAATTGGCGTAGCGAAAAAGATTTAGAAGTCGAGCTGATTGAGCAAGGAATTGTTGGAATACAAGGAATCGATACCCGTGCTCTCACTCGTCATTTACGCGATCGTGGTGCGATGCGAGTTGGAATTTTCTCAGATTTAGAAATCTCTCGCGAAGAGATGGTGATCGAAGTCCGAAAGACTGATGCGATGTCAGGTTCCTATTTAAGTGCAGATGTTTCGACCCCAAAGCCTTACATCGTTTCCGCAATAGGTGAGAAGAAATTTACCGTTGCTGCAATTGATCTTGGAATCAAGGGAGCCACACCTAGAGCCCTCGCCGCGCGAGGAGTAGAAGTGCATGTACTTCCGTTTAACTCAACGCTTGAAGATATAGAGAAGGTGCATCCGGACGGAGTATTTCTGTCGAATGGTCCGGGGGATCCTGCGACTATGGATGATGTAGTTGAATTGGTAAGAGATATCCTCTTGGAGGAAATTCCGATCTTCGGTATCTGCTTCGGTCATCAAATATTAGGCCGCGCTTTAGGTTTTGATACTTACAAATTGCAGTTTGGTCACCGCGGGATCAATCAACCAGTGTTAGATAAGAAATCTGGAAAAGTTGAAATCACGGCGCACAACCACGGTTTTGCAATCAAAGCGCCGACCGATGGGGTATTTAACACCGTCTTTGGATCTGGTGAAGTTACCCACGTTGGGTTAAATGATGGCGTGGTCGAAGGTTTACAGTTGTTAGAGCGAGGCGCATTTAGCGTGCAATATCACCCAGAGGCTGCAGCTGGCCCCCACGATGCCGCCTATTTATTTGATCGCTTCATTGATTTAATGGTTAAGTATCCACGCAAAGTAGGTTCAATTTAATGCCTCGCGATCTTTCCATAAAAAGCGTTTTAGTCATCGGCTCAGGTCCAATAGTTATTGGTCAGGCTTGCGAGTTTGATTATTCTGGAACTCAAGCGTGTCGAGTTTTGCGCGCCGAAGGTATTCGTGTGATTTTAGTAAATTCCAACCCTGCAACGATTATGACCGATCCAGAATTTGCTGATGCAACCTATATTGAGCCGATAACACCTGAATTCATTGAAAAGATCATTGCAAAAGAGCGACCAGATGCAGTGCTAGCAACCCTTGGTGGCCAAACAGCGCTTAATGCGGCTATTGGTTTGCAGAAGGCGGGAACGCTAGAGCGCTACGGAACAAAGCTTATTGGCGCAGATGTGGATGCAATTGAACGCGGAGAAAATCGTGAACTCTTTCGCGGCATTGTTGAAAAAATTGGTGGCGAATCTGCTAAATCAGTTATTTGTCACACGATGGAGGAAGTCATTGCAGGTGCTTTAATTTTGAAGTACCCAGTTGTTATACGTCCATCTTTCACTATGGGTGGACTTGGTTCTGGAATAGCCTTTGACGAAGAGAATTTGCGGCAAATCGCAGGCGCGGGTTTACGTCATAGCCCAACTTCCGAGGTTCTTCTTGAAGAATCTATCTTGGGCTGGAAAGAATACGAACTTGAAGTAATGCGTGATTCTTCCGATAACGTGGTTATTGTCTGCAGTATTGAAAACATTGATCCTATGGGCGTTCATACCGGAGACTCAATAACTGTTGCACCGGCGCTGACTTTAACTGATGTTGAGTTTCAAAAATTGCGCAATCTTTCGATCGATATCATTCGTGAGGTCGGTGTTGCTACTGGTGGATGTAACATCCAGTTTGCTGTGAATCCTGATGATGGCCGCATTATCGTGATTGAAATGAATCCGCGAGTATCGCGCTCAAGCGCACTGGCTTCTAAAGCTACAGGGTTTCCGATTGCAAAGATCGCTACCAAGCTAGCCATTGGTTACACCCTTGATGAGATCAAGAATGATATTACTCAAGTTACCCCAGCATCATTTGAGCCGACGCTCGATTACATAGTTGTTAAAGCACCGCGCTTTGCCTTTGAAAAATTCCCTGATGCAGACCCGAGGTTAACGACGACGATGAAGAGCGTGGGTGAAGCGATGGCGATTGGCCGATCCTTCCCTGAAGCGTTGATGAAGGCGCTTCGTTCGCTGGAACGGAAAGAAGCTATCTTTCAATTCCCAGTAGATACTTCGCAGATTGACAAAGCGGCGCTACTTAATGCTATGCAAATTCCCACCGAATATCGTCTTCAGCAGGTGCAGAAAGCTATGTGGGCAGGTGTGCCAATAGATGAAGTTTTTGCCTCAACAAAGATTGATCGCTGGTTCTTGCACCAAATTGAGTTAATAAACGAACGAGCAAGAGAATTGGCTCACCCAGGTGAGTTGTCCGAAAGCGTTTTGCGTGCCGCAAAAGAGATGAGTTTCTCAGACTCCCAAATCGCCGCTTTACGTGGTTTAACGGAGGAAGATGTTCGCAAGGCGCGTCATCGCTTAAATGTACGTCCGGTTTACAAGACAGTTGACACTTGTGCCGCCGAATTTGAGGCGTTCACTCCTTATCACTATTCAAGTTATGAAGAAGAGACAGAAGTTCGTTCTCGTACGAAACCTGCGGTGATTATTTTAGGAAGCGGCCCTAACCGAATCGGTCAGGGAATTGAATTTGATTACTCGTGCGTTCACGCCTCGTTTACTTTACGCGAAGCTGGTTTTGAGACAGTGATGATCAATTGCAATCCCGAGACAGTTTCAACTGATTACGACACATCAGACCGTCTCTACTTTGAACCACTCACTTTGGAGGATGTGCTTGAAGTAGTTCATGCCGAAACTTTGGCTGGGCCCGTACTCGGAGTTATCACGCAATTAGGAGGTCAAACACCACTTGGTCTAGCAGCTGGACTTAAAGCTGCAGGAGTTAATATTTTAGGCACGTCACCTGAAGCAATTAATCTCGCCGAGGAACGAGGCGCATTTGGAAAAGTTCTTGCAGAACAATCGCTTACAGCGCCAGAGTTCGGGATGGCTGCGTCGCAGATGGAAGCGTTAGACATTGCTGCACGTATCGGTTATCCAGTTCTAGTTCGCCCATCATTTGTACTCGGCGGACGTGGCATGGAAATTGTTTATGACGATGCGGCGCTCTCGGGATTCATTAGCCGTGCTACTGATATCACTCCAGACCATCCAGTACTCGTGGATCGCTTCCTAGATAGCGCAATTGAGATAGATGTCGATGCGCTATACGACGGACATGAACTCTTCTTAGGTGGAGTGATGGAGCACATTGAAGAGGCGGGAATTCACTCCGGTGATAGTGCTTGTGTGCTTCCTGCAGCGACGATTACTCCGGCTCAACAGAAGGCGATTCGTGAAGCGACGCTAAAGATCGCGCAAGGTGTCGGTGTCCTAGGGCTTATAAATATTCAGTTCGCACTTGCCGATGATGTTTTATATGTATTAGAAGCAAACCCACGCGCTTCTCGAACTGTCCCCTTTGTAAGTAAAGCAACAGGTGTTCCGCTGGCAAAGGCTGCAGCGAGATTATCTATGGGAACCACTATCGCTGAGCTTAAGATTGAAGGGTTACTACCGAATAGCGTTGATGGTGTCGCAAAGGGAATTTCAGTAAAAGAGGCAGTCCTGCCGTGGAATCGCTTCCGTCGAACTGATGGACGAGGGGTTGATGCGGTGCTCGGACCTGAGATGCGTTCAACCGGTGAAGTTATGGGAATCGCTGAAACATTTGGTGAGAGTTATGCGAAATCTCAAATAAGTGCCTTCGGCCCATTACCAAAGTCTGGGACTGTCTTTGTTTCGCTTGCCGATAAAGATAAAGCTTCCGGAAGTGCTCCTGCTAAAGCGCTCATTGCACTTGGTTTTAACTTGCTGGCAACGGGAGGAACCGCTGATTACTTGGCGGTTAATGGAGTTCTTGCACATAAGGTGCGAAAGAACTCAGAAGGCTCTGGCCCAATGGGGGAGCGGACTATCGTTGAACTTCTAAATAATGGAGATGTAGATCTAGTAATTAATACACCGGTGGGACGAGGAACGCGCGCTGATGGTTGGGCGATACGCACCGCAGCTGTTCAGCGCTCTATTCCTTGCATAACCACCACTGCAGGTTTTAGCGCTGCTGTTGAGGGGATAAAGGCGCTGCAACGTGGTGAACTAAGCGTCTCACCAATCCAAGAATGGTTGAAAAGATAATGTCTCAAATTAATCGATCAGCCGCGCAGATGAGCGCAACCGTATTAGCCAATAAACGTGTTGGTCAGTATCACCAGATTGTTTTTGGAATTGGTGATTTAGTTAAATCTTGTCGCCCAGGAAACTTCGTTGCAATCAAAGTGGGCGGAGACTCGTCGCGAATGATCTTACGTCGCGCTTTCGCGATATCGCGTGTTGCAGAGAGTGTGAGTTTTGGTGGAACCATGGAGTTGATCGTTGCCCCTCACGGAACAGGCTCTAAGTGGCTCTGCTCGCAACCAGAAGGAGCTGAAGTAGATATCGTGGCACCGCTCGGCACTGCCTTCGGTATTCCAACAGCGCCGGTAAATGCTCTTCTTGTTGGTGGTGGTTATGGATCCGCGCCACTTTTTGGTTTAGCTGAAGCTTTGAAAACGCGTGGCTGCAAAGTTGACATGCTCCTTGGCGCATCCACCGGTGCCAAGATCTACGCGCCAATGGAAGGCAAGCGAGCCGTTAACTCTCTAAAAATTTATACTGAAGATGGAACGATGGGTGAAACTGGTCGCGTCACGGAACCAATCAAAACGCTCATTGATAATAGAGAAGTCGACGTTATTTACTCTTGTGGCCCGATGGGTATGTTAAGTGCGATATCAGCGTTAACACTTGGAACCGATGTAGTCCATCAATGTGCAGTAGAAGAGGCGATGGCATGCGGAATAGGAATCTGTATGACCTGCGTTCTTCCAGTAATGGGAGAAGATGGCAAAATTGCGATGTTGCGCTCGTGTATTGATGGTCCAGTTATGGATGGCGCACAAGTTCAGTGGCAGATGGTCGGCCAAGTTCCGGAAGGCACCCCTTGAACGCCTTTGATTTCTCCACCACTTTAGGAAATGCCTTCTTTAATACCCCGATATTCACTGCCAGCGGTTGCGCTAGTTCAGGTAAAGAGTTGGCGCAATTCTTTGATTTAAGAGATATCGGAGCGGTAGTTACAAAATCGGTTATGAATAAACCGAGATATGGCAGACCAACTCCTCGGATGGCAGAGACTCCTTCGGGAATGCTTAATTCAATTGGTTTACAAGGCCCGGGAATTGACGCCTTCTTAGCAAAAGATGTTCCTTGGTTGATCGAACAAAAATCGAGAGTAATTGTTTCAATCGCAGGGGAGACCGTTGAGGAGTATGCAACGTTGGCGCGCAAGGTTAGATCGGTAGCGGGAATTAGTGCTCTCGAAGTAAATATCTCTTGCCCAAATGTAGAGAATCGCGGATTGGTATTTGCCTGTGATCCCGATGCTTCGCGACGTGTGATTGATGGAGTACGCCGCACGATTGGTGGAGAAATTCCGATTATTGCCAAGCTTTCACCTGATGTTACTAACTTGCCAGATATCGCGCGGGGTGTTGTCGATGCAGGTGCAGATGCACTTGCCCTTATCAATACTGTTTTGGGAATGGTTATCAATTTAGATTCGATGCGTCCGCATCTTGGCGGCAAGACTGGTGGACTATCCGGTCCAGCAATTAGACCGGTTGCGGTACGCGCTATTTATCAAGTACATGCAGCGCTACCAAGCGTGCCGATTTTAGGAATGGGTGGAGTTTCCTCAGGCAGAGATGCGCTGGAATTAATTTTGGCAGGTGCTTCGGGGGTCAGCGTTGGCACAGCAAGTTTCGGCAATCCAACCGCAGTAATTCAAATTCAGCGCGAACTGCAAGAACTATTGGTAGCAAAAGGTTTCCCATCGCTTAAATCTGCTATTGGTTATGCCCACCGAGCGGAGGAGAAATGAGAGCGCCGATAATTCTCGCAGTTGATACTTCTGATTTTGAAACCGCTATCTCTTGGATTAAGGCGACGGAAGACTCTGTCAGTGTATATAAGTTGGGTCTGGAGTTTTATTTGAATTTTGGTGCCGCTGGTGTCGCACAAGTGGAAAAACGAACCGGTGCCGAGATTTTCTTAGATCTAAAGCTGCACGATATTCCACATACTGTCGCTGGTGCGGCAACTGCCATTTCTGGGTTAAACCCTAAGTTTCTCACCGTCCACGCAAGTGGTGGTCGAGCAATGATTTCCGCTGCTGCTAAGGCAGTGCCAAATGTTTCTGTCACTGCGGTCACTATTTTAACTTCATTATCCGAATCGGATTTATTCGAAATTGGATATTCAAATCCCGCACTCGAGAGCGCTGTTGCTCTCGCCAAAATGGCAGTTGACGCTGGTGCCAAAGCGATAGTTTGTTCTCCATTAGAAACAGCGGCTATCAGAAGCGCGATAGGAAGCGAGCCAATTATTATTACTCCCGGGGTCAGGCCTCTTGCAGAACAAGGTGGAGATGATCAGGTGCGCACAATGACTCCAGGTGATGCGATAGCCGCAGGTGCCAACTTTGTTGTAATAGGTCGCCCAATAACCAAATCCTGGAGCGATGGACCAGCAGCAATGAGCGCCAAGGCACGATTGATTGCTGATGAAATTTTGAGCGCACTTGCGTAGAGTTCAATAATGCCGATTCCTCCAAAATTGACCGCTGAACAGCGTTCGGCTGCGCTTGCGAAATCGACCGCTGCACGTCAAGTAAGAGCAGCAACGAAGGTACGAGTTAAGAGTGGTGACCTCTCTCTTTCTGCCGTATTTGATTTAGCGAAAAGTGATGAAGCCATTGCAAAGATGCGAGTAGTTGAATTGCTTGAATCGTTTTCCGGTGTCGGTAAGGTACGAGCGATAGCCACTCTAGATCGTTTGCAGATTTCGCAAACAAGACGTATACAAGGCTTAGGTGTGGCACAGCGTCAAAATTTGCTCAGAGAATTTCCTGATCGAGTTGCAGCCGCGCAACGAGGCAAGCTGTTGGTTTTATCGGGGCCTGGCGGAGTTGGAAAAAGCACCGTCGCAAAAGCGCTACGGTCCACAAATTCATTTTGGGTGAGTATTAGCGCCACAACGCGTGTTGCTCGACATAATGAAGTTGATGGTTCGGATTATTACTTTTATAGTAATGAAGAATTTGATAGCGCAGTCAAATCCGCGCTCTTTCTGGAATGGGCAGAATTCGCCGGCAATAGATATGGAACCCCCCGAAAGCCGGTAGAAGATGCGCTTAGAGATGGAAAGAACGTGTTGCTGGAAATTGAAATCGCGGGTGCGAAGCAAGTTAAAGAGAGCGCGCCAGAGGCGATTTTAGTTTTTCTTCAGCCACCGTCTTGGGAAGAATTGGTCTCTCGTTTAGAAGGCCGAGGAACTGACTCACCCGAAAGACGGGCTGCGCGGCTTGCGTTGGCGCAGGAAGAACTTGCACAAGCAGGCTTATTCGATCTTTCGCTCGTAAATGAGCGCGTGGAAGAGGTCGTTGAACGCCTGATAGGATTAACCAATAATTCGTAGCTTTCAGTAAATTCGCTTGCACCCAGGAGGTCCAAATGGACGGAATCACTAACCCACCAATCGACGAACTTCTCGATAAGAGCGGCTCTAAGTACAGCTTGGTGCTCTACGCTGCAAAGCGCGCTCGTCAAATAAATGCTTACTACTCACAACTCGGTGAAGGCCTCCTTGAATACGTTGGCCCACTAGTTGAAACTCACGTACACGAGAAGCCACTGTCAATTGCACTTCGCGAAATCAACGAAGGACTCTTGACGATCGAAAACCTCGAACCAACAGCGTAAGCACCTCTTTACCCTTAAACAAAAATGACCAAAGTTCGAGAAGTAATTCTCGGGGTTGGCGGTGGCATTGCCGCGTATAAATCCTGCGATCTATTGCGTCGCTTACAGGACCGCGGTTATCAAATAACTGTTGTACCGACTCCATCGAGTCTTAATTTTGTAGGTGCAGCAACTTGGGAAGCGCTCTCACATCGCGTGGTTACAACCCAAGTATGGGAGAGAGTCGATGAAGTCAGACACATTTCGCTAGCAAATAAAGCAGATGCTCTGATTATCGCACCGGCTACCGCGGACTTAATCGCCAGAATCACCGCAGGCCGCGCCGATGACCTACTAACAAATTTAGTTCTTGCCCTCGATGTCCCTGTCCTAATAGTTCCGGCGATGCATCCAAACATGTGGCAGGACCCTGCGACTCAAGAGAATGTAAAGACGTTAATAGCACGTGGTTTTACAATATTAGAGCCAGCAGTCGGTCGTTTAACTGGTGATGACTATGGTCAGGGAAGATTCCCAGAGACCCAGACAATCATTAGCGAATTCGAAAAGTTGGTTGATTTAAAGAAAGATCTTCTAGGAAAGAACGTTTTAGTAACCGCTGGCGGAACGCGGGAAGCGATTGATCCAGTGCGCTTTATTGGTAATCGTTCTAGTGGGCGACAAGGTGCAGCCGTTGCGCGAGCTGCACGTGATCGCGGTGCTTCAGTGAAGATCATCTTTGCCAACCCACAACTTTCCCGAGAGGAAGTCGAAGATCTTTCGGGGATTGAAATATTGGAAGTCGAGACGGCTACACAGATGCATGCGGTGCTAGAAATTGAATTTCCTGCAACTGATTTATTGGTTATGAGTGCAGCTGTTGCAGATGCCAGGCCCTCGCAATACTCTGAAGGAAAAATTAAGAAGGGCCAGTTACTCGATATTCCACTGGTCGAAAATCCAGATCTTCTAAAATCAATCGCCAAATTACGAAAGAATCAGATAGTTATCGCCTTTGCTGCCGAAACTAATGAGGACTTAGAAGCGGCAGAGGCGAAAAGAGTGGCCAAGGGCGCTAATATTCTCTATCTAAACAATGTATCTAATGGTGCAATATTTGGTGCTCTAGATACCCAAGGTTTTATCATCACGAGCAACGGAGCTCGAATAAAAGTTCCACAAACCAGCAAAGACACGCTAGCCGAGTTGTTGCTTGATCAGGCCATAAGCCAGTTAGGTTAATCCAATGTCAAAACGCTTATTCACTTCTGAATCCGTAACCGAGGGCCATCCAGATAAGATCGCAGATCAGATTTCTGATGCCATCCTGGATTCACTTCTTGCGCAGGATTCATCGAGTCGCGTGGCTGTTGAAACCTTAATTACGACTGGACAGGTTCACGTCGCGGGTGAGGTAACAACTAATGGATATGCCGATGTTATGGGAATTGTTCGTGACACTGTAATCGGGATTGGTTATGACTCATCTGTAAAGGGTTTCGATGGAAACAGTTGTGGTGTTTCGATTTCTATCGGTCAGCAATCTCAAGATATTGCTCAGGGCGTTGATGATGCTTATGAGAATCGTGTTGCATCATCAGCCGATCCACTTGATCTTCAAGGCGCCGGCGATCAAGGCTTGATGTTTGGATACGCCTGCGATGACACAAAAGAGTTGATGCCCCTTCCGATTTGGCTAGCGCATGAACTTGCCCAACAACTCTCGGCTGTTCGTAAATCAGGAGCGCTGCCATACCTACGACCAGATGGCAAGACTCAAGTAACTATTGAATACGATGGCGACAGAGCAGTTGCTTTGGACACTGTAGTAATTTCCAGCCAGCACGCTGAGGAAGTAGACGTCGCCAAGAAGTTAACTCCCGAGATAATTGAATTTGTAATTGAACCGGTTTTGGCGAAGATCGATCTTCCCCGCAAAGATATGCGCACCTTAATCAACCCAACTGGCCGCTTTGTTATTGGCGGCCCAATGGGCGATGCCGGTTTAACTGGTCGAAAAATTATTGTGGATACTTATGGAGGGATGGCCCGCCATGGCGGAGGAGCCTTCTCGGGCAAGGACCCATCTAAGGTAGATCGTTCTGCAGCATATGCAATGCGTTGGGTAGCTAAGAATGTTGTAGCCGCTGGTTTAGCGCGACGTTGCGAAGTTCAAGTCGCTTACGCGATTGGAAAGGCCCAACCAGTTGGTGTTTTCGTAGAAACTTTCGGAACCGAAACTGTCCCGGTTCAGAAGATTCAAGATGCAGTCACCAACGTTTTTGATTTACGCCCTGCTGCAATTATTCGCGATCTCAATCTACTCCGCCCGATCTACTCGCAGACAGCTGCTTACGGCCACTTCGGTCGCGAACTTCCCAACTTCACCTGGGAGACAACTTCGCGAGTCGATCAACTTCGCGCAGCAGTTAATTAACAACTAGGTTTTGCCGTGTCGACTGCGCGGCCGCTTCGCCTAAAGACCGAAACGGCAAAACGTGTTGAGAAGAATGCGGCATATTCTTCACCTATTGCAAAAGTTTGGGTTGATAACGGCGTCGCGCACCTAGATGGAATTTTTGATTATCTCGTACCCGCACGCTTGGATTCCCAGGTACGCGCCGGTGTGCGAATTAGCGTTGATTTCGCTGGTCGTGAATGTGAAGCACTTGTTGTTGAGCGTAGCGCTGAAGGATCGCAGTCGGGTCTGAAATTTATCTCTAAGGTACTTTCACCATCAGCGGTTGCACCGCCAGGGTTAATTCAATTAGTGAGTAAAGGTTGTGCGCGCTGGTTGGCACATCCATATGACTTCCTCCGTAGCGCTATTCCACCAAGAGTGGCCGCTGTCGATAAGTCACATCATGAGATCAACAACGGATTAGTCAACGCCAAAAGTACGAAGGGCTCCAAAACTTACATTCACGTTCAACCGCACGAGGATGCAATTGGAAAACTCGCAGAATTTGCCTTGTCAAAGGTTAAAACAGGTTCGATTCTTATCATTACTCCCGAAGAGCGGGAGTTAGAACAGTTGGCACAGGCGCTGGGGGATAAGGCATGTGTCTTATCCGCATCGCTCAGTCGCAGCGTTAGATATGAAAACTACTTAAGATCAATTAGCGAAACCAATCTAATTACTATCGGAACTAGAAGCGCCATCTTTGCTTTTCCTCCCGACCTAAAGACCATCGTTATTTTTAGGGAAGGCGCTGAGTCACATTACGAGACAAGATCCCCGGGTTGGAATGCAAGAGATCTGGCGATGATTCGATCTGAGCAGGGTGGTTGCGATCTGTTCTTTGTCGGCTATTCACCATCGTTAGAAATTGGTGTGCTCATCGATAGCGATGAGGTGAAGATGCTTGGCAAGAGTAATCGTTTACAAGTTAGCAACTTTGAGCAACTTAATGGAGAACTTCTACCAAATCGGATTTTCCCCCCAATTCGCAAAGCGTTGAAGTCTGGACCCGTTCTCTTTCTAATTCCCCGTAAAGGTTACGCCAGTTCTTTAATGTGTAAGAAATGTCGAAATATTGCAACGTGCGAATGTGGCGGAAAGATTTCCCGTCGCAAGATAAATGCAGATGCTGAATGTGTACTTTGTGGCAAAACGCAACCATCTCTGAAATGCCGCTGGTGCAAAGGTGACACGCTAATGATGCTAGGTCGTGGGGGAGAACGTCACACTGAGGAGATAGGTCGCGCTTTCCCAAATGTTCCCACCTATTACTCAACTGCAGATTCGCAGATCATCACATTGCCAAAGTCTCCCGCTTTAGTAATCGCGACCGCAGGAATGGAGCCGCGTGTGGAAGGCGGGTATTCGGCGGTTGTACTTTTAGAAGGCGACTCATTTTTCACATATACCGACTTTCGAGCACAAGAGCGTGCCCGTGAACTTTTCTTTATTGCAGCAGCTTCAGTAAGTAAAAAAGGTGAAGTGATAACAGTTGTTAACTCTTCAAATCAAATAATATCTGCGTTAACACAATGGAGCCCGAAGGTCGTCACCTCACGTGAACTTTCTGAGCGCCGTGAATTGAATTTTCCACCGTATTCACGATCTATATCTATGGAGGTAGAGAATTCGGAGGCGACCTCTATCGTTGCCGGCTTAAAGAAAGCGTTGCTAGATAAACGATTACCTGAGAGTACGAGGGTTTTAGGTCCGGCGCAGAGCAGCGGAAATAATTCCAGGATTCTTTTGACCGCTGATCTGGTTGATAGTGAGAATCTTCTCAAGTTCGTTGGAGATTACATTCGCCATCGTGCGGTGTCGAAAAAGAAGAACATCTTGCTGCGAGTAGATCCTTACTCACTTACATAAGATTTTCTCTCGTACGCTAGACTTGCTACATGTCAATTCAGCCGATCCGCTTCTTTGGAGATCCGGTATTGACTACCCCCGCTTTAGAAGTTGTTGATTTTGATAAAGAGCTTCGCACCCTAGTCGCTGATTTAACGGAGACCATGTTGGAAGCACCTGGCGTGGGTTTAGCAGCCCCACAAATCGGAGTTGGTCTAAGAGTCTTTGTTTGGGATGTTGATGATGCCCTTGGCCACTTGATTAATCCAACTCTAGATCTAAGTTCTGAGATGCAGGAAGGCGAAGAGGGTTGCTTATCTTTCCCCGCCCTAAGTTATGAGACGCCACGCGCATTCCGTGCCGTGGCTAAAGGTTTCAATATGTACGGCGAACCAATAACGGTAGAAGGAACTGAGTTGCTGGCAAGAGCGCTACAGCACGAAACAGATCATTTGGATGGAATAGTTTTCATTGATCGTCTCTCTAAAGAAGATCGCAAGTTAGCGATGAAGGAGATCAGGGAATCGGAATGGTTTAACGCGGCGCAAACTGCTGGCCAGCAGCCAACGGTTAAAGTTTCACCACATGACATATTTGGTAGAGGTCTTTAGTGCGTATTGCCGTTGCTGCCACTCCAGAGGTAGCAATTCCAACGCTGGATGCTCTTCTGACATCAGAGCACGAATTACTTTGCGTCATAACAAGACCCGATGCTCCTGCGGGACGAGGCAGAGCGCTCCATTCAACGCCAGTTGCTAATTGGGCAGAGACTAATAATGTGAAATTGTTCAAACCAGAGAACAGTCAAGCACTCGGAGAGTTAGTAGAGGATTTAGATCTAGTTGTGACTATCGGTTATGGACTACTCCTGCCTGAAGAAATTCTCGAAAAGCCTAAGCACGGATTTATTAATCTGCACTTCTCCCTTCTTCCGCGTTGGCGTGGAGCTGCCCCCGTGCAACGCGCAATTGAAGCGGGCGATAGCGTCACCGGAGTTACCGTATTTCAGTTGGATGCGGGAATGGATACCGGACCGATTTATCTCTCTTCACAAATTCCTCTTTCAACCTCTACAACAGCCAATCAGCTCTTTCAATCACTAGCGAACCTCGGTGTTGAACCAGTTTTGAAAACACTTGACCTTATTGAAAGAGGTGAAAGACCAACTCCGCAAGAGGATGCAGGAGCGACAAGAGCTTATAAATTAAGCAAAGAGGAAGGGTTAATTGATTGGAACTCGGATGCTGAAGTAATCAATCGTAAAATAAATGCCTTCAGCCCCGATCCAGGTGCTTGGTCAAATTTCAGAGGACAGATAATCAAGATTAATAAGGTGCGAGTTTCCAGTGAAAGCGCGGATGCTGGCGTTCTTAAAGCGGTCGAGAAATCAATCTATATCGGAACAGCAACTTCGGCGCTCGAACTTTTAGAAGTAACGCCGTCGGGAAAAGCGCAAATGTCTGCAACCTCATGGGCTAATGGCGCTCGTCTTAACGCAACAGATGTGTTGCAGTAGAGATGGTCGAAGCGCGGAGGAATACCTTTAAATCACCGAAACCAGATCCGGTGCGTTTGCTTGTCTATGATATTTTGAAAGAAGTCAATCGATCCGATGGATATTCAAACTTATTACTCCCACAGGCTTTAACCGCCTCCAATTTTGAACAACGCGACAAAGGATTTGCCACGGAGTTGCTTTACGGCACTCTCAGAATGCACGGTAGACACGACTATATTGCAGCCCAGGTTTCAGATCGCCCTTGGAGCGAGGTTGATTCAGGGATTGTTGATGTTGTGCGTCTTGGTGCTCATCAACTCTTTGAAATGCGAGTTCCAAGTCACGCCGCAGTTTCGGCAACTGTTGAATTAGCACGAAAGGTTTTGGGGGAGTCAAAAGCCTCATTTGTAAATGCGCTACTTCGCAAAATGGGCGCACAGAGTCTCGACCAATGGCTCGCGCCAGCCAATTTGATCTCAGACCCAGTTGAACGCTTAGCGATTATCTATTCCCATCCAGAATGGATCGTTTCTGCTTATTTCGATTTATTGCGCGACTTTACCGAAGTTGAATCTCTCCTGTCTGCCAATAATTTGGCGGCCACTCCGACAATCGTCTGGTGGCCAGGAAGATCAAGCGCCGAAGAGTTGATCTCCCTTGGTGCGCAACCAACTAAATATTCGGATTATGGAATGAAAATTGATGGCGCTCCCTCAACGCTGGAAGCGGTTCGCCATCGCAGAGCAGGTGTTCAAGATGAAGGATCCCAACTCGTTGCACAAATTTTTGCCAAGGTAGTTGCTAACCAAGATAACTGGCTCGATCTCTGCGCCGGTCCCGGAGGTAAGGCAGCACTCCTATCTTCACTAGCAAAAGAGAGTGGAAAAAATTTCACTGCTAATGAAATATCCGCACCGCGTGCAAAGTTAGTTGAACAAGTCATTGGTGGTGCTCGACTCCTTGTGGGCGATGGCCGTGAGATAGCAACACTTGGAGAGAAGTACGGGGCAATTTTGGCGGATGTTCCTTGCACTGGCCTAGGTGCGCTGCGCCGTCGTCCTGAAGTTCGATGGCGCCGCACTGTCGCTGATCTACGCGAGTTGACTCAGCTACAACGCGAACTATCCGATTCTGCTATTTCAGTGCTAGAAGATGGCGGCTTCTTTGGTTATGCCACGTGTTCGCCACACCTTGCCGAGACCAGCATTGCAGTGAGTGATATCTTACGTAAACACCCAGAACTTGAATTGATCGATCTGCAGCCTTATCTTCCATCCGATTTGAAATCAGCAATGCGCGATAGATCCCTGTCCTTGTGGACCCATCGCCACGAAACTGATGCAATGTTTCTTGCGGTCTTTCGCAAGAAAATAGCCAACGAGAAATAGAATAGTTCTGTGTTTAACGAAGTGCGCATAACTCCCAGTATCCTCAACGCCGATCACGCGAATTTAAGCGCTGATATTGCAAAGATCGCTGAGGACTCTGATCTCGTTCATCTAGATATTATGGATAATCTCTTTGTGCCAAACTTAACTTGGGATTTTGCTGCGGCTGAAAAAATTATTTCTGACTGTCCAATACCAGTTGATGCGCATCTTATGATCAATGATGTTGATCGTATCGCGCTCGATTATGCCCGAGCCGGCGCTGGTAGCGTGACCATCCATATAGAAGCAGCTAAGACTCCTGGCCAGACTTTTAAGGCTCTACGTAAACTCGGTGCACGCGCCGGCTTGGCTTTAAAGCCAGGCACGGAGATTGATATTTATTCTGATCTATTAAGTAAGATAGATATGCTATTGATAATGACTGTGGAGCCAGGTTTTGGTGGACAGAAATTTATGCCAGAGATGATGGATAAGGTGCGTAGGTCCAAAGCGCTAATAGGTGATAGACCGATTTGGATTCAAGTAGATGGTGGAGTTTCTATGGAAACTATCGCTCTCGCCCGCGAGGCAGGTGCTGACACTTTCGTTGCTGGTTCCGCAGTCTTTAATTCACCAGATCCAGCCGAGATGGTGAAAATGCTGCGACATCGCGCAAGTGATCTCTAGTAAACTCAGCTCATGAAATCTTTTGATCAACTTTGGGATGAACTCTCACAGAAGGTTGCAACCGGGGATCCAGCCTCTGGCACGGTCGCGGAGGTCAACGCCGGTGTGCACGCAATCGGGAAGAAGATTCTGGAGGAAGCTGGTGAAGTTTGGCTTGCCGCAGAACATGAAAGTGATGAAGCTCTCGCCGAGGAAATTAGCCAATTGATCTATCACTTGCAAGCGCTGATGCTGGCACGCGGGTTAAAACCATCTGACATTTATCGTTATCTATAGAATCGAGTTCAAGTGTTAAAGATTGCAGTGCCAAACAAGGGTTCTCTCGCCGATGCTTCGATAGAAATTCTTAAAGAGGCGGGCTACAGACAACGAGTTGATTCTCGCGATCTAGTTTTGACCGATCCCGAAAATGGGGTTGAGTTCTATTACTTGCGACCGCGCGATATTGCCCTCTACGTAGGAACAGGTGAACTCGAGGCCGGCATTACGGGAAGAGATTTGCTTATCGACTCTGGCGCAGATGCGCAGGAGATACTTTCTTTGGGTTTTGGCGGATCAACATTTCGTTTCGCCGGACCTGCATCAAATAGTTGGAAGGTAGAAAATCTTTCAGGTAAGAGAGTTGCGACCGCATATCCTGGTTTAGTCGACAGCTATCTCTCCAAATTAGGTGTTAGCGCGACGGTCGTAAGACTAGATGGAGCGGTGGAAAGTAGCGTGCGCCTCGGAGTCGCTGATGTGATCGCCGATGTTGTCAGTACAGGCAATACGCTGAGACAAGCTGGGCTATCAATCTTTGGAGATCCGATATTGCAGAGTGAAGCGATTTTGATTTCGAGAAATTCAAAAGAGTTACCGGTTGACTTGCAAATTCTTCTGCGTCGCTTGCAGGGTGTAGTTACTGCAAGGCAGTATGTTTTGCTTGATTACGATATTCCAAGGGTTAGCGTTGATCAGGCTTGCGCGATCACTCCAGGTTTAGAATCTCCGACTATTTCTCCATTACAGAAGCCAGATTGGGTTGCAGTTCGCGCAATGGTTTTGCGGAAAGATACCAACCGATTAATGGATGAACTCTGGGCTTTGGGTGCGCGCGGTATTTTGGTGACCGATATCCACGCTTGTCGTCTATAGCGAGTCTGACTCTTCCACTTCTTCACGAGTAATACCAAGTAAGTAGAGAACCGAATCAAGATAGGGCGCTGAAACGGAGCTATCAGCCGCCGCCTTTACTGCGGGCTTAGCATTAAATGCAATTCCCATACCGGCAAGTGCGATCATATCTAAATCATTTGCACCATCGCCGATTGCAATGGTTTGATCCAACTCAATTGAATGCATTGCGGCGAATTCGCGAAGTGCTTGGGCTTTGCCCGCGCGATCAATGATTGGACCAATTAGGTTTCCAGTCAATTTCCCGTCAACGATCTCTAGATTGTTGGCACGCATATGCTCGATACCCAACTCGCTCATTAGCGGTGCAATGACTGGCTCAAAACCACCAGAAACGAGTGCAACGTGATGACCGAGTTTATGAAGAGTGCGAATGAGAGTACGGGCACCTGGAGTAAGGGTGATCTCGCTCTGCACCTGCGTTAATACTGATTCAGGTAGGCCCGATAAGAGTGCTACACGGGCGCGGAGGCTTTCGGCAAAATCTAGTTCGCCGCGCATTGCTGATTCCGTAATGGCGATGATTTCAGCGCCTTTGCCAGCTTTAGCGCCGAGCAATTCGATGACTTCTTGCTGTATTAGGGTTGAATCAACATCCATTACTACCAACTTCTTCGCCCAACGCATCAATCCACCAGGAGAAATTGCAATGTCTATAGCGTTCTCGGTACCCACCTGTGCCAAATCGGTTCGCAGTTTTCCTTGTTCCGCGCCAGAGACTGTAAATTCAATTGCGGTGACTGGATAACTCGCAGTTCGGTGAATGCGTTCGATATTTCCACCGTTACTGGCAATAGCGTTAGCAACTGCATTTATGGAAGATGGCTTTAAATCCTGGGAGAGAACAACTACGTGAAGCAAGGATTTCTTTACCGCGATATCTTTAGAAGCACTTTCTTCAAAAGCTGAGGCTATATCCACACCTAATATCTTCGCGCACTCCTCTAAGTCGGCTTCTATCGCGGGTGCGTGGGCGGGCGAGCAGGAGATTAAGCAAGTCAAAATTACTCGACCTCGGATAACGACTTGTTCGATATCTAAGATGTTTACAGCGAAAGGGGAGAGAGTCTGAAAAAGGGTTTCGGTGATCCCTGGCTTATCGACTCCAGAAAGCAGGATCAAGCCAGTAAACTGCTGATTTTTATCGTTGTTAGTCATCTCGGGGAGAAGATTAGCGTGAATCACAGGTGATAAGTCGGGCATTTAAGTAGATTCGCCAATGATTAGCGCTATCTTTTTCATCTATGGAATCACTGGGCGACTTGACGGTCCTATCGATGCACGGGGTGACAGTAACCCGCGGGCAGCGAACAATACTTGGACCGATTGATTTTCAGATTCGCAGTGGTGAAAGATGGGTAATTCTCGGCCCGAATGGCGCAGGAAAGTCAACGCTTATGAATATTTTAGCCACTCGTATTTTCCCTACAACAGGAACAGTTGAAATTCTTGAGCAAGAGATGGGCAAAGTAGATTTATTTGAACTTCGTACTCGCATTGGTGTTTGTGCGACGTTAACTGCTGAGAATATTCCTGATGATGAGCTAGTTCGAAATGTAGTTCTTACCGCGGCTTATGCAGTCCTCGGAAGATGGAATGAAGATTATGATCTTTGGGACGAGTCTCGAGCCGTTGCTTTGCTAACCACTTTTGGAGTGCGTGATATTGCAGATCGTCCTTATTACACATTGAGCGATGGTGAAAAGAAGCGGGTTCAGATTGCACGCGCGTTGATGTCTGATCCAGAATTGCTTCTTTTAGATGAACCAACAGCGGGACTCGACTTGGGCGGTCGAGAAGATCTGCTTCGTCGTTTCGCGGAGTACTCAACCGATCCACTGGCTCCGGCCAGCATTGTTGTCACTCATCACATCGAAGAGATTCCCTATGGAACTACCCATGCTTTGATTATTAAAAACGGTTTGATTGCAGTTTCTGGCCCGGTGTCTAGCGTGATTACATCAGAGCACATGACAGCGGTCTTTGGGATAAATATAGAAGTCACTGCTTCCAATGGAAGGTTTTTTGCCCGCAGCTCATGATTTTTCGTGAGCAGTTACACCCTTCTTGGCAAGAGTCTCTGAAAGAGCACCTCCCACTCTTAGATGCGATTGAGGAGAAGATTTCGGTGGACTCTTATCTGCCAAAGAGCGATTTGGTAATGCGGGCGCTCTCGCGTGATTTGCACGATTCGAAAGTTCTGATACTGGGTCAGGATCCTTATCCAAATCCTAATTATCCGGTTGGTTTAGCATTCTCGATCCCTGAGAAAGAAACTGTATTCCCACCTTCATTAAAGAATATGTTCAAGGAATTGAATGCAGATCTGGGAGTGGATATTCCAGAAAGTGGTGACTTGTCGCCCTGGGCAGAGCAAGGCGTAGTTCTACTTAATCGAACTTTGACTTGTCGATCCGGAGAAAGTAACTCCCATTCAGATTCGGGCTGGAGAAAATTCACTGATATTTGCGTTGAAAAAATTGCCGAATTAGGGGTAATTGCGATTCTCTGGGGCAACAATGCGCAAGAGTGCAGTAAGTATTTCACGGCAGATAAATTGATAACTTCGCCGCATCCCAGCCCTTTATCGGCGCACCGTGGTTTCTTCGGATCGAAACCGTTTAGCCGAGCAAATGCTGCGCTACTGGCAGCGGGTAAAGATCCGATCGACTGGTCGTTATAAAAAACATCACCCTGCAGATTTCTCCGCAGGGTGATGTCTAACTAACTTACTTAACTAATTACTAGATCCAAGCATTTATAGGCGATGCCAGGAAGTAGATCATAAAGAGTCCAGCAACCAAGAGAAGTAGAGGATGTACTTCTTTACGACGGCCTTGGACATAACGTATGACTACGTGAGTTACGAACCCCGCACCGATGCCCACTGAAATGTTGTAGGAGAAAGGCATCAGAATAATCGTGAGGAAAGATGGAATTCCGATTCCTAAATCATCCCAATCGATATTCTTAACTTGGCTCATCATCAAAAATCCGACAACTAGCAAAGCAGGAGTAGCGGCTTCGTAAGGAATGATTGCTACAAGAGGTGCTAGGAATGTCGTCAGCAGGAAGGCTATGCCAGTAACGATTGATGACAATCCGGTACGCGCACCTTCTCCAACACCGGCTGCAGATTCGATGTAACTTGTATTTGAAGATACACCAGCAGCTCCACCAGCAGCAGCAGCAATTGAGTCAACGATAAGAATGCGGTTTGCACCCTTAATGTTTCCATCGCGATCAACAAGACCTGCCTGGTTACCAATAGCAGTCATCGTTCCCATGGTGTCGAAGAAGTCAGCTAGAAGTAGAGTGAAGACTAGAAGTAGTGCGGCGAGCATTCCAGTCTTTGGATTGGTGAATGCTCCGAAAATGTCATTAAATCCAATGCCGAGGGTGTCGAATTGTGGAGTATCGGCGAGATTGAGATTACCGCTCGCATCCTTAGGCAGGGCAGGGTTATTTAGCGCCCAACCACGAGGATTAGATTCCGTAGGGGTTTTAAAACTGTTGCCTACTTTAAATTGCGCCTCAATGAAGATAGCTAGAAGTGTTGACGTGACGATTCCTATAAGGATCGCACCCTTTATCTTCTTAATCATCAAAATCATTGTGAGGAATAATCCAAATGCAAAGATAACGACTGGCCATCCAACGAGTTGTCCGCCATCACCGAGCTCTAGAGGAACAGCAGATGGTTTGGAATTAGTGCTTTCCCAAACAACGTTAGGAGTTCTTCTCACAAAGCCAGCATCAACCAGACCGATGAGCGCGATAAATAAGCCGATACCAACCGATATAGCAACCTTGAGTGATGTTGGAATTGCCTTAAAGACGGCTATGCGAAAACCAGTTAGGACAAGAACGAGAATCAATATTCCTTCGATTAAAACCAATCCCATCGCTTGTTCCCAAGTTGAATTCTTGGCGATCGAGACGGCAACAAAAGTGTTTAGACCCAATCCGGTTGCTAGCGCCAATGGAAAATTAGCGACAGCTCCCATGAGTATTGTGAGGATGCCTGCAACGAGCGCTGTGCCTGCAGCAACAATGACGATCGCTTTACCTCTATCAGTGCCACCGCCGATGAATTGACCAGCACCATCTGTTGTGGCGAGAATCAATGGATTTAGCACAACGATATATGCCATGGTGAAGAAAGTTACGAGACCGCCTCGAATTTCTTGTGCTACCGAGGAACCCCGTTCTGAGATTTTGAAATACGAATCCAGCATGAGTTTTGCCCTTCTAATTTTGTTAACGGGGGTGTTTGCGACCCCGTGTGAAATGACGGCTCACAGACCGGGGGAATAAGAGAATCAAAGCCGATTACCGGCCTACTTTGAGGTAAGACGCGCTACAACTCCGAAAGATATCGCCACCGTCTGACCGATAAGAACGGCAAATAGCGCTGTACCAAGCCCAATGCGGCCTCCAAGCAGAGCACCGATGATCAAAACGGTGACTTCAATACATATTCGCACTCTTCCGACACGAACACCCGTGCGGTTATGAACTCCCGTCATTAGTCCATCTCGAGGTCCAGAACCTAAACCGCAGGTTATATAAAGTGCTGAACCAACTCCGACTAGTGCGATTCCTAAAAGTGCTGACGCAAGACCACCCAAGAAGGTGGTTTGTAGAGGAAATATTTCAACTCCGGTTTGTATACAAGAGGAAATGATTACGATATTGCTTATAGTTCCAAAACCGGGACGTTCGCGCAGTGGGATCCAGATTAAAAGAATTACGAAGCCGGTGTAGAAAGTTGTCCAACCTAGAGATAGTCCCGTCTTTAAACTTAATCCTTGTGCGAAAACAGTCCATGGCGCGTTACCCAAGTTAGATTGAAAAACTAGCGCATCGCCAAAGCCGAACATTGCAAGGCCGAGAGAAAGGAGAAGTACACGAGGGATGGAAAGATCCCAACGATGTTTCGCGCGCCAAGGAGTAATGGGGACAGTTTTATGTGGGCGCAGGTGGGAGGCTAGAGACCTTAACTTCGAAGGTTCTTGCATCAGGGGAGTTTATAGCAAAGCCTGCGATTTATATCCTCTATTGTTACCGCTATGTTCGTTGGCTTTGGTACAACAGTAAATATCGCAACCATTATTGGGGGAGCGGCAATAGGTGTTTTAGTTGGTGGTCGTATGCCAACGCGCTCCAGAACTTTGATCACAGACGTCTTGGGTTTGATAACAATTCTCGGAGCGGTAATTGCTTTAACGCCTATGTGGTCAGAGCGATATATCTCAGCCCTTCCCAAAGGTTGGACACTTTTAGCAATTCTGGCTTCATTGCTAATTGGCGGATTAATTGGTTCTGCGCTTAATTTAGAAAACAAATTGGATGGGATCGGCGAGAACTTGCGCAAGAGATTTCGCGCGCACGAGGAGAGCACCTTCGTCGAAGGCTTTGTATCAGCCTCACTGCTATTTATTATCGGGCCTCTCGCGATTTTGGGATCCATCAGCGACGGGATGTCCACTGGTGTAGATCAACTACTTTTAAAATCAAGTCTCGACTTTTTCGCAGCTATGGCTTTTGCGGCAAGTTTAGGATGGGGGGTTGCTGCATCTGCGATTCCAGTTGGAATTTACCAAGGGCTTTGGACGCTCATTGGTCTGGGACTCGGAAACATCCTAAGTGGCTACCAGATTGATGCAATGACTATTACAGGAGGACTTATGCTCATTTGCATAGGTCTAAGACTTTTGAAGATTAAAGATATTGCGGTTGGAAACCTACTTCCAGCGCTAATCATTGCTCCAATTTTGGTTCAACTCCTGCACACCTTCGCTTAAGAAG
>Ga0209550_10000631_pt1 | contig 33431 bp, 29 predicted proteins | sample LauGreSuBDMM15SN_2_FD_187567 | JGI IMG/M metagenome (GOLD analysis project Ga0209550, IMG submission 187567) | Freshwater lake microbial communities from Lake Michigan, USA - Su13.BD.MM15.SN (SPAdes) (version 5) | ecosystem: Environmental > Aquatic > Freshwater > Lake | place: Lake Michigan... | reverse complement strand
CGAAAGAGTGAGATATCTAGCAGAAATTACAGAAGATCACTCTGAAAAATCCAAAGAACTTGAATTGCAAATTAAAATTGCATCACAAATTCATAGCCTGGAGAATACACTAGAATTATTAAAAAATTCACTCACTTCCAGTGATGAGATAAAAAAAATACTAATAGAAAAAAATAAATCTCTCACAGAAGAAAATCATAAGCTATTGCAGAAATTTCCAGAAGTAAAAAAGAATTATGAAAGTCCAGAGTACACATATACAATCCGAGGTGTTCAAAATAAAGTGAGTAATACAACCACTTCGCTCACCGGTTTAAAAATACCAAAGGTATCTTCACCAAAGTACACTGACAAGGGAGACCTTTTGAGATGGTTGCACAAAGAAAATTTCCCTGGTTATTTTCCTTATACAGCAGGTGTATTTCCTTATAAGCGTGTCAATGAAGACCCAATTAGAATGTTTGCAGGAGAGGGTAATCCTGAGAGAACCAATAAGCGATTCCATTATTTATCTAGGGGACAGGCTGCAATACGTCTTTCCACAGCGTTTGACTCTGTAACTCTTTATGGGGAAGATCCCGACAAGCGCCCCGATATTTTTGGAAAGGTAGGAAATTCTGGAGTTTCTGTTGCTACTCTAGATGATGCTAAAATTTTGTACTCTGGTTTCAATCTCTGTGATTCCAGCACTTCTGTCTCTATGACAATCAATGGACCAGCCCCCACTGTTTTGGCATTTTTTTTAAATGCTTGTATTGATCAGCAATGCGAAATTTATATTCATGCAAATCATCTCACAGAATCTGTGAAGAAAAAAATTCATGATAAATATGAAAAATTAGGGATAAGTCCTCCTATTTACAATGAAGAACTTCCAGAGGGAAACAATAAACTTGGACTATTCTTATTAGGTATCACGGGAGAAGAAGTTCTACCAAAAGAAATCTATGAAAAAATTAAATCTGAAGCTATTGCTAAAGTGCGTGGTACAGTTCAGGCAGATATACTAAAAGAAGACCAAGCTCAAAATACATGTATTTTTTCAACAGAATTTTCATTGAAACTCATGGGAGATGTACAGGAATACTTTATTTTTAATAATATTAGAAATTTTTATTCTGTAAGTATCTCAGGGTATCACATGGCGGAAGCGGGAGCAAATCCCATTTCTCAATTGGCATTTACATTAGCAAATGGTTTTACATTCGTAGAATATTACCTGTCTAGAGGAATGAAAATTGACGATTTTTGCCCCAATTTTTCTTTCTTTTTTTCAAATGGTGTGGAGCCAGAATATAGTGTTTTGGGAAGGGTTGCCAGGAGAATTTGGTCTAAAGCTATTCGCAATAAATACAAAGGGAATGAAAGAAGCCAAATGCTAAAGTACCACATTCAAACTTCTGGAAGATCCCTTCACTCCCAAGAAATTCAATTCAATGATATACGTACTACGCTCCAAGCACTTTCTGCAATTTATGATAATTGTAATTCATTGCACACAAATGCATACGATGAAGCTATCACCACACCCACTGAGGAATCTGTGCGAAGGGCTGTGGCTATCCAACTCATTATAAATAGAGAATTGGGTTTGGCTAAAAATGAAAACCCATTGCAGGGTAGTTTTATCATTGAAGAGCTCACAGATCTAGTAGAGGAAGCTGTATATGAGGAATTTAAGCGACTTTCTGATAGAGGAGGAGTATTGGGTGCGATGGAGACCATGTACCAAAGAAATAAAATTCAGGATGAATCCCTATACTACGAAGAAAAAAAGCATTCCGGTGAGTATCCTATCATAGGTGTGAATACTTTTTTAGATTCTAAGGGAAGTCCTACCGAAATACCAGGAGAAGTAATACGTGCTACAGAAAAAGAGAAATTCTTGCAAATTAATAGGCTTAAAGAGTTTCACTTAAGAAACAAAGTTAATAGTGAAATGGCGATATCCAATTTAGAAAAGGCTGCTATTGAGGGAGAGAATATATTTACTACTTTAATGGATTCTGTAAAACATTTGAGTTTAGGCCAAATTACAGAAAGTCTCTATAGAGTGGGTGGTCAATACAGGAGAAATACTTGAAAACTTTCGTATTTCTTGGTGTAAGTTTAGATGGCTATATAGCTAGAACAGATGGGAATCTTGACTTTTTAGACTTGTACCAAGATGGTACGGAAGACTTTGGATATTCTGATTTTATAAAAAATATCGATGTTATTTTAATGGGACGGAAAACATTTGAAAAAGTAATTTCATTTGAAGAATGGCCGTACTCCATACCAGTCTACATAGCTACAAACAAAGGAATAGTCATTCCAGAAAAGCTTAAAAAATTTTGTCATACAATAAGTGGATCTCCCGTAGAAATCATAAATATTTTTAAATCTAAAAATTTTCAAAATATTTATATAGATGGAGGAATTACCATTCAACTCTTTTTATTAGAAAATTTAATAGATGAAGTAACAATTTCTAGACTCCCCATTCTCATAGGGGATGGAATACCCCTCTTTCTAAAGAATCAAAATGAAATTCAACTGACCCACAAGGAAACTAAAGTTTATAAAAATGGAATAATTAAAAGTCTATACGAGAAAAAAAAATTATAAAAATAATTATAATGAATTTAAGAATGAATCGTTGATTCAAAGGGAATTTGGCAGATAAATGATCGTGAGACTTTTTGCCCTGCAAAAAGCCCCGCGGAGCGGTCAGGACTCTATGCAAAATATTTTTTCCCGGATTTCTGATTAGAAATATGGGATATATAAACTCATTTTGATAGATAACCTGCATAGGATAGAGAATTAATTATCCTTCCCTATGTAAATATGATAAAATGTAATTAAAAATATAATCATCAATGAGAAAGAAAATATTTTTTTTAATATATTAGTACTCACTTTTTTTGAAAAATGATTCCCAATTAGCAATCCTAAACTTGCAATCATCCCGTAGATAAATATATCAAAATAGGGTAACACAATCTCTGTGGAATATCCCAAGAGAGCTGATATACTGTTTAGTGAAATAACTACCAAAGAAGTACCGGCTGAATCTTGGTAGTCCAAGTGTTCTCTATAAAGAAAAGTGGGGATTAAAAAAAAACCACCGCCCACGCCAACAATTCCCGTAATAAATCCAATAAAAATAGCTGTAAAAATAGATTTGTACACATTTGAAGATTTAGGGAGCGATTTATTGGGTTCTTTTCCTAGAAACATGAAAATGAATACAAATGCAAGTAAGCCCATAAAAAGGTTAATCTGCATTTGAGTGCCTATCTTCATTCCAATTTTTGAGCCATAAAATCCTGCAGGCATCGAAAACAAAGCAAATAGGATGGCTTTCTTCCAAACTACATGATGTCCTATTGATTTTACAACCACTCCAAATCCAGAAGATATCCCAACAATTCCCAAAGATATTGGCACAGCAATTGATTCCTCCGTATGAAGTACATAGAGTAAAAGTGGAAGTGTAAGTATAGAGCCACCACTGCCCAATAGCCCCATATAAAATCCAGAAATCAAAAGTAAGAAATACCCCACACCCACAAAATAAGGTTTGTTTCTTTTTTGTCAAATAAAATAGGATACGGGGTATGCTATTTTGGAGAAATGATAATTTTAGTTTTCCGAACCAACTAAATCTTTAAAATATTTTACACCTAGTTTTTCCATGGTTTCGTCTAAATATTGTAATATTTGATAGGGGAGAAATGGTCCCTTGTATATATATCCTGTATATATTTGAATGAGGTCTGCACCCGCTTGGATTTTTTCTAGGGCAGAGGCACCATCGTCTATCCCACCCACCCCAATGATAGGGAGCCTTCCTTTTAATTTTCTATACGCTTGTCTAATGAATGCAGTAGATTTTTTTTGTAAAACTTTTCCCGATATACCCCCTGTTTCTAAATTTGCATAGGAAGGTAAAACACTTTGATCAATAGTAGTGTTTGTAAGTATTACACCATGTAATTTTAAATCCAGAAGTAAATCTAAAAGCTCATCTAAAGAGCCTTCATTTAGATCAGGAGCTAATTTTACAAACATGGGCAATGGAAATGTACCACCCAATCCGTCTCTAATACCATTAATCAGTGATACAAATGATTCTTTTTCCTGAAAGCCCCTCAATCCGGGTGTATTAGGTGAGCTTATATTGATCACACCATAATCTCCTAAGGGAGATAAAATTTTAAAGGTTTTTATATAGTCAGAGACTGCATCTTCTGCGGGCACCAATTTAGTTTTTCCGGCATTGATCCCACGTATGATAGTTTTTTTTTGTTTGGAAATTGTTGTGTATGTTTTTTCTGCCCCGGGATTGTTAAAGCCCATTCTATTGATCAATGATTCTTCTTTTTCAAATCGAAAAATTCTGGGCTTAGGATTTCCCAATTGACCTTCCCCTGTGATAGTGCCTACCTCCACATGTCCAAAGCCAAGTTTACTCAAGAAGGGATACAGCTCTCCTGTTTTATCAAAGCCTGCAGCCATTCCCAAAGGATTGGAAAATGTGATGCCCGCTACATTCGTCTCCAATCGAGAGTTGCTATAAGTGGTTAGTTTTTCCAAAAGTCTAAAGATTCCAGGTAAAGAATCTGCGATATGTAAGAGTCCTACAGAAAACCTATGAGCTTCTTCAGGGTTTAGTTTAAAAAACAAAGGTTTTAAAGTTACATCATAAATCCAATCTCTCATTATGTGGTCAGTATTTCTTGAGAAATAGAAGTCTCAAGCAGGAAAATTTCTTGTAGTTTTTCTATTTTTTCTTTAGGATGACTCATGAGGGCAAGATCCTATATAAGTTTCCTTTCTGTGATTACTTTTGGAGTATTTCTTTATTTTTCTCCAGTTTTACTAAGTATATGGAAAAAATCTTATGGTTTTGAAGTACAAAGGGAATTGTCTGATGATTTATTTGAAGGTCATGATCATAAAAATTATAAACTTTCTGACTTTAAAGGTTTTTATATTTTTTTATATGCAGGGTACACTAGATGTGGAACAATCTGCGGAAACAGCATGCAAACACTGAGGAAACTATCCACCTAAACCCCAAGCAACACGAAATTTATTTTTTTAAGTATTGATCCTGAGTTTGACAAAGAAGATATTTTACAGTCCTATATAAGTCGATTGGGAGAAAAATTTGTAGGTTTTCGCAAAAAAAATGATTTTTCTCATGGATTGATCACAGATCTTGAAATTCAGTTTTCTGCCAATTCACTCGATACTGATAGAAGTCATACTGATACTATTTTTTTAATAGATAAAGCAGGTAAATTGAGATATATATACCCCTCATCACTTAGGTCTCAAAAGAGTATCCTAGAGGATTTTTACAAATTGGAGAATGATAAATGGCAGAATTAACAGAAACAATTAGTGCGCTTCATAAAAAAGAAAACAAGAAAAATGATAAGTTACTTTTAGTTATTATTTTAGCCCATTTACCTTTGAGCATGCTCCTAAGCATTGGCTATGGAACATGGTTAATTACCTTTATTTTATCCTTCCTGGTCACCATATTGGGAATTTTTCTCTATAATATTTGGAATGGAGAAAAATCCTTACAGGTTGCAAATGGAGTGATCATCATGCTTTTCAGTGCTATTTTTATCCAGGCTCAGTTAGGAAGAATTGAAATGCATTTTCATGTGTTTTCGGGGATGGCCTTTTTAATTATCTATCGTAATCTTTATGCAGTGCTCGGAGCAGCGGTCACGATAGCTTTGCATCATGTCCTTTTTAATTTACTCCAACAATTTTCTTTGTCAATTGGATCTGTTCCAATAGTTATATTTAACTACGGGCATGGATGGGGCAATGTATTTTACCATGCAATGTTTGTTGTTTTTGAAGCTGGGGTTTTGATGTACTTTGCATCGTTACAAAAAAATATTATGGAAGAGGGTTGGATCCTAACATTCAATTCCCAAACTCTCATCAGCCAAAACCAAATCTTAAAACCAAAGTTAGTATCAGCATCTCAATCCACACAGTCTCTTGTTGATATTGTTATACAAAAATCTGAATCAATCCATAAGAGTTCAACAATACAGGTGGATTCTATTGAAAACATCTCCCTCACAATCGAAGACTTTGCCAACAGTGTACGGTCAATCTCTCAAAATGCAGCCTTGCAGTTTGAGCATGCAAATAAAATTTCTAACACAAGGGACGTCATTGTACAAAACACAGCTTTAGGTACTGATAAGCTTACAAAATCCAATACTAGGCTCATAACTGCAAGGGATAAAGCCAACGTAGGAAGCAAGCATCTCACTAAGCTTACAGAATCTATGGAAGAAATACAATCTTCCTACAATGATATGTTAAATGTCATCAGTGGAATTTATGAAATTGCAGATAGAATCAACTTGCTTTCCTTAAATGCATCTATAGAGTCTGCTAGAGCTGGGGAATTTGGAAGGGGTTTTTCAGTTGTCGCCCAAGAGATATCCAAATTAGCAGACCAGACAGCTAGCAACTTAAAAACTAGTGATAAGTTAATAAAAAATGTTAGAACTCAAATTTCTCTCTCAAAAGAAAATGTTATAGATACGTCTGAACTGTTCAATTCAATCACTGAAGAAGTAACTGGATTGGAGGTTGTATTTCAAGAGTTCCAAGATGCGTTAAAAAAACAATCTGATACATTTGAGTCTCTCTCTGATGACTTAGATAGTTTAAAATCTGAATCTGAAGATACAAAAAGTAGCACAAATTTATTAAACAATGCAATAGCAGAAATGAAAGGGGGAGTCAGATCATTTATTGAAAGCACAAAAGTTTTCTCAAAAGAGGCATCAGAATTAAAATCAATTTCCCAAAATTCAGAATCTATTGTGGCTACTCTTGTAAAAGGAGTGGAAGAGCTTTCATTTGAGTCTGCTAAATATGAATCAAAATAGATATTTAGAATGTTTGCTATTCGGTTACTTTAGGAAATCGTAGTACAATTGTAGTGCCTTTTCCTAGTACACTGATTGCATTAATTTCAGCATTGTGAAGTTCTATGATTCTTTTAGCTATAAATAATCCCACGCCAACACCGCTAACCTTATAAGTTATCGAACTATCAACTCTAAAAAACTTATCAAAAATCTTAGGTAAATCTTCTTCTGATATACCTGGGCCAAAATCTTCAATTTTGATTAGGATAGAATTTTGATCTTCTTCTGTATATATCTTTATCTTTCCATGGTTATAATTATAAACAATGGAATTTTTAACAATTATAATAAAAACTTTTATTAATAAACTTTTATCTGAAAAAATTTTAATATTAGATATATTAAATTTTTCATATGATATATTCTTTTCCTCACTAAATGATTGTAGATATCTCAACGCTTCATTAATTAGATCTTCTATATTAACCAATTCTTCTTTTATTTTAAATTTAGTCTCTAGATCGGTAACTAGCATTAAATCATTAATATTTTCAGATAGTATACTTGCTTCTCTATTTATATCATTACCATAAGCTTTTATAGATTCTTCATCAGGGCCTATGTAATCTTTGAGTAGTTCTGAATAAGCATAAATCAGGGAAAGTGGAGTTCGTATTTCATGGGATAAATTAGACATAAATTCGTCTTTTACCTTACTCATTTTTTCTAATTGTAAACTAAAAATTTCAGCATCATGTAGTGCACGATTAAATCTACTTGAGAGAATATAAGATTGAATAAAAATTAAGATTGTAATACCATATGGTAATAATCTATCAGATGACAATAAATTTATAGAAACTAATAAATCATTGATAATACACAAGTAAACAACTGAAAAACCAATAAGAAAAAGAACTGCACTCTCTCTTTTATTTTTTAATACTTTTATGATTATATAGGTGTAGTAACAAGATAAAAGTGGAATTGTAATTTTTGATAACTCTTCAAATATAAATAATAGATTTAATGGAGATAAAATTATCAAAATTCCAAGTAAAAAATGAACAAATGCGGCTATTCTTATGATAGATTTACTTATATCTTTAGGAAATAAAGATTTCATATAGTATGCAAATGAAGTTATGGATAAAAATAAGAAAAATTGATCTATCCTTATCCAATAAAAGAAATTTATTTCTATAAAAATTCTATTTATACCACGCTCAATGATGTAAAACTCACGAATTGATGATAAGATACAGTAAATTCCAAAATAGAGTGGGGTTAGATCCTTTATTCTGAGGAAATAAATACCCAAGTGGTATAAACCCATTATAAAAATCATTCCTGTAAATAACCAGTGTATTGCATCTTCTTTAACTTGTTGATTTAAAATAGAGGTATTTGAGCCAAATTCTATTGAGCGAACTATGCCTGCATTGGAAATTTGAAAATTTGAAACATGCAATATTATATCTAAAACACCTTGGTCATCTTTTAGTAGTGTGGATACTTTAATTGTTATAGAAGGAGTTGTGCTTTTTTCATCAATTCCTGGGAGCCCTGAATGTTGGTACTCTTTTCCATTGCAAAAAAATCTATAGGCAGAGCCAATATATTTTAACTTTACGGTTGGTAATCTAAGGTCTTTCCCAATAAAGATTTTTATTCTATACGATCCATATCCAAGATTTGGGTAGGAATTATAATTTTTAGGTTGTTGATTCCAAGCAAAAGGTACCTGAATGTACTCAGGTTTTACGTCTACTACATCCGAATATGTTATAAACTTATTTGGATAAAATTCCCATTCTCCATCTAAAGAAACTGAGTTGTTATCATCAAAATTAATTTCTCGTAAATCTATTTCACCTTTAGAAGCTTTAATTTCATAAGAATTTTTATCATTACAACTAAATATTATTAAAGTAAAAAAAAGAATAAGTAGTAGCTTAGAACTATAAATAATTTTAAAATAATTAATTCTTATTTCATTCTGTTTAAACTTATTATTATTTTCCTTATAAATCAAATCATATATAAGGTATATAAAACTTTTAATATTATTTAAAGAGTCCATGGTTATTTGACTTCCCTTGAAATAGGTATCTTTAAATAAAAAGTAGTTCCCTCTGTATTCGATGTATAACTAACATTTCCATTGTGTGCTTCAATTATACCCTTGACTTGTGCCATTCCTAAACCAGTACCATTGTACTTTCCATAGGTTGCAAAAGGTTGGAATAGTTTATCTTTGATTTGTTCGGGAATTCCTGGGCCATTGTCACTTAATTTTAGAGTAAGTATATTATTTTCTTCATAAGATGCAATAGAAAAGGTTGGATTTTCTTTATCCTGAGAAATCAATGCATCTACAGAATTAGAAAAAATATTTAAAAATACCCTTCGCATTCTCTCTGAATCTAGATAAGCAATACCATTGTAATTACAATCTATATTAACTAAAATATTATATTGTTTTAAATCAGGTTGGACAAATTTTAATATTTCATCGATAAAATTTCTTATTAAAATCATTTCTTTTTTGATTTTAAATTCACCTTTTACAAAATCCAGTATATCATGTGACATATCAGATAATCTATATGCTTCTATTTCAATTGTTTTTAAATATTCTGAGCGAGTATGTCTACCAATATCATTATCATCCGCAAGCTCAGCAAATCCAATGATTGAAGATATTGGATTCTTTAGGTCATGAACTATCATTGATGTCATACGACCAACCAACTCTATTCTAGATGTTTTTTCTTTGAGTTCTCTTGTTCTTTCTTCTACTATTGATTCTAAGTTTTTCTTTAATGATATTAATTTTCTATTTGAAATTCTTAAATATCCAGAAAGTTTCTCAACAGAGGAAAATGTTTTAGAGATTTGAAAGGATAGCAGGTACGATTGAGATAAAATAAAAAAAATAAGACCTATATGTGCATAATTATCAGTTTGTATATAGTTCTTAGAGTTAAGAATATCATTGATGATAGTTATAAAAAATAAAATAAATCCAAATAAACCTATTATTGCTAATCTCTTGGATTTTTCTTTTAAAACAATAATTTTTATTAAAGTTAAAAGTACATATAAACCTTGTAATACAATTATAAACTGAAATACAATTACAAAATTAGAGTAGATCTTAGCGAAGAATATTATTGTTATAAAAATTAAACATAAGAGTAAAGCACTAGGAATAAACATAAAATATTTATTAACTTCTCTTTTATATAAGGATGTAAAAAATAAATTAAATAATATTGTTGAAAAGTATAGGCATAAATACTCTAATTTACTTACTATTTCCCAGCTTATATTTGGGAAGAGAGTATAAATAAATTTTTCTTCGGTAGTCAATGGTCTAAATAAAATTATTAAGCAAAACAATCCAAAATATAAACTTGTAAAATCTTTCTTACGGATACTAAAAATAGTGAGATGGTAAAAACCCATTATAAATAATGCTCCAATGGAAAAGAGTTCTGGAAATAATGCTAAATTTTTCTTGTGTTCTAAATTATTCCTAATTCCAAATTCTATTACTGACCATAGTCCACCTTTCCTATGGCTAAAATTTGATACTTCAATTAACAATTCATTATTAGATTTTATATCTAGTATGTAACCAATCTGTGATTTTGAGTCTGGAATATGGGTATTGGAATCTTTACCCAATCTACCATTTTCTAAAATCATAGATCCGTTCCAATATACTTTGTATGCTGTGCCTATATCACGTATTCGAATTCCATATGGAATTTTCTTATTATATTCATTCATAAGAATATTGATTTTATAGGTAGCAAATCCCTCAGAGGGTAGTTCAATATTTTTAATTTTATATTTATTCCAGGCAGATGGTACGTATACTAAAGATTCATTGGCTTCAGATAAATGATCTATCTGATTCCAGTAAAATTTCCAAGTTCCATTCAAAGATATTATTGGATCACTCAAAAAATCATTTTTTGTTAAATTGATAGTGCCATTTTTAAGCTCATGTACTATACTTTGAGAATTGTAGTTCGTGCATGAAACCAAAATAAAAAATGATAGCAAAATAGATAAGTATGTTACGAATCTATTTTGAAAAATAACTACTAACATACTTTGGTGTCCAAAAATAATTTTCTTAATTTTTCTTGTTCTAAAATTCATTATCTTTTTTTATTTTTTATGTTTAAAAAGATAAATTTAAATAGTATCATCTTGTACTCTTTGAAATAGCTATTTAGTTTGGAGTAACTTCTTTTTGTCTACAATATGAATTAATAAAATATCAATATCGGATGGATCTACTCCAGAAATTTGTAGTGCTTTTTCTAGAGTGGGGGGCTTATGCTTTGTTAATTTCTGGATAGCTTCTTTCTTGATCCCGTTTACCATATCATAATTAAAATTTTCAGGAATTGGAATTTGCATATTTTTAATTCTATATTCAATTGTATCCTGTTCTCTTTTAATATACCCTTCGTATTTGATTTCCATTTCTAATACTTTTAAATCACTTTCACTCATTTCATTTAGTTCAGGTAGTACATCTCTACAATCTTTTAATTCTATTTCAGGTCTTTTTATAAAGGAAGCTAAGTCACCACCATACTTTATCGAAGAAATATTTTTCTTTTCAAGTAAAGAATCCAAAGCATTGCTAGGTTTTAAATGAGTATTAGAAATTTTGTTTCGTAAGGTCTCCATTTTTGAATACTTTTCTTGCATACTTTTAAAATCTTCTTCACTTACCAAACCTAATTCATAACCATATTTCATAAGCCTTTTATCTGCATTATCTTGTCTTAACAACAGCCTATGCTCAGCTCTGCTAGTGAACATTCTATAAGGATCTTCTACTCCTTTAAATACTAAATCATCTACCAATACACCTATGTATGACTCTCCTCTAGAAAATATTATTTCTTCTTTATCTCGTAAGCTTTGAATAACCGAAAAACCAGCCACTAGTCCTTGTGCTCCAGCCTCTTCATAGCCTGTAGTACCATTTATTTGTCCGGCATGGTATAGCCCTTTTATTTTTTTTGTTTCTAAGCCAGTTGTCAATTCAGTTGGATCAACAAAATCATACTCTACAGCATATCCTGGTCTAATGATCTCAGCATCTTCTAGTCCTTTAATAGAGCGTACAATTTTCCATTGTATTTCTTCTGGCATACTTGTGGAAATTCCATTCACATAAATTTCTTTTGTATCATACCCTTCTGGTTCTAGAAAAATTTGATGACGATCTTTTCCCGCAAAACGTACTACTTTATCCTCAATGGAGGGGCAGTACCTTGGTCCAGTCGATTGGATTTGGCCGGAGTACATTGGAGAAGAATCTAAATTATCATTTATAATCTTATGTGTTTCTTCGTTTGTATACGTTATATGACAGGGAATTTGCCTTCTTTCTAATTTTTTAGTAGAAAATGAAAAAGGGGAGGGGTTATCATCTCCATCTTGGATGGCTAGTCCATCAAAATTTATAGAATTAGCATGCAATCTTGGAGGGGTTCCCGTTTTTAGTCTTCCTAGTTTAAATTGAAAACTAGATAAAGATTTAGATAATCCTTTAACAGTTGTATCACCCATCCTTCCAGCTTCACTCTTGAATTGTCCAATATGAATCAAGCTAGTGAGGAAGGTTCCTGTTGTTAGTATGAGGTGTGATGTATAAAACGTAAAATTTCTACCCGTAACAATCCCTATGATTTTAGAATTTTCAACTAAGATATCTTCCACTGAATCTTGGCGGATAGACAGGCTCTCCATTGTCTCAAGAGTATGCTTGATATAGAGTTGGTAGGCTTTTTTGTCAGCTTGTGCTCTTGGTGCCCATACAGATGGACCTTTAGATGTGTTGAGCATCTTAAATTGGATTCCTGTTGCATCAATTGCTTTTCCCATTAGCCCGCCTAGAGCATCAATTTCTCGAACCATGTGGCCTTTGGCTATTCCACCTATTGCAGGATTGCAACTCATTTGACCAATTGTATCGGCATTCATTGTGATAAGGAGGGTTTTAAATCCTGCTTTGCTAACTACATACGAGGCTTCTGCCCCCGCGTGACCGCCACCAACTACTATACAATCAAACTTATTGGGAAAATTGGAATTCATACTTTCAGTTATTCGTTTCATAAGATGTTTGCAATGAAAAAAAAGGTTTTTATTTAGGAAATACTTTCCAAGTTCCCACCAAAAAAGAGACTGGAAAATGGAGTGAAACCAAATAAACTGCATACAGTATTCTTCCTATTTATTCTAAGCTTGGGATGCTCTCGAACGGTCAGCAATACCCCAGCATCAGGATGCATAGACTCTTGTAATCGAAATTTTGTACTTTGTTTATTTGTAGTCAATACAGAGCTTTCTAATAATTCTTCTACTAAGTACAATACTAACCAGATCCTTAGTTCAGCTTGTGACATCTCCCCCTGCAAGGACAAATGTAGGGGTCAAGCACTTGCAACTAGTCAGCAAAATCAGAGGTAAAAATGATACACATACTAAATAAGCAAAATTCCTTTTTAAAATGGAGGAAAGGTTTTAAATCGTCAAACGACATAATTAAAAAAATTTATGAACAAATTGTTTTCTTTATACTATCTCTTTTCATTGGATTTTTACTTCCCCTCTATCCAGGAGATTGGTCACCTGAAGTTCTTATTATAAATGGTACTACGGGAAAACAAGGAAGTGTAGATAGTCTAAAACTCATTGCAATATCTACAGGTATGCAGCCAATCGGTGAATTAAATGGTTTTTCTGGTAGTACAAAAATTACAAATATAAATATTCCAGAAGAATCTCCTATTCTATTCCAAGCGAGGTACAAAGGTGCAACATATAATAAAATGGTTCCTCCTGCTCCTATTTTTAGGAGTAAACCTGTGGAGATAACTGTATATGAGACAATTACAGATATTTCTACATTAGATATAAAATCAGTAGTACAAATAACACGGGAGTCCAATTCATTGCGCTTCTTAAAAGTATATATATTTAATAACTCCTTAAATCCTCCCAGATCATATGTTCCAGATAATTCATTCGAAATATTTATCCCAGAAAGTGCAGAAAATATTCGTGGTCAATATACCCAAGCAGATTCTAAAATGGGTATACCCCTTGCATTGGAAAAGGGAGTGATGGGAAGAAAATTTGATAGAGCTGTACTACCCGGTCAATCAGATCTAATGATTTCATATGATATAAGGGCTAATCCTGAAGAAGTTATAAAAATTGAAGATAAAATTCTATTCGAAAAAGAAAATTCAAAGATTTTCCTTTTAAATCCACCCGAAATGAAAGTTCGGATAGAGGGAACAAGCCAAACAGACCAAATTATAGAGAAGGGGCCCGAGGGCATGATAGGTGTTAAATTACTTTATTTAAACAAGAGTGCTACGCTTGAGATACGAGGGGGAAAGCCAATTGAAAGGGAAGTTGCTCAAGAGAGAAGAGTTATAAATGGCACTATATTTGTAAACTGGATCAATTCTACGTATGGAGTTCTAGCTATCATAGGAATTCTTTTTAGTCTTTCTTTCCTATTTGTTTTCAACCAAAAGTAACTTTTAATGAACCTACTCAGTGCTAAAAATCTTTCAAAAACTAAGGGTGATAAAATTCTCTTTTCTGGTGCTACATTTGGACTACAAGCAGGAGAAAAGATAGGAATCATTGGAGTCAATGGCTCTGGAAAATCAACCCTATTGAGTATCATCCAGGGTTTAGATGAGCCTGACTCTGGAGAAATTGCAAGGAATCGTGAGCTAAAAATATCATCTTTACGACAATCCCCCATTTATTTACCAGAAGACACTATTCGGGATCATATTTTTAAGAGTGATAGTAAAATCATAAAATTAATTAAAGAATATGAGGTCATCTGTGAAAAGTATGAAACAGATCCAGTGCTATTTGAAAAAGAATTCACCCATCTTCACTCTGAGATGGATAGATTAAATGCATGGGATTATGAACTGCGAATTCGTTCCATACTACAGGAATTGGGTCTAGATGATTTAACAAAAAAAATGGGTGAATTTTCTGGTGGAACCCTTAAAAAAATAGAATTGGTAAAATCTCTTATTGAAGAATCAAACCTTTTAATTTTAGACGAACCTACAAACCATTTGGATGTCGAAACTATTCTTTGGTTAGAAACCTTTTTAATGGAGTCTGACAAAGCTTTAGTGCTTATAACACATGATAGGTATTTTTTAGATAGAGTAGTGGACTCTATCATAGAAATCGAAGATCAGAAAATATTTATTTATAAAGGAAATTATAATTACTACCTAGAGAAAAAAGTAGAGGTACAATTGTCGAGAGAAAAAGAAGAAGATAAGAGACGAGGTTTTCTCAGGAGGGAATTAGAATGGTTAAGTAGGCAGCCCAAGGCCAGATCAACCAAACAAAAGGCTAGAATAGATAGGGCAGAAAACTCCATACAACTTGGTTTTAAGAAAGAAGAAGACAAACTTGAGCTCAGTGTCATGGGAAAAAGACAGGGTAAATTAATAATGGAAGTAAATAATATCCATAAGTCGTACGGAGAGAAAAAAATTATCGATAATTTTACTTATTATTTTAAGAAAAATGAAAAATTAGGAATTGTAGGTAGAAATGGGAGCGGGAAATCTACCCTCTTAAACATTCTGTCTGGAGCATTGGAACCTGATAGTGGATTTGTAAAGCCAGGTATCAATACAAGTATTGGGTACTTTGATCAGGTTGGAAAAAATTTAGTAGGTGAAATGAGAGTCTTAGATTACATCAAAAAAAATGTTGCAGAGTATATAACATTGGAAGATGGAAATAAAATATCAGCATCTCAAATGTTAGAGAGATTTTTATTTATAGGTGGTTTACAAGCTCTCCAAGTAAATAAGCTTTCTGGTGGAGAAAAAAGAAGGTTGTACCTTGTTGAAATACTAATGAGAAATCCAAATTTCCTCATATTGGATGAACCAACAAATGATCTCGATATAAAAACATTATCTATATTAGAAGAATTTGTATTAGAATTTCCTGGTACAATGATTGTAGTATCACATGATCGATATTTTATGGATAGGATCAGTGATGCTCTAATTATTTTTAAAGGATATGGATTATTAGAAACCTATGTTGGATCCTATTCATCTTACTTAGAATATTCTCTCAAATCTAAAACAGATAAAATAAGTAATAAAAAATCCAATAATAATGCATTGCCCGAAACAAGTGAAGTGAAAATAGAAACAAAGCTATCTTTTAAAGAAAAAAAAGAGCTCGATACATTAGAGATAGAGATTCAAAAGTTAGAGTTAGAAAAAAAAGAACTCTCTCTTGCTTTGGGAAATAAGGCAAATTTTAAAGAAATTTCAGATATTACTAAAAAATTAGAAGCAATCGAGAAATCATTGCCTATAAAATATGAAAGATGGGAATACTTATCCTCAAGATAATAAAAAGAGATCTTCCCCTTCTTTAGATTTTATAGTTGGTTCTATTTTTGCCTGTGTTTTCTTTAGAAACAATTTGCTGATTTCATCATTTGGATTTACTTCTAAAGCATTTTGAAAAAGTTCTAAAGCTGAATTATAGTTTTTCTTCTTATAAAAATTTAATCCCTTGGTAAAGTAATCAAAATAATCAGAATTTGTCTTTAAGAAATGGTACTCCCATACATTGATCGCATCGTTATTATTATTCTTTATTTTACCAATAAATCGTTTTTTATGATTAGGTTCTTCGGATATTTGGAAATCAAAAAAGGAAAGTAATCCTAAATTTACTTTTGTTGATATGTCGGTTAGAAGTTTAATATTTCTAAATATTTGAGACGGATAACATATGATTTCAAATTTCTTATTATGTTGAAATTGTATATCTAATTGATCTAGACCATAAAAAATTTTATTATTCGTACTTTTTTCTATATAGTGATTAAATATATAAAAATCCCTTATAAAAACTTCTGTTTTATCAAAACTATGAAAGAATACTAATATATAATTGGCTTCGATTTTTTGGATCGAAAATTTCAATTCAGGATATTTGGAGAGATAATCAAATTGAGAGTTATATAAAAAATCAATTTTAGAATCATCTGATATCTTATAGTACTGGCATATTAAATTTAATTTTATATCGAAGATATTATTTGAAATTATACTTATTATATTCTCTTTGCTAAATAAATAATCTACATTCTCTAGAATTTGAACATCCTCATTTGGTATAAATTCAGGTTCAGTTTGAATATACATAGAAGGATCAAAATTTAGGTTAGATGCGGGAGATTCTTGAAAATGTATACAAAGTATAAAAAAACAAGATTCTAAAAATAAAAAAACAAGATTTATTGTAATACTATTTATGAAATTAACTTTTCCTTTATAGTTCCATAGCTCAAATATAAATTGCAGAATTATAATAAACCAGGCTGTAAATAAAAAAGTGGAAAAATGATTAGTTCTTTTGTATCTCAATATTATTAGAATGAATATACAAATTCCAAGAATTACCCCATAGCCTTTTATAGTATAAAAATATAACTCAAACTTATTAATAAAAAGAAGAATATATGTAAGAGTTGGAACTACCAAAGATAATAAAAATAATCTATAATTACGGATCTCCAATAAATAGCAAGAAAAGAGAATTAAACAAATATATATGAGTGGTTCTAGCCCATAATCAAAAAAGGATGTATCAAAATTATAGGAAAATGAGAAATATGGAAAGACCATCCATTTCTCATAAAAACTAATAAAAGTAAAAATTAGAAATAAGATTAAATAAAAGAGATTATACTGATTTTTTATAAATAATAAATTGATTAAAAAGACTAAGATAAATAAAGTAGAGCCTATAAAAATTCCATACTGTATGTCTAAATACATATTTTCATAAAGTAAATTTTTTAAATCTAAGATATTGATATGGAAGTTTATAGGTGTATTTGATTTTATTCTAAAATAGTACTCCAAATCACTTTTTTTTTCTATTTGAAAGATTTGATTTTTATGTGATATATCTTTATATACTGATGATATATATCTTCCTCCAATTTTTTCATAAGCTATAGATTCTTTTGGATTTAAAGAATAATAGTGTATATCAGTAAGATTAGGATTGTCAATTTCAAAATAATTATCAGGAACTAAATCTATGCCTTTTAGCCTTATCCAAAGTGCCCCATCATAGTATCCTAAATTGATAGATTTATCTTTTACATTTTGAAATGAACCATTGTAATTTTGTACTACATCTATAATGGATAGCTTACTCTCAGGATCTAAAATATATTCTAATGTCGGAGATTTTTTAGCATACCCACACGAGATTATAATTAAAATAAGTGAGTATAGAATTATTTTTTTTGGATTAATTTTTGTTGAATAAATACTAAAAAGGAGGTTAAAAGAATTTCTCATATAAATATGCTAGGAACTTGGATGGTATTATAAAGCCCAAGTTCCCGTGATCAACAAAAAGATTTTATCTTAAGGCTTTCGTAAATATCATTTTTCCAGCTGCGGTTTGGATTATAGATGTGACACTAACCTTCACATCTTTTCCAACTAGATGACCACCATTTTCAATCACTACCATTGTGCCATCTTCTAGATAACCTATTCCTTGGTTTTCATCTTTCCCTTCTTTGATAACCTGGATTGTGAGTTCTTCACCGGGTAGAACTACGGGTTTAAGTGCATTTGCTAGATTGTTTAGATTTAAAACCTTAACACCTTGGAGTTCTGCAACTTTATTTAGATTGAAGTCATTTGTAACTAATTTCCCGCCAGTATCTCTAGCTAGTTTGATTAATTTTGCATCCACCTCACGTGTATCCGTGTAGTCAGTGTAGGTGATTTTAACTTCTATAGAGCCCTTTCTTTGGAGCTTATTGAGCATATCCAGCCCACGGCGACCCCTTGCACGTTTGATTGGATCTGAGGAATCGCTTATGAGCTGTATCTCCCTGAGTACAAAATTGGGAAGAATGAGGGGCCCATCAATAAAATGAGTATCGGCTATGTCTAAAATACGACCATCTATGACAACCGATGTATCCAATATTTTATCTCGAACTTCTTCTTGTTTTTCAGCACCCAGGCTAAATGTTCTCACATCTACACCCCCTCCACCAAAAATGGAAAGTCCTGGTTTGGCAAAAAAAATAGCCCCTGATCTAAATCCAATAAATCCAAAAATTATACCTAGTAGTATAGAAACTCCATGGTATTGGAAGATGATGAGTGAGGAGAGGAGGGAGGCAAGAACAAGACCAATGAGTGTTCCAACTCCAACACAGAATGCATATTCTCCATTGATACTAGAAGAGAGGTCTTTGTCTTTGTAGAACAAGGCAAGCGACAAAAGGAAAGCCAGAGCCGAAAAAACTACTGGCGTGATAATATCTTCAGTATTCTGAAAATACAGTGAGGTAAAGGTGACTATTGTTATGATAAAACCACCAAGAACCTTATACAGATGGTTCATGTTAAAATCCTTAAAAAAAATTAAGCTTATCGAATCTAGGGAAAATCTTCAGTTGGTTCAGAATTGACTTCAGCTTCTAATTCAGAAGGATCTCTTTCGATCGGTTGACCAATTGAATTTGCCAATATATCAGAAACAATATTTCCTGCTTCTTCTTGGGGAACGCCTTTGCTGAGAGCTATTTCTGTTTTTACGAGATTATAGGCACTCTCGTAAAGCTTCCTTTCCATTATAGATAATTCCTTACCATTTGCTCTTCTAAACAAATTACGGCAAACATCAGCAACTTCAAAGATTGAACCAGATTTAATCTTGTTCATATTATTTTGGTATCGAATTTTCCAATCTTCTTCTGTATCAACTTCATCTTTACTGAGGAGGGTGAGAACTTTTTTTATGTCCTTTTTAGGGATTATCCCTCTAATTCCAACCTGTTTTGCTTTGTCAACAGGTATCATCACCTTCATTTTTGTGGTTTGGATCTCAAGGCTATAACAATCTCTTTTTTTACCAAGAATAGTCTTTTTGCTGACTTCCGTAACGGCTCCAACGCCATGCATTGGGTACACTACATAATCACCGACCTTAAATTCTGGTTCTGAATTTTTTTTTGCTCCCGATTTCAATCTTACTATATAATCCGTTAAACTCTTTCTAAGAATGAATAAAAATAAAATGGTGTCAAGAAGATTTTAACCTTAATAGCAAAAAAACAGTCCATTTAGGTGGAAAGATCACCTTAAAACTGAATATTTTTAATGGAAGCTTCTGAAAATGTTCCATCTTGGAATTTTTTTAATTTTTTAAGCATGATTTTTGCATCTTTGAAGTTGTAGAAATACCCAGCATAGAGCTTTCCAGTTGTGGTTCTAAAGATCCTACCTTGGAATTCTTGTTTTTCACGAATCAAGGAGGAGGCAAGTTTTGATGCATCCTCTTTAGAATATGTTCCCATTTGGATGATATAATTTATTTGGTTCGGTTTGGGAGGAAATTGAATATTTTTAGGAATAACTGGAGTAGCTTTGGGTTCTTCTCTGTCGGAAGTACCTTGTTCTGAATCTGTGTCATCTGATTTAGATGCTGGAACTTCTTGTTCTACCTCTGAATTAATATTACGAAAAGATGCTGCTTCATTGCTAGAAAACAAAGATTCTTTTTGGTCAGTTTTCATTCCTAATATAAAACCAGCCGTGAATAGAAGAATACCACCTACCAATATATAGATACCAGGGATAGATTGATTTTTTTGCTGAAGTATATCAAATAGGGATTTGCTTTTAGGATCTTTTAAGGATCTAACTTCTATTTTTGGGTATGTGGTTTGAGGAGTCCCCTTGGAATTTTGGGTAATTTTAGGCTTCCTCTTGGAAAAATCAACATTCTGCATTCAATCTGTTTACTCTTTGTTACCATGTATCGGAAAACCTATTTATATTCCGAACATTTTTTGATTTTTGAAGAAATCTATAGAACATAAATTCATAAAAAACCGATATTTTTTTTAGACACAATTGTTTTAGAATTGTGGTAGGTCAGAAATTGAAACCAAAGGTATTCAAAACAAATTTAAATTAACATGAGCCTCACTTTAATAGTTATACTAGTAATTACTTTTCTGATTTCCTCGGGATTTTATTTTTTTTTCATAGGGAATAAGTTTGGTTTTGATGAAAAAGTAATAGCCCTGGCAAAAGCAGGAAAATTTAAAGAGGCCAAAACACTAGTCAAAGAAAAAATAGATCTCCATCCTTCAGATATAGCCTTAGTTTACCTTCTGGCCACGGTTTATAAAATCCAAGGTGATTTTGAAGGGGAGGCTAGTGAGCTTGAAAAAATTGCTTCTGAATCTAAGTACACCAAAGATATCACACAACTACAAATTTCCAGTCGTTTGGGAAGTATATACTATCAGCTGGATAAATATGATGAAGCTTTTTTTTATTATTTGGATTTATTGGATGTATCACAAGATAATTTAGAAGCCATTGTGCGTATTGCATTTATGGCAATTGGCCAAAAAGAGTTCGAAATTGCAAATCGTTTCTTGAAAATGCTTCCGGATAGTCAAATAAAACTTTCAGCATTTTTTATTGCGAAAGGTGTCGTACACACCATGTTAGGAAAAGATGAAGATTTTGAATATTATCAGAAGGCTTATGAGCTTGATAAAAATTCGGTAGTTGCTCAATTTTTATATGCTTTTGGATTGTACCAAAGAAGGCAATTTAAAGATGCGTTAAAAATTGTTGATAATATTATCGATACCGTGCCAGAGGAATATATTAAATTTACTTTCTTACAATTCTTAATGGTTCAGTACCTATGCTTAAAAGATTATTCATCAGCTATGTTGAATGCTAGGCTATGTATAGATCTAGCACGAAAAAATAATTGGGAAGGCGAGCTATCTGAATCTAATTTGCATTATTCTATATTTTGTATTGCATCAAATGATTTAGAAAAGGCATCTGAATATTTAATTGAAGCTGAGTACTTAAAACCACATGATACAGATATAATCTCCCTTGCAAATTATAAAATGGATTTAGAAGAAGGGCTTGTTACTCCAGGATCTATCTCACCAAAGGGATTTAACTTTACAAGCTTCTTAGGTGGGTTGCCGGAAAAGTTATTTCCTCTTGAACGTGCATTTGAAATTTCAGGATTGAAAATGCCATTTAATATTAATATACGTGGGATTATTAGTAAGGATGGAAAAAAACTAATTTCTAAGATTAGCCAATTGAGTCAGGATAAAGTGATTAAATTTAACAATCTACGTGGGCTTCAATACAAAAATGCTTGTGCGAAGATTTTAAATAGTTTTAAATACAAAATCAAAAAAGAGCTTCCTTGCCTTGAATCAGAGGGAGCTAATTTATTAGCTATCAGTCGAGAAGATGAGGATGATATTGCTCTCTTTCGATTTAGGCGTTGGAAACAAACGAATCTATCAGATATTTTCCTGAGTGAAATGCAACAATCTATGCTAGAAGTAGGGGCATTTAAAGGTTTTTTAGTGGCATCCTGTGATCTAACAATTGGAGCTAAGAAATTTTTAAAAGCAAATGATGGAAAAATTACAATTATAAATGATAATGAGTTAGATGGAGTCTTGGAATCATCCTTGGGCTAAACAGTAATTAAAATCTATACAAATAAATTGAAAACTTATACGGCTACTCTTGCCATACAAATTATAAAAAAAATTATTAGTATTTCTTTTTTCGTCTTTTTATTGCATGCATGTAGTACACTTCCAATACCTTCCTATTATGCGAATTCAAAAAATATAAGTTTAAAATTAGGTACAATTTATATAGATCCTACAATTAAAAAAGGAACTTCAGACATTGAAATATTAAAAATTTTAAATTTCTTGGTTGAGTCTACAGTAAATCGGGACTATAGTAAACTTCCTCTGATTGTTTCATTAGAAAAAGGTCTTTATATTGATTTAAAAGCTCACTTATCATATGATGATTTGGTCAAAGAAGTTAATAAAAAAGATTCCTACTTTGAAGTCTTTTTTTTTGATACAAACAAATTAAAAAAAGAGAAAAATTCTGATATAGTTAAAACAGTGAGGGATGTTTTGGTTCTTTCGGAAGGTTTGCTTGCAGAAATGTACTACGAGAGTGATACTGTTGTAGAAGTAAAGCTTCGATTTCAAAAAAACAAAAAATTTGAAAATGATATCAATACACTATATTTTTCAAAACAAGGTGGAAAATGGTATGTGGAACGGTTATTTTAAGGCTTGCTCAAGATTTTCGTGGATCATTACAAAATCGGTCAATCCAACTATATCCATTACTTTTCTAAAATGAGAATTTAGTCCACAAAATTCAATTTTCCCGTCAATTTCAGAAGCTTTTGTGATCAGACTAATTAAGGAAGCAATTCCAGCAGAATTAATATAGGCAGTTTTGGAGAAATCAATGAGAACCCTTGGTTTTTTACCTGCAGGAATGGAAGAATAAGAATTCACTATCTCCTCGTCTGCCTCAGATGTGATTTCTCCAGAGATAAAGATTACTGGCACGGTTGCGTCCCTTTCGTAATCTACATGAATTTTAAATTCCTCTACCATACGACCAACTTAATATTTAAAGAGAGTTTTGAGTCAAACAAATTTCATTTCTAAGAGAGAAGTTAGGTACAGAAAATACTTTTCATAAAATATCCTTCTGTGGTTTGTGTATTATAGGAGAATACAAAATGAGAAAAAATATTATTTTTTTTCTAAGTCTTTCTCTTCTCTCTATCTCAATGTTGATAAATTGCGGAAAAAAGGAAGAAAAAGCAGAAGAAACAACAAGTGCCGTGGCAGCAAACAGTGCTAATGGATCAGAATTATATGTAAATAATGCATGTGCTAGTTGTCATGGTGACGCTGGTGAAGGGAATGGCGCTGCTGCTGCAGCATTAAATCCTAAACCCAGAAATTTTAAGGCACCAGAAGGTGAATGGAAAAATGGAAAAACTGTAGCAGCTATAACTAAAACTCTGAAAGTAGGGATTGCTCCCGGAATGGCATCTTATGCTTATCTGAAAGAAGAAGAAATCGCTGCTTTAGCTAATTATGTTGTAGAATTAGGTTCTAAGTAAGCACCTTGAAACCCCATACCAATGGGGTTTTTATTTTAATAAATCTTCTAAACATTCCTTCAATTCAGGAAATTTGAAAGAAAATCCCAAGTCCAATAGTCTCTTTGGGATTACATTTTGTCCCTTCAAAACTACATTTGCACCTTCTCCATACAATACTTCAATCGCAATTCCCGGAACCCTCATAAAACATGGTCTATTTAGGGACCTTGCTATTGTTTGAGAAAAAACTTCATTTGTTTTAGGGTTGGGGGCTGTGATATTGAAAACTCCTTTGGATTCTGAATCAATTAAAAAGAGGATCGCCCTCACTGTATCAAAAATATGAATCCAACTCATAGCTTGGTTTCCAGAACCTATGGGTCCCCCTACAAATGCTTTGAATGGAGGGAGCATCTGTGCCAATGCACCAGATTCTGGAGAAAGCACTATACCTGTGCGAAGTAGACAAGTCCTGATCCCCAATGACTCTGCTTGGAGGGAAGCTTCTTCCCACTGAACACATAGCTTTGCTAAAAAGTCTTCTCCGGGGGGAGAGTCTTCTGAGAAGATTGGTGTGGAAGTTTCGTGCATACCATAAAATCCAATGGCGGAACCTCCTATATATGCTAGAGGCATTTTTGAGGAATTCTTAAGATTTTTTATGAGATCATGGGAATATTCCACCCTGGAAAACCGGATAGCTTCTTTTCGAGCTTCACTCCACCTCCCTCCCATAACAGCCTCACCTGATAAATTGACCAAGATATCTAATTTTTCTAAATCTGAGGGAAGGGGAATCTGTGCAGTGACCAATGAGATACCCTTTCTATTTCGTAGATAAGTAGGCAAAAAAGACTTTCTGGAAAAAATAATAGCTTCATCTCCACGTTCCTCAATAGCCCGAGAAAGATAGCCTCCTATAAACCCTGTCCCACCTGTAATTCCAATTTTCATTGATTCCATTCCTCCAGAATGTTCTACTGGTATAAAGAATTTTATGAAACAAGTCCTGCCTATCTTATTTTGCTTTTTAGCCATTGTTTTAAACTGGTTTATTTATTCCTCAACCACAGATAAAATCAATCGATACAAGCATACTCCTCCCTTTCCCGCCTTTGATTATACTCGGTCACCCACTGGTATCTTTCCTCTGTTAGATGGAGACCACACTACATATTGGATTAAGGATAAGGAGGGAGCAGAGTGGGATTTTGATATAGAACTTAGATTTTCACATGTCTTAAAAAATGACCAATACCAATCTATTCCTTACACTGAATTGTCCATTGTACCATGTGAGGGTTACCCCCCAATCTCAATCAATATGGAATTGGTCAAAAGGGAGGGGATCAATGTAGATAAAGAGTTGAGATTACCAAAGGAAGAACTAATAGAAAAAATAAATATCAGAGATATCAAAGAGCCTATTATTTATGATATTTCTAAGCATTTTAAAAAAACAGAAAGTAAATATGAATACGATGGATTCAATATGTATATCATTGCACTCAAAGCTAGGATCCTCACAGAGCAAGGGAAAGGCTGTATTGCAGAAATAGAAATTAGAGAATAATTTTAATTGGATGTAATACGTAATCCTCTACCAGAGGAATTTGTAAAGATTTCAGAATATATTCGTGAAATCTTTGAAGATTCTATTTCAGGTTTGTATGACAATTTAGGTAGAGATATATTCTTGGACTATATACAACCTCTAAAATTAACAGAAAGATTTCTGGAAACAGAGAGATTTTTGCAAATTTTAGTACTACGGGAAGGGGAGATTGTGGGATGGATGGAAGTGCGGGATAGTTTCCATATTTCTATGCTCTTTGTGAAAAAAAAATTCCAGAGGCAAGGGATCGGCAGAAAGTTAGTTACACTTGTGGAAGAGAATGCAATCTTAAATGGTAATCAATCCATCACACTCAATTCATCTCCTAACTCAATAGGTGCCTATATTTCAATGGGTTTTGCCCAGCAAAGTGATTTGTGTATGATCAATGGTGTAAAGTTTTATGAAATGAAGAAAGATTTATAGAAACTCTTCTTATCTCCTTTTTTATAAGAAAGAAAAGTCTCTATTTTATTTATTTACTTAGACTCTATCTTTAAGGTGAAGTCGCCACTGTTGATTACTTTCAGAGTTCCACTGCCATCCGTGTATTGAATATCAAAGTTTAAAATACAATTTGTTGCGGCACTAAAACTGTTTATTTTCAAATTTAGAGTTTGTCCATTTACAGAGACACTTCCTGTATAATTGGTAAACAGGGGAATATATGTATTGTTCCACTGAGAGTTGCCAATGCTCTTGGTTACAGAATTGTACTTTAGATTCCAGTTTATCATTGTAGCTCCAGCAGAATTTGCAGTACAGATGATTGGAGCTGAATCTCCAATGTAATAAATAAAATTTGGAGAAGTTGATCCTGGATATGAACAGGACAGTGAAAGGGCAACTGGGCTTAATGTAATTGGAATAGTTAAGACTTGGCTATCCCCTGAGAGTGTTGTATAACTTACTTGCATAGAGTACGTTTTATCAACATCTTGGGGGGTTCCTGTAATTGTTAAACTTGTTGGGGAATTTACAGCTGTAAGTCCTTTGGGTAAATTTATGTATGACCAGTTTGTTGCATTGAATTGAATTTTTTGGTTGTTATCTCCAGTGTAAAATGCAGTTTCACATTTTACTGTGGGGATAGAGGCAAACTGTGTGATTTGGATACTAGTCTTTGTATCTGTTCCAATTTTACAAACGGGAGCACCAGGGCTTTTAATGACTTTGAAAGTTTGTTTGAGAGTATTACCCCCATTTCCATTTGCAGTGACGTCAATTGTGATTGTATTATCAATTGTAGTTGCTGGAATCCCAGTTATTGTGCCCAAATTGGAAATTGTTAGGGAATTGTTTGTGGGATAAGTGCTGATTGAAAATGAATTTGTAGCTCTTATATCACTGATCTGTAGTCTCAAATTTTCTCCCTCTACAAAACGATAAGTAGCATAGGGAAGGGTAAATGTGGGAGTTTCAACAAATGTAATTGTAAGACTAGTCTTACCTCCTAACTTATCTGTTGCTTCAACTGAGTAAGAACAATTGCTACATGTTCCAGGTGTTGCACCGGAAATCTCGCGGGTGCTGGCATTGAATGTTACTCCTGGAGGCAATGATCCACTTCCACTGATTGTGCTAACACCCGTGGTTTGAAGTTTGATATACAAACTTCCTTTGTTAAACTTACAGGATGTACCAATACAATTGTTGTTTGATACAATATTGATTGTAGCTTTTGGAACTAGCTCTACACTAATGGGAGTTGTTGTATCTCCCCCTTTTCCAGAGGCTATGATTTTGAAATCAAACTTTCTAGCTTCTGTGTAAGTTGCAATAATAGTGCTTGTAGGCTCCCAAGTTATCTCTCCCGTTGTGGAATTGAGTGACATTCCAGCCGGAAAAACAGGTTCGGACGTACCAGTCTTCAAAGTAAAAATAGATGCATCTTTGTAGTCAGGAATGAGAGAAAACTTACCAAAAATCGAATATGTAAATGATGATTGGGTATATGTTACAGTTGGTGGAGAAAATTTTTCTTGAGAAGGTGGGGCTGTAGGACCGAAGGACGGTTTATCTTGTACCACAATTTGGGCTGCAATTTCAGCAATTGCGGATGAAGGGATTCCCAATTCAGAAGCTTTGTCGATTAGAAATGAGTTAACTCCTGCTGAAACTTGAGAAGATAGTGTATTTCCTTCAGACAATGGTTTTCCAGTTCCCCCATTTTCTACTTTATCTTTGGGAAGTAGGAGTGGTTTTCCACTTTCGGATACACTGCTTCCTGTTCCAGAGGAAAGATATTCAGACACCACGGAAACTACTTCTTCATAGGTTTCTGGTTTTTCAGGGATTGCAAGCTTATGCAAACCACCTATCATAATAATAAACTTTAGTGTTTCGGGATTAGATGGGTCTGTAAATTCAACCTTAATGGAAGTAAGTTCAGGCGTTGCCAACTCTACCGAGGATGCTCTCACTTCTTTTGATAAACCTCTAGAAAGTCCAAATTGAGAAACTATTTGCCGATTAGCAGTTTTTAAATATTCACCTGTTTTTGATGGATCGGAGTTACCCAGTGCAAGTCTCTCCAGTCTTCTGATAGCCATTCTATTAAATGGAGTGGAAACAACACTAAACTCGGAACGATTTTGTAGTGGATGGTTCTGGGAGAACAAGAATTTGGAATTTATCTTGGCCTGACCAAGTAATTTCTTTCTGTTGGTCTACAGCAAAAAAGCGACTTGTGCCATCTTCCTTTGGATATGCCATAAGGCAGACAGAACCACCAGATTCAGAAAATCTCTTATAATTGATGCTGAATTCTCCTTTACCGCTAGTAACCGTGCCACCATTCCCACTGGACAATGGATTGCATTTTCCATCTGATCCCAATGCAACTGCTTTGACATTTGCATTATAAATCCCATAGAATGTTCCATCTATGGTTGCTGTCTGACGAGCACCTAGAAGCCCTAAAGATAAAAGTGCTTCAACTCCTGCATCTCCCACTTTAGAACAGGAGATGGATGTAATAAGAAGAAATATTTGGAGTAATATTTTCATATATTTTTTTACCTCTTATTTACTATATACCCGTTTTTAGATTAGAACCTTTTAGAACCAATCGTAATTGGAGTATAAACTTCGAAAAAAAGCTCACTTTTTAGAACAATACTCTCTCTTACTAATATAATCGGAGACAATGCTCTTACTCACAACCAAATTGCTCAATTGTTAAAACTAATTATAAATAGGGGAGAAAAGAGTGTAACACGAGATGTAATCTAAAACTCTCATCATTTTTATGAACTATTTATGATCGAGCAGCTATTTAAGACTTAAAGAAAAATAAATTATCTAAATTTCCTTTTCCTATGTATAAAGAAAATTTAGTTTTTCGTTTCCTAAACTCTTTTATGATTACTATAGTACATGTTTATACCAATTTTGTCAATAGAATTACAAAAATATTGAAAGTATTTATTTTTATAATGATTACAAGTATCTATTCTACAGTGACAGCTTTGGCAAGGTTTCTGGGTTGGTCAGGTTCACACCCTTTTGAAATTGCTACATAATATGCCAATAGCTGAAGTGGAATCACAGAGAGTATGGGGACAATGTATTCACTGCATTCGGGTATAGAAAATGAAAAGTTTGAGAGGGATGGAATATGCGTATCACCCTCGGTATAGATTGAAAAGATAATCCCATTCCTAGCTCTAACTTCTTCTAGGTTGGATACCATTTTTATATATACCTCATTTTTTGGACAAATACAGATCACAGGAACATCTCTAGATACTAGGGCAATGGGCCCATGCTTAAATTCTCCACCAGCATAGCCTGAGGCATGTGCATATGAGATCTCTTTTAATTTCAAGGCTCCCTCGAGTGCAGTGGGGTGTTCAAAGGATCTTCCCAAAAATATAAAATCTCGTTTATCTCGCATCTCTACAGCAATTGCTTGAATCTCTGATGCTCTTGCTAGAATGGATTCAATTTGGGTGGGTAACTTCTTAACTTCTTCTAAAATTTCTGCAATTTCTGCGTCACTTACAATCCACTTTAGTTTTCCTAAATAAAGAGAGTACAAAAGAAGATTTACAAGTTCAGCGACATAAGCTTTTGTAGATGCCACTCCAATTTCGGTACCAGCAAATAGGTTTACTGCGGATGTGGATTCCCTGGAAATAGAAGAATTCATGTGATTGACAAAGGAGAGTACTTTTAAAAATTTTGCTTTTGCACTATGGATACTTGCCAATGTATCCGCGGTTTCCCCGCTTTGGGAGATGGCAACAACAAGTGTGTCGCCTTCTAGGATGGGATTTCTATATCTGAATTCTGATGAAAACTCAACTTCGGTCATAATTTTTGCAAAACGTTCTATATAAAGCTTTCCTATCATGGCAGCATGTAGGGATGTGCCCGCACTTGTAAAAACAACACGAAAGAGTTTTGCTTGGAAATCGTTACTCAAAGTTAGTTCTGGAAATTGGATGGATCCATCAGGAGAAATCCTATTGTTGATGATTTTTTGGACAACTTGAGTTTGCTCAAAAATTTCTTTGAGCATAAAATGATCATACCCATTTTTTTCATATTGGGTGAGGTCATGATCGACAAGAATCATATTTGGTTTTTTAGGTAGTCCCTCTTTGTCAAATAGCTCAATCCCTTCTTTTGTGATCCAGCCCCACTCTCCATCCCCGATGTAGTACTGTTCTTTTACTGAGGCTATAAATGCAGAGCTGTCACTAACTAGAAACCCTTCACCTTCCGATCGACCATAGACCAATGGAGACCCATTTCTACAAAAATAAATTCTATCGGGTCTTTTTTCCATAAGTACAAGAAAGGCAAATCTGCCGTGGAGGGATTCTACAGACTTACGAATGAGTTCGTAGTCATCTTTGATATCTTTGGACATTACTTTGAGAAGTTGAGGAATGACTTCCGTGTCTGTTTCTGATACAAAGAGAATGTTTTTCTTTTGGAGATCTCTACGTAGCTGGTCAAAATTTTCTATGATACCATTGTGTACAACTGCAATGCTTTGGTTTGTGTCTATATGTGGATGGGCATTAACAGAGTTGGGCTCCCCATGGGTTGCCCACCTTGTATGGCCAATCCCAATTGTACCTTCAACGGGGTGATCTTTTAAAAGCTTTTCAAGATTTCTAATTTTTCCCTGGTCTTTGCGAACTTCAATTTCACCCTCATCAATAACAGCCACACCAGCAGAGTCGTATCCTCTGTATTCTAATCGGTATAGCCCAAACAAGAGGACAGAGTCCGCAAGTTTAGATCCTACATATCCAACAATTCCACACATCTTTAGATCATATTCAAGGAGGGAATCTGAATGGGAAGTATTTTTTCTTTCATAACAAGGTGCAAAAGGAATTGAGATTGCATTTTCAAAGTTAAAGAATATCTAGTAAGCTTTGTTTGATTTTTTCCATAGTAATTGTTGGAAGCTTATCTGAAATATCCCTTCTTAAGAGAAAACTATCCCTAATAATCCCATCTTCCGTTCTGGCAGTGACAGATAAAATATCTACATCAAATAGAAAAAGTATCTGTGAGATTTCAAATAGAAGTCCAGGACGATCTTGGGTTTTTATATCTAAAACTGTGGAATCACTTGAGCTGGGATTGTAAATGTGAACTATGGGAGGGTTTTTTGTTGGTTTCAAAAGAGGGAGATCAGGAAATTTCTCTATGTAGTCAATCACTGAATAGTCTTCCCGAAAAAGCCCCAGCAAGTCATACCTAATGAGTGCTAATCCATCAGAAGTTAGAGAAATCCCATAGGCTTTGGATGATGAAAACATCTTTCACCAAACCATCCCCAATTGTCTCAAAAATTGCTTCTTTGATATCCCAACCATGTGCAAATAGAACTGCTGTGACCCTATAAATAATTCCTTTTTGGTTTTCGGGAATAGTTAATTTAAGGATGTATTCTAGTCCTTTTGGTGCATAGCTCAACTCGAATGTATTCATGGATCTAGAAAGTAATTTCATCTGTCATTCTCCTTATAAAGTAAATAACAAAATAACATCATTTACGTTGTAGAATTTAGATATTTATATGCAATAAGCGTGCCTAAATATTAATTTAGAAGAAGAAGATAAAAGAAATTTAAAAATCTAATTTGACACCAGCACTCACTGATTTAACATTTTCCATCAGATAAGCTTCCGTTATTAGTTTTAGCTTCCATACATCGATTTCAAAACCCACAAGAGCATAGCTTTGTGAAAAATTTCGTTTGGAAGATTCGGTTAGTTTCATATCTAAGTTTCCTGCCGCAATGTCAGCACTGGTTGGGGTTAAGGAAGAAACTGCAGAATTTAAGGCAGCAGTACTAGGATCCGATGTGAATCTAACAGGACCTGATCTTTGGAGAACCAAGCTAGTTTCACTAACGCTCTTAGAGGAACCCAGTCCACCAAAGATAGAAACCATCCGTAAGATTTGAAATCCTGTTCTAAAATCTACGGGAACCGAGTATGTTTTGTTATAATATTCCATATTTGTTTGTGAATTCCAAGTTCCACTTAGTGTGCTCAAGGTAAATTTAGAATTTGTTGACTTTGTATCTTCTAAATCAAAAGAGAAATCTTGCTTCCGGACGGAAATCCCTGCATTTAGGCCCAAAAATCGGAATAAAATCCCATCACCTGGTTGGATGATATCAACTCTTGCTCCCACACCAGCTTGGGAGATAGATAAATTTCCTGTATAATTAAAAGAATCTGGAATGCTAGCCTTTGAATCCGTAGTGTTGGTGTTAACCTTAAAACCACTGGCATAGAGGTTGATTCTGTGCAGGATACTTCTATTGGAGACTTCATCTGCATCTCTTTCGCCTTGCCCCAAGAGCCATCCCAAGTTTACTCCAATCATTACGTTGGGACTCACGCCAGCTCCTATATTAGGTAGATCTTTGAATTGGACATCTCTATATTTTACAGTGATAGGATCTTGTTGTGAACCACTTACAGTCATACCTGCTCCAATTTGGAAGGTGTTAACCGATCCCACACCCTGGAGAGTGGAGACAGAATTTACAGCGGCAGATGCTTCGTTCATGTTGTTTATAATTTTACTTAAGTATTGAGAATTTAATTGGGATGTGAGTTCAGTGACTTGAGATTTTAAGGATGTAGGGAGATTATTGCAAGCGGTGCCCGTGCAATTGATATATGAGCTGGATTCAGAAAACAGTTCAGTATTGTAGAAAAGGAACTGTAAACTTAAATAAACTAAAAGTGCTTTTGTTTTCATTTTTTTCCTGTTTATAATTCGACGTAGGTAAAGTAGATAAATGAATAAAAAAATTGATTATTTATATCTAATTCTAAAATAAATGAATATAGCTATCAAAAAAAATTATTTTTGATATAGAAGATTTAATTCTATTAGTCTGGGAAATATATTATTATTTCTTTTTATCTGGTATTTATCCCATCCTACGGAATATGTAAATAAGTATTAAAGAAATAAATTTAAAAATTGTATTATAAATCTAAGGAGTTTTAAGTATTTTCTTTTTAAAAAGAAAATAAATGGGTATTCCGGAGAGACTTATTCCAAGTCCCCATATTGTATTTTGCCATGATTCCAATGTTAGGTAAATTATTAAGATTAGATTACCCAAAGAAAACAAAACTGGCGGTAAGGGATAAAAAGGGATATTATAGGATGTTTTTATTTGTGATGCCTTCAATTTAAATACAGTGAGAGCCGTAAGGGTTGAAAGTAAAAACACTGCACAGGTAATCATAAAAATTAAAGATTTAATATTTCCAAAGATTAGAAGAAAAGATGCATAAAT
>Ga0209550_10000630_pt1 | contig 33508 bp, 31 predicted proteins | sample LauGreSuBDMM15SN_2_FD_187567 | JGI IMG/M metagenome (GOLD analysis project Ga0209550, IMG submission 187567) | Freshwater lake microbial communities from Lake Michigan, USA - Su13.BD.MM15.SN (SPAdes) (version 5) | ecosystem: Environmental > Aquatic > Freshwater > Lake | place: Lake Michigan... | reverse complement strand
TTTTTTGCTTTCATTTCTCTTTCTTTTTTATTCAGGATTGTCATGACGACAGATTTGCAAAACACAATCGAGCAGGGTTGGGAAAACCGTGCGAACCTTTCACCCTCCGCTGCCGATGCCAAGGTGCGTGAGGCTGTCGAGCACACCGTTCACGCCCTGGACGCCGGCACCCTGCGCGTGGCCGAAAAGTTGAATGGCAAATGGATCGTGCACCAGTGGATCAAGAAAGCCGTGCTCTTATCCTTTCGCCTCTATGACAACGGCGTCATGGGACAAAAGCCCGTGCAGTTCTATGACAAAGTTCCTCTCAAGTTCGGTGACTTCAGCGAAGCGGACTTCAAGGCCGGCGGCTATCGCGTCGTACCACCCGCTGTTGCACGCCGCGGCGCCTACATCGCGCGCAACGTCGTCTTGATGCCGTCCTATGTGAACATCGGCGCCTATGTCGACGAGGGCACCATGGTAGACACCTGGGCCACCGTCGGTTCCTGCGCCCAGATCGGCAAGAACGTGCACTTGTCCGGTGGTGTCGGCATTGGTGGCGTGCTCGAGCCCTTGCAAGCCAACCCCACCATCATCGAAGACAACTGCTTTATTGGTGCGCGCTCTGAAGTGGTGGAAGGCGTCATCGTCGAAGAAAACTCGGTCTTAGCGATGGGCGTATTCCTGTCGCAAAGCACGCGTATTTACGACCGTGAAACCAAAGAGATTCACTACGGTCGCGTGCCTTCGGGCTCGGTGGTGGTGCCCGGCTCCTTGCCAGCGGCCGATGGCTCGCACAGCCTGAACTGCGCGATCATCGTCAAACGCGTCGATGCGCAAACCCGTGCGAAGACAAGCATCAACGATCTCCTGAGAGCCTAATGTCGCAATCCCGGGACGCCCTGTGCAATGTGCGCGACCTCATTCGCTACGGCGTCTCACGCTTTAACGAAACCAAACTCTTCTTTGGTCATGGTTCTGACAACGCATGGGACGAAGCAGTCTATCTGGTGTTATTTGCCTTGCATTTGCCACCGGATCAGCTAGAACCCTTCATGGACGCCCGAGTCTTGCCTGCTGAGCGCGAGCGCGCGCTTTCCTTCATTGATCTGCGTTGCGAGCAACGGCTTCCCGCGCCTTACCTCACGCACGAAGCATGGCTGCAAGGGTACCGATTCCACGTCGATCAACGTGTCATTGTTCCGCGCTCGCCCATTGCCGAATTGTTAATGAACCAGCTAAGCCCCTGGATCAGCGACCCTTACGAAGTAACGGGGATTCTGGATCTCTGCACGGGGTCTGGCTGTTTGGCCATTATTGCTGCGCATCAGTTTCCTGAAGCCTTCATCGATGCAACCGAACTCTCACGTGATGCGCTCGACGTGGCAGCAATCAATGTCACACAACATGGCCTGGACGACAGACTCAATCTGCACCAAGGCAGCCTTTACGACCCCTTACCCGTGGCTGCGCGCTACGACCTCATCATCAGCAACCCACCCTACGTCAATACCTCCTCCATGGGGAAGCTTCCCGCAGAGTACCGACACGAGCCACGTCTAGCCTTAGCGGGTGGTGATGATGGCATGGATGTCGTACGCACCATCATCGAACAAGCGCCTGCCCACCTCAGTGAGGCAGGCTGGCTTGTGATCGAGATCGGACATGAGCGGGCGTTCTTCGACGCCGCATTTCCAGAGTTAGAACCCGTCTGGCTGGATACCACTGAAGCATCAGACCAAATTCTTTTGCTTAGCCGCGGACAACTGCAGTCGTGATTCGCGCGTCTGGCTTGACGGTGCGGCGCGGCACCAAAGTACTCTTGGATCAAACCGAGTTCGTCGTACACCCCGGTGAACGCGTAGGCTTTGTCGGCAAAAACGGTGCAGGTAAATCCACCCTATTCGCGTTGCTACAGCACGAGCTCGATGCGGATGCAGGAAGTCTAGATGTGCCCTCTGGCTGGCGTATCGCGAGCGTGAGGCAAGAGATTGCGTCAACAACAAACGCCGCACGAGAATTTGTCATAGACGGCGACACGCATCTGCGCGCACTCCAAGCCGCGCGTGCCGTAATCAACGCTGAGCTCGAACAGCATCCCACACGTATCGATGCCTATGGCGCCAAGATCGCAGAGCTTGAGGCAGATTTAATTGAGGCGGACGCCTGGACAGCTGCCTCCCGTGCCGAGCAACTGCTCGCGGGCTTGGGTTTTACCCCAACGCAATGGGAGCAACCGGTCGATAGTTTCTCCGGTGGTTGGCGCATGCGACTCGCCTTAGCGCGCGCGTTGATGGCGCCCTCAGAGCTCCTGCTACTGGACGAACCTACCAACCACCTCGACCTCGATGCCATGCTTTGGCTTGAGCGCTGGCTTGGCGCTTACCAAGGCACTGTTCTACTTATTTCACACGACACTGAATTTCTAGATGCCGTCGCGCAAACCATTTTGCACTTCGATCAAGGCAAGCTCAATCGCTACAAAGGCGGTTACCAAGACTTTGTCTTACAACGTGCAGAGCGTCTACGCCAAACCTCGATCGCGTACGAACGGCAAACGCGCGAGGCGGCTCGGCTTCAAGGCTTTATCGATCGCTTTAAAGCCAAGGCGTCAAAAGCCAAACAAGCGCAAAGCCGTGTCAAAGCCCTTGCACGGATGGAGCAGCTCGCACCTATCCACGCGGAGTCAGGGATCGACATCCGCATCCCCTCTCCAGATGAAATGCCAGACCCCTTGCTCGTGCTCGACGACATGCAGGCCGGCTACACCGACGAGACCGGTGCACACATCCCGATTCTCCGCGGCGTCAAGCTGATGGTACGAGGCGGAGATCGTATTGGCATCCTGGGTGTCAACGGCGCTGGCAAGAGCACCCTTGTTAAAACGCTTGCCGGTGAACTCGACGTGCAATCAGGCAGCCGCACAGCGTCGCGAGGGCTAGAGGTTGGCTATTTTGCGCAGCACCAACTCGATATGTTGGATGTCGATAGCAGCCCACTACAACATCTCGCACGACTCGCGCCGCAAACCCGCGAGCAGGAACTGCGCAACTATTTAGGCGGTTTCGGGTTTGGTGGGGATCGAGTCATGGATAAGGTCGAGCCCATGTCGGGTGGCGAAAAAGCCCGACTCGCGCTCTCCCTGATTGTTTGGCAAAAGCCGAATCTCTTATTACTTGATGAACCAAGCAACCACCTAGACGTTGAGACACGCGAAGCGCTTACGACAGCGCTCGCTGAGTTCGGTGGCAGCATGTTGTTAGTCTCGCACGACAGACATTTGTTACGAACCACCGTTGACAGCTTTTGGATTGTTGCCGATGGTGGCGTGCAAGAGTTTGATGGCGACTTAGAGGACTACCGCGATTGGCTTGCTCAACATCAAGCCAACGCACGTAAACAAGATGCCCTGGTGCGCGAGGCAATCAAGCCCACCGCGCAGGGTGTTGCACCCAGCCAAGATGCGCAAGCCAGTGTCGGCGATCGCAAAAATCAGAAACGCGAGCAAGCTCAAGAGCGTCAACGACTCGCGCAACGACGCAAGCCGATTGAAAACAAACTCAAAACAGTTGAAAAAGACTTAGAAGCCACGCAATTACAAGTGCGTGCGCTCGACGAACGCATTGCCGATCCAGATTTATATGACGACACACGCCGACAAGAGCGCATGGAGACGCTCGCCAAACACGGCGAACTCACCAAACGCGCGTCAGAACTTGAAGAGCGCTGGTTAAGTTTGCAAGAAGAGCTTGAACAGCTAGAGCTCAGCTCTGAATAATATCGAGTTTGGCGACACCGAGCGCTAAGGTCTTGGCACCCACATCTCTAAACTGAATTTGCGCTTGGGCATCGATTCCACTGCCCGCTAAGCCTACGATCGTGCCGTCGCCAAAGCGTGCGTGCCGCACACCTTGTCCCACTCGAAACTGCTGTGACCCAACGGTCACGCCACTGGTAACGCTGCGCGGCGCCACTGCTGCAACACTAGACTTGGTGTGCCGAGCATAGGGATCGAAACCGCCCCCGCTACTTTTCCAGCGCGGCTCTGAATCGCTCAAACCCTGCTTGGGTGTTAACCACTTCAAGTGCTCGTCGGGGATCTCGGATAAAAACCTTGAGCGCATCGCGTACCGCGTTTGCCCATGCAACATCCGACTCTGCGCCAGGCTGAAGTACAACCGCTCTCGTGCGCGCGTGATCGCCACGTACATTAAGCGACGCTCTTCTTCCAGCCCGGCTTGCTCAAGAATGCTGTTTTCGTGGGGAAACAAGCCCTCTTCAATTCCAGTAATAAAGACCGCGTCAAACTCAAGGCCCTTAGCGGCGTGCACCGTCATTAACTGCACCGCATCTTGGCCCGCTTGTGCCTGGTTATCACCCGCCTCAAGTGCCGCATGCGACAAGAACGCCATCAGTGGTGACAAGCCATCAAAACCAACCCGCAACGCGTCGCTCGCCACTTGCGATGCCGCGTCGTTATCAACGCCTTGTACGTCACCTGCATCATCCGACGTGGGCGCTTGCAGCGCAACGCCAGCAGGTAGCCCATCAAGGTTAGCCTCCGATACAAACGCAGCCGCCGCAGTCACAAGTTCTTTTAAATTTTCAATGCGATCCGCGCCCTCACGGTCCAGCTGATAGTGCGCGATCAATCCGCTTTGATCGATCACGTGCTCAACCATTTCTGGCAGAGGCAAATCACGCGTCTCTGCTGCCAAGCGTTGGATCATGGTGGCGAACTGCGCAAGATTCGATCCACCCTTGCCAGCCACACGCGCCACAGCAGACGCCAAGCTCGTGTCATAGGTGCGCGCCTGATCACCCAGCAGTTCAAGAGTCCGTGCACCAATGCCGCGCGGCGGAAAATTCACCACACGCATCCACGATGTATCGTCATCCGCATTCGCCATCAAACGCAAATAAGCCAAGGCGTGCTTGACTTCTTGACGCTCAAAGAATCGCAAGCCCCCGTAGACCTTATAGGCAATCCCAGACGAGAACAGCGCGTGCTCGATCACACGCGATTGGGCATTGCTGCGATAAAGCACTGCAATCTGACTGCGATCTCGCCCGTCAGAAATCAGTCCACGTACCTCGTCGACCAACCACTGTGCTTCGAGCAAATCTGTCGGTTGCTCTACGACGCGGATTTGTTCACCCTCGCCTTGTTCGGTCCACAAGTTCTTGCCGAGACGCCCATTGTTATGACTGATCAGTGCATTCGCTGAGTCCAGAATATGCCCAAACGAACGGTAGTTCTGTTCGAGCCGAATCACGGTGCCCCGCGCGTAGTCCCGCTCAAAGTCAGCCATATTGCCGACATTTGCCCCGCGAAACGCGTAGATTGATTGATCGTCATCACCCACAGCAAACAAGCTCGCGCCACCGCCAGCCAAAAGCGTCAGCCATTTGTACTGCAGGGTGTTGGTATCCTGAAACTCGTCAACCAGCACATGCTTGAAGCGACGTTGATAATGACTACGGATCGGCTCATTACGCGCGAGCAATTCAAAGGCGCGCAACAATAACTCGGGAAAGTCTACGACCCCTTCACGCTGGCATTGGGTTTCATAGAGAGTATAGATTTCTATTAAGCGTCGCCGAAAACTATCGCTTACTTCGACATCGCCTGGGCGCAAGCCATCTTCCTTTGCCCCATTGATAAACCGCTGCACATCACGAGGAGGGAATTTCTCATCGTCAATACCGTTCGCTTTGAGTAACCGCTTGATCGCAGCGAATTGATCAGCCGTATCGAGAATTTGAAACGCCTGCGGCAAGCCCGCATCACGATGATGCGCCCGCAGCATACGATTGCACAAACCATGAAAGGTACCAATCCACAACCCGCGCGTATCAATCGGCAGAATCGCAGACACTCGCGCCACCATCTCGCGCGCGGCTTTATTGGTAAACGTTACAGCAAGAATTCCAAGAGGGCTGACCTGACCGGTCTGAATCAGCCACGCCATGCGCGTGGTGAGCACTCGGGTCTTTCCGCTCCCTGCGCCTGCCAACACGAGGGCATGCTGCGCAGGGAGTGTGACCGCCTCGCGTTGAGGCGCGTTAAGCTTGTCGATCATGCCGCATAGCGGCGTAGACGCAAGGCGAACTCCTCAAGGCTGGCGATCCCACTTTGTTGTGCGCGCTGGCACCAAGCTTGCAAGTCGTGAAGCAATTGCTCGCTCGACGATGTCGAGCTATCCCAAAGTTTGACGAGCTCATGACGCATTTGCACCATGGTCGAGAGGGATTCATTCAACGAAATCGCCTGATCAATACGCGCGCGCTCGGCCGGGGCGAGGTTTTCTTCACCGCGCCCTAACCAGTGGGTTGCCGCAGCCAACGCTTGCGCTTTATCTTCACTACGCGCGACCTGCAAGCGCGCGAGTTCATCACGACATGCGGTTTTCATCAACCCGGTGTAGCGTGCCAAAATTTCATAGCGATGTGCAATCACGCCTTGCAAGGTACGCTGGTCAATCCCGGTTTTACCTGTGGCTTCCAGTCGTAATTTGGGCGCCACCTTTTTAATCTGTACCAGACCTAGCGCTTTCAAACCAAGTATGTAGACCCAACCGATATCGATCTCGTACCACTTGCTTGAAAACTTGGCTGAGCTACCAAACGCGTGGTGATTATTGTGCAGCTCTTCGCCGCCAATCAAAATTCCCCAAGGGAAGACATTGGTGCTGGTATCAGGGCTGGCGAAATTACGATAGCCCCAGAAATGACCAACACCATTGACCACGCCAGCAGCCCAAAACGGAATCCATGCCATTTGTATCGCCCAAACGGTCAATCCCATTGCGCCAAACAGACTGATATCGATAATTAGCATCAACAGAATGCCGCGCGCACTAAACTTGGTATATACGTTGCGCTCAAGCCAATCATCAGGTGTGCCGTGCCCGAATTTGCTCAGCGTTTCAGCATTTTTTGATTCATGGCGATAAAGTTCTGCGCCACTAAATAAAACCTTATTAATGCCGTACATCATTGGCGAGTGCGGATCCCCTTCACGCTCGCAACGCGCGTGGTGCTTGCGATGAATAGCCACCCATTCCTTGGTGACCATTCCAGTGGTTATCCACAGCCAAAAACGGAAGAAATGCATCACACCCGGATGCAGATCTAGGCCCCGATGTGCCTGGCAACGATGCAGAAATATTGTGACGGCCACAATGGTGATGTGTGTCACCACCAGGGTGTAAATAACAACTTGCCACCAGGATGCCTGCAGCAAACCACCCGCGCCGAACGAAATGAGTTCTTTCATGTATCAGTATCAAAAAACGACAAAATAGTCAGGTAGATTTTAGCCTACCCGCCCCCTGCGCCCGCCGAGTGACCTTAAAGTTTTTGCGCAAAATCAACAATCTATAGGATTTTCCACTTTGGCCTTCTTTTTGATAGGCTCTACCTCGGCTAAGCTTTTCTTTCTTTCCATGACGGCTGCAAAAAAACCATCGGTCTGGTGTACATCGGGGCGAAGGCTTAAATAAGGCCCCTCGATCTGAAGCGGCGTACGTGCCGCCAATAGGGGTGCAGCATCGATCAGCTCAAAATCTGGATGGTCGGCCAGAAAGCGCACCACCTGATCCTGATTTTCTTCTGCCAGAAGGCTACAGGTGGCATACACAAGCCGCCCACCTGGTGCCACACAACGTGCAGCGCTTTTCAAAATGCGGGCTTGCAAATCCGTTAACTCGGTCAAGCTTTGCGTCGACTGACGCCATTTGAGGTCCGGATTACGGCGTAACGTACCGACACCGCTGCAGGGTGCATCCACCAACACGCGCTGCGCCTTGCCTGCCAAACGCCGCACTCTCTGGTCGTTTTCGTGGTCGATTGCCACGGGAACCACGTTGGATAACCCGCTGCGCGCGAAGCGCGGCTTAGCCTTCGCTAGACGAGTCGCTGACACATCAAAGGCGTACAAACGCCCTGTTGTGCGCATCAAGGCACCAAGCAAGAGCGTCTTACCCCCTGCACCCGCGCAAAAATCGATCACCATCTCACCGCGCTTGGGTCCGACCAGCAAGGCGAGCAATTGACTGCCCTCGTCCTGCACCTCAATCAGGCCATGTTCAAACTGATGCCACTTGTTCATCGCAGGTCGACCCGTCAAACGGATACCCCAAGGCGAATAAGGTGTCGCGACCGGCGAATGACGCACGGCGTTTCCTTTTGTAAGGTCGGCGAGCATCTCGTCTCGCTCGGCCTTAAGCGGATTCACGCGAATGTCCAACGGTGCACTTTGATTCAGTGCAGCCACCAAGTTCTCGAGATCCGGCAAGTCCTTCACGCGTTCGTACAACCAGTCAGGCAAGCTGCCACGCACTTCCAAGGGCATCGACAGCTCTTCGATCTGCGCAATCCGGTCTAACCAAGCGAGCTCGCCTGGGTCCAGTACAGCGCGTACTTTTTCCGGATCCATGGTCACCAATGCGCCTTGAATCGCTAACCGACGCACGGCATTGCCCACGCCACTTTCAGCAAGCTGACGATAGAGACGTAAGTGCCGCAAAACGGCATACACCACTTCAGCGACCTCTGCACGATCCCGAATCCCAAGCTTGGGATGGGCACGAAACCAGTGCGACACCACAGAGTCAGCCGCGAAACGCCAAGTCAGCACTTCGTCCAACACCTGACGAATCTGGTCTAAGCGTGTCGTCATGACCGGTGCACGAGGCTTGGGTACGTAGGTGGAGACCGGCTTCTCGAGTGCTGGTCCTGCCTCACCGGCGTGTCCACCGAAACCACCAACGCCAGGCCTACGCGTGCCATGAGGCTCAGCCTTCATGAGGCGCTCTGTCGCCGAACCTGGACGCGCCGGGCGGGTCGAGCTACCAAGCGCTGCCTGCCGAGCCAGATCTTTTTTGCTTAGACCGGAGGCCTTCGGGGCACGCGCCTGAGTGCGACTGGGCGGTTTAGGATTGCTCATTAGGATTCCGATGAAAATAATCTGTTTTCGATGCCGTCAACCACAACGCGTTGATCGGCAAGCAAATGCACACGGCCTTCTGCAAGCCATGTAGCCACGACGGGGTAAATCTGATGTTCGGCCGTCAGTACTCGAGCGGCGAGCGACTCAGACGTGTCGTCTTTCAAAACTGGCACAACCCCTTGGGCGATGATCGGACCGTGGTCCAGCACCGGGGTGACGAAGTGTACGGTACAACCGTGGCTCTGAACGCCTTTTGCCAATGCTTGCGCGTGCGTGTGTAAGCCAGGAAAGGCCGGCAGGAGCGACGGATGAATATTGATCAAACGCCCCGCGTAGCGCGCAACGAAAGCGGGTGTGAGGACGCGCATGAACCCGGCCAGCAAGACGTAGTCGGGTGAATAAGCGTCGATTTTCTGGGCCAAGGCCTCGTCAAACGCCTCCCGCGAAGCAAAGTCGGTATGGGCCACAACCCCGGTGGTGATGCCCGCGCCTTCTGCCCACGCGACTCCAGCCGCTTGCGCGCGACTCGCCAAGACAGCCACAACCTCGGCGCAACAGCGGCCAGCTTGGCACGCCTGGACGATCGCCTGCATGTTCGACCCGTGTCCGGAGATCAAAATAACGAAGCGCGCCCGCGAATTAGGGGTGTCTGGCATGGAAATAGACTCTACATGTGGTGTGAAATTGTAAACTGTCACTCGTGAAAACCTCTTTACGTATTTTTCGGCAAGCGCCGGTTCCGCCGCTGACCCCGCCCAGCGCCCTATCAATTGGCAACTTTGATGGTGTCCACAGAGGCCATCGGGCGATGCTCGACCTCGTTTGTCAGGCTGCTCGAGAACAGGCGCTATGCCCGACGGTGCTCACCTTCTCACCACACCCGCGTCAGTATTTTGCAGGCGTCAACCACCGACCAGAACTGTCGCCTCCCCAGATCACCGGATTGCGGGACAAAGTCACCGAACTCACCGCCGCAGGCATTCAACGCATCATGGTCGCGCGTTTTAACCGCGCCATGGCGGAAATGTCTGCACCAGATTTCGTCACACAACTCCTCGGTCGTGCACTCAATACGCGCTGGCTCTTGGTCGGCGAGGATTTCCGTTTTGGTCGGCAACGTGGCGGAGACATTGACCTCTTGCGCCGCCTCGGTCGCCAGCACGGCATGCATGTCGATGGGCTTGGAGACATCACAGACACGAGGGGCTCTCGGATATCGAGCTCAGCCGTTCGTGCCGCACTTGCCGCAGGAGACCTTATCCAGACGGCTCACCTCCTGGGCAGACCTTATGCCATGAGTGGCCATGTCATCCATGGCAAAAAACTCGGGCGCACCTTGAATATGCCAACCATGAATATGCGTGTGACCCCGCGCTGTGCGGCGCGCTCTGGGATCTATGCGGTCCTGGTGCACGGTCTAGGCACCCAAGCACTTCCAGGTGTGGCAAGCTTAGGGGTACGTCCCACCGTCGAAGATAACGGCAGGATTTTGCTTGAGACCCACTTGTTCGATGCCAATATCGACGCTTACGGTAAACTCGTGCGCGTTGAACTCCTGCAACATTTGCGGGACGAAGAAAAATTTCTCGATTTGCCTACTCTGACCGCCGCCATGCACGCCGATGCCCAGCATGCGCGAGCTTACCTTGCGCGCCATGGATTATAAAAACACTCTGAATTTGCCCGACACACCGTTTCCCATGCGTGGCGACTTGCCTCGCCGCGAACCCCTCTGGGTTGCCCAATGGCAAGAGAAAGGTGTGTATCAAGCCATTCGCAAAGCCAGCAAGGGCAGACCGACCTTCTTACTACATGATGGCCCACCTTACGCCAACGGCGATATTCACATCGGTCACGCCGTCAACAAAATCTTGAAGGACATGATCGTCAAGAGCCGCAACATGGCCGGCTATGACGCGGCCTATGTGCCCGGCTGGGACTGCCACGGCATGCCGATCGAAATTCAGATCGAAAAAAAATACGGCAAACATTTGCCGGTCGCTGAGGTGCAATCTAAGGCGCGGGCTTACGCCCTAGAGCAAATCGAACGTCAAAAGAAAGACTTTGAACGACTCGGCGTGTTGGGAGACTGGAAACGTCCCTACATGACCATGAACTTCAGCAACGAGGCGGACGAAATTCGTGCCTTGGGCCGTATTCTGGACAAAGGCTATGTGTTTCGCGGTCTCAAACCCGTGAACTGGTGTTTCGACTGTGGCTCAGCGCTTGCAGAGGCCGAGGTTGAATACGCAGACCGTAGCGATCCTGCCGTGCACATTGCGTTTCCTTTTGTGGATCATGTAGGCCTTGCCAAAGCGTTTGGCTTGCCCGCGGTAGAAGCCGGTGCGATCGTGATCTGGACCACAACGCCTTGGACCATCCCATCGAATCAAGCACTGAATATTCATCCTGAGTTTGAATACGCACTCGTGCGCGTCACCCCTGCGCCGGCCACAGGCGAACTACTCCTGATCGCAGCCGATCGGGTTGAGCATTGCTTAAAAGAATGGGGCATGCAAGGCGAGATCATCGCGCGCTGTACAGGCAGTGCGCTAGATCACATTGCGTTCGAGCACCCCTTGGCGAGCTTCGATCCGAGCTACAAGCGCTTGTCGCCCATTTATCTGGGCGACTATGTCACGCTCGACACTGGAACCGGTGTGGTGCACTCAGCGCCTGCTTACGGCATTGAAGACTTCCAGTCCTGCAAAGCCAACGGCATGCAAGACGCCGAGATCCTGAGCCCTGTGATGGGGGATGGCAAGTACGCCTCGAGCCTCGCAGGCTTCGGTGGACTAACTATTTGGGAAGCAAATCCTAAAATTGTTGATGCGCTCAGCGCAGCAGGCACGCTGATTAAACAAGAGCCGCACAAACATAGCTATATGCATTGCTGGCGTCACAAGACCCCTATTATTTATCGCGCAACGAGTCAGTGGTTTGCGGGTATGGACATCACACCCAAAGACGGTGGTCCCTCACTGCGCGCGAGCGCGTTGGCAGCAATCGATGCCACGGCGTTCTACCCGTCGTGGGGTCGGGCGCGGCTACACGCCATGATTGCGAATCGTCCCGACTGGACACTCTCACGGCAACGCCAGTGGGGCGTTCCCATGGCGTTTTTCATCCATAAAGAAACCGGCGCGCTGCATCCCAATACGCCGGCCTTGCTAGAAGAAATTGCCAAGCGCGTTGAGAAAAAAGGGATCGAGGCTTGGCAGACACTTGAGCCCACCGAATTGCTCGGCCAAGCAGATGCCAAGCTGTATGAAAAAAATCGTGACACGCTCGATGTCTGGTTTGATTCAGGCACAACACACGCAACGGTGCTGGGCGGACCAAACAATCAAGACAAAGGCTCGCACGGCGAGCTCACCTGGCCTGCAGACCTGTATCTAGAAGGTTCGGATCAGCACCGCGGTTGGTTTCACTCGTCCTTGCTGACAGGCTGCATGCTATCAGGTCGTGCGCCCTACAACAGCCTACTCACGCACGGATTTGTGGTGGATGGGCAAGGCCGCAAAATGAGTAAGTCTGTCGGCAACGTCATCGCACCGCAGAAAGTCTCTGACAGTCTCGGTGCAGAAATCTTGCGCCTTTGGGTCGCAAGCACCGATTACTCGGGCGAACTGTCGATCTCGGACGAGATCCTCAAACGCGTTGTCGAAGGATATCGTCGTATTCGCAACACGCTGCGCTTTTTGCTGGCCAACCTCGCAGACTTCGATGCTGCAAAAGATGCAGTGGCCGTCGATGGCATGCTTGAGATCGATCGCTATGCGCTCGCCATGACGGCAAGCATGCAAGCCGAAGTGCTTGCTGCCTTCGATCGCTACGAGTTTCAACCTGCGATGTCCAGACTCCAGCACTTTTGCTCGGAAGACCTCGGCGCTTTTTATCTTGACGTACTGAAGGACCGCCTCTACACGTCGGCACCGCGCAGCATGGCGCGACGCTCGGCCCAAACCGCCCTTTTACACATCACGCAGAGCTTGCTCAAACTGATGGCACCCGTGCTGTCGTTTACCGCTGAAGAAGCCTGGGGCGTGCTGACGCAATCAGCACTCAAGGCTGTTCCGGCGATCGGGACCGAGACGATTTTCACGGAGTGCTATCACGCACTACCCACAATCACCGATAGTGAGTCACTTGCAACACGCTGGAGTCGACTCCGCGAGATTCGTGGACTGGTCATGCGCAAACTAGAAGATTTGCGTACCGCTGGCGATATCGGCTCGTCGCTGCAAGGCGAAGTCGACCTCACTGCGAGCGGCGCTGACTTGGCTCTGCTGCAAAGCGTTGCCGAGCAACTATCCTATATTTTCATCGTATCGCGTGTAGATGTGCATGCAGGTGCGCAAGCCGATCTCATGATCGCCATCGCACCTTCCACGCACAAAAAATGTGAACGCTGCTGGCACTGGCGCGACGATATTGGTCAAGATGCTGAACATCCACACATTTGTGGGCGCTGCGTCTCTAGCCTACAAGAAGCGGCGCAGGGCACCGCCTGAACATAATGACGGCATCCCTACCCTCGACGCCCTCGTCCAACCGCACACCTATCTTGTGGCGTTGGCTGGTGCTAGCCGGCGTGTTGATCATCTTGGATCAACTCACCAAACTCTATTTTGATGGCTTACTGCGCTACGGCCAGCGTATTGCCGTACTGCCTTTTTTTGATTTCACGCTCCTCTATAACCCAGGTGCGGCATTCAGTTTTTTAGCCCAAGCCGATGGCTGGCAACGCTGGTTCTTCACGATTCTCGGCTTAGTTGCTTCAGTATTTATCGTTTGGATGATGCATAAGAACCGTTCAAATAAACGACTGATGCTTGCGTTGACCTTGATTTTGGGTGGAGCCCTAGGCAACGTCATCGATCGCATCGCCTACGGCCATGTGGTTGATTTTTTACTGTTTTATTGGAAAGACTGGTACTACCCCGCCTTCAATGTCGCCGACACTTGTATTACGCTCGGTGCTATCCTTTTGATTCTGGATGAACTATTGCGCCTTCGGGGTCAGCATGCAAGATCTACATAATAAGCGCATCGTATTAGGGATGAGCGGCGGAATCGCCTGCTACAAGTCGGCCGACCTCGTGCGTCGCTTAGTCGAGCGCGGTGCGCATGTCGATGTCGTGATGACAGATGCCGCCACGCGCTTCATCACCCCGGTCACGATGCAAGCAGTCAGCGGTCACCCTGTCTATACCGATCAATGGGATGCTCGCATCGCGAACAATATGCCGCATATTGACCTGAGCCGTGGTGCGGATGCCATCCTGGTCGCACCCGCCTCGGCTGACTTCATGGCCAAACTTGTGCATGGCCGAGCCGACGATCTACTTTCTCTATTGTGTCTCGCTCGCGCTTGCCCGTTGCTCGTTGCCCCTGCCATGAATCGTGAAATGTGGCTGGCGGCGCCTACACAACGCAACGTCGCGCAGCTGCGCGCAGACGGCGTCAGTATTCTCGGACCAGGCAACGGCCAACAAGCTTGTGGCGAAACGGGCGATGGGCGCATGCTCGAGCCGATGGAGTGTGTGACTGAGCTCACGGCGTTTTTTCAGCCAAAACCACTAAAAGGCAAGCGTGTACTGATCACCGCTGGCCCAACCATTGAAGCCATCGACCCTGTGCGTGTGATTACCAATCGTTCTTCGGGAAAAACAGGTTACGCACTTGCGCGTGCTGCCTGGGAAGCCGGTGCGCACGTCACTTTAATCTCAGGGCCCACAGCGCTAGACAAACCTTATGGGGTCGATCGCACCGTTGTCGATTCAGCACAGCAAATGCACGATGCCGTCATGGCGCATGTCGCGCAGCAAGACTTGTTTATTTCCGTTGCGGCCGTGGCGGACTGGCGCGTGGCGAATGCCTCGAGTGAAAAACTAAAGAAAAACGCTGCGGGTGCGCCAAAGATTGAATTTGCGCCGAACCCCGACATTCTGGCGACCGTCGCCGCCCTGCCAAACGGCCCCTGGTGTGTGGGTTTTGCGGCGGAAACCGAAAACCTTGCGCAATACGCGGAAGAAAAACGTAAACGTAAAGGCATTGCGATGCTCGTGGGCAACTTAGCACAACATGTCATGGATGCTGATCACACAACAGTTTCGATCTTTGACGACGCCGGCGAACATCGTCTTGCGACAAGCTCTAAACAGGACATTGCACGACAGTTGATTGAGGCAATCGCTACGCGTATGCCTACTGTCAATCGCTAGCACTCCCTAAGCGCCAAGGGTTCTATGCAAGGTTTGATCGATCAAAGTATCCAATTCATTGAACGCCACCAAGAATGGGCTGGGCTGGTGGTGTTTCTGATGGCGCTGGGTGAATCCCTATTTGTGATTGGGATTTTGCTTCCAGCGACCGTCCTTCTGTTTGTCGTGGGTGGGCTCGTCGGCAACGGCTCTCTTCCCTGGGCGGAAGTTCTCGGCTGGGGTTTTTTGGGTGCGGTGATCGGGGATGCACTGTCGTATTGGTTAGGCTGTTGGGTGGGCCCCAAAGTGCTTCGTTGGCGTTATTTGAAAAGCCACCGTAAACACGTTGCACGCGCACGCTTGTTTTTCTACCGCTATGGTTTTTTGGCAGTGCTGATCGGACGCTTTCTTGGTCCAGTACGCAGCCTTATCCCCACTGTCGCGGGCGCCATGGGGATGCCGCAGGCACGCTTCCAATTAGCGAATATTCTCTCGGCAGCCGCTTGGATGCCTGCGCTACTCGCCCCGGGCTACCTTGCTGCGATCAGTATGGATGCCACGAAACACGCGCAACACTCGACCATCTACTCTGCGGTCGCCCTGTGTATTATTGCAGTGGTGATTTGGGTGGTGATCAAACAAAAACGTGCGATCCAAGCTCGTCGAAAAATACCCTATCGTCCAATGCGCTAGAGCTCCTATGAAACCAATTGATGTCAAAATTCTCGATCCGCGCATGCGTGACCAACTTCCTACCTACGCAACACTGGGTTCGGCCGGTCTTGACCTCCGAGCCTGCCTTGATCAGGCACTGACGATTGAGCCAGGCGCAACACATCTGGTCCCCACCGGCTTAGCCGTTCACGTTGCTGACCCAGGCTATGCAGCCGTCATCTTGCCGCGCTCGGGACTCGGCCACAAACACGGCATCGTCCTAGGCAATCTCGTCGGGCTCATCGATTCAGACTATCAAGGCCCCTTGATGGTGTCTGCATGGAACCGCAGCCAAGTTGCCTACACACTTCAACCTATGGAACGCCTCGCTCAGCTTGTCGTCCTGCCCATTGCGCAAGTGCAGTTCAATGTGGTGGACGAGTTCGAGCAATCGAACCGCGGCACGGGCGGCTTTGGCAGTACAGGTAAAGCCTGAGCGACTAAAAAGAAGTCTGTGTAAGTTGCCCTACTGGCAGCTTGCGCCCTGAGGGGCTGCGCGGCGCATCAGCATCTGTGCAATTTGCTGAGAAAGTTCTTGCACATTGCGTTGCTGACCGAGCACGAGTGCCGTCACACCAACCTCCACAGGCTGCGTCAAACGAGTAAAACACGTGAACGTAGGTTTTCCGCCTGGAAACTGCACGCGCCAGGCGGCACTCAGTGCCACATGTTGACCAGGCACCATATCGAACCGCTGCACATCCACAACAATCTGCGTCACTTTACTATCGCGTGCACCAACCGCCAGATTCTGTACAGGCGGCCTACCCAAACGCGCTTCCATACCCTGTGATAGCGCGGTCTGCAACTGTGCTCCTAACGGTGCAGACCAAAGATCGTCACTTAAGAGCAACAAATGCCCTGCTTTTTGTTGCACCACGATTGCATTGCGGTCAACCTGCGCTGGCACAGTCACCACATTTAAGGCATACGGCGCAACGCCGGACGCATCCGCCAGAGCGTACGCCGCTTGAGGGCTGCTCAACGTGTAGTAATGGGGTGGCGTATTTGCACACCCCCCTAACACGACACAACCAATCACAATCCATGCTCGCATCATTTTGCTGGCGCTCCTAGTGTGTCCCTTGAGTACGACTGAGAACTACGTCCCCTAATTAGCGAATCCGGATTAGCGCTCAAGGATTCGGTCAAGTCTGTCAGTGACTTCAGGCTGCGCCTGAGGTCTTCAAGCATGGTTTGGGTGTTGGTCACGACCGGACTACCCGGCGCAATCAGGCTATTGAGATTCTTGGTGGCTCGCTCAATCTCATTGAGCGTACCAGCCAATTTAGGAGTCACACTCTTATCCAAATTAACGCTAAGCAGCCGAATTTGCTTAATCATCGTATCCAGCTCATTGCCAATTGATTCAAAAGGAATCTTATCGAGCTTGGCAACAATACTCGTCACCTGCTGTTGCAACTTATCTAAATCGTCCGAGGCCAAGGTCGGTATCTTAAAAGGAACCTCCGCGACAGGTTTTTCGTCGAGCACCGCCTGCGGGAAAGTCGCCAACGCGACATACAACTGCCCGGTCAAAATATTTGAAGTCCGTAGTTGCGCACGCAATCCCCTGTTGATCAGCATGCTTAGAGACTCAGCAAGATCCTTCGGCGTGCTGTTCTTTAAACTCATGTCGGCGTAAACCTTACCTAACCGCTCAGGATACAAGGTCGCCTCCACTGCGGTAAAAAACTCTCGCGTCACGAGATCTAAATCCAGCGCTACCGAATTGACAACACCAATATGTAAACCCTGAAAATCAACTAGCGCACCTACCTTTAGCCCACGTGAAGGCTGATCGAAGCGCATCAGAATCGGGATAGAAATTCCCTCTGGCACCGACTCAGCCGAACGACGCGAGTCATACAGGTCGAACACATGTTTATCATCTTGAAGCGCTCGCGCTTTGCCGAAGGAGGAGAAAGACACGCCTCCAGCAATCAGCGACACAAGCGACTGCGTATTCACCTGCATCCCGTCGGCTGTCAACGTGACATCAAAACCGCTCTCGTCCCAGAACCGAGTACTCGCATCGACATAGCTGTCATAAGGTGCATCGACAAATACCTCGAGATCGACCCCTTTGCCTGCGTCGGTCAGCTTGTAGCCTGTCACGAGCCCAACTTGGATACGACGATAAAAAATTGGAGAGCCTGCACTCAAGGACCCAAGGTCCGGCGCGCGTACCACAAAGCGTTTGCCCGGCCGGTCGCTCGCAATCGGGGGAGGTTGTTCAAGGCCAGCGAAATTTTTCTTGACTGGCTCTGTGTCTGGCGACTCCCCAGTGTCTGCCTCGATATAGGATCCTGAGAGCAGCGTCGATAACCCCGAGACTCCTCCCAAACCAATACGAGGTTTGACCACCCAGAACATTGTGCCTTCGCGCGCAAAGCTTGCTGCATCTTTGGTCAACTCAGCCTCAACCAGCACCAGATCTCGTTTAGCACTCAGCCGAATTTGCTTCACCGTTCCAATGACGACACTGCGATAACGTATTTGAGTTTTACCTACCTCAATACCATCCGCACTTTGAAACGTGATCGTGATCCGCGGGCCTTGCTTTGAGAGCGTGCTCCAGATAATGGAAGCTCCCACCAGCGCAGCAACAATAGGAATCAACCAAACCCATGCAAGACTGCGTTTGGGACGGTGACCTACCCGAGGCATAGTCTTTGCGGCAATAGAATCAGGCTGCTCCGGCATCCCGGACTCCTTCAAGCTTGAACGGAAAAATGCTTACGATAGCCTGCTCGTCTCCAGGCCAACCGAGGATCGAAACTCAACGCGGCAAGCATCGTCAACACAACCACGGCGCCAAACGCAACAGCTCCAGCGCCAGGCTGAATACTCAATAACGCACCAAAACGACCAAGCGCGGACAGAAGAATAACAACAAACACATCCAGCATGGACCACTGACCGATAAATTCGACTATTCCATACAAATGTGTGCGACGGCGCAACGCATTTCCATTTTTTTGTTGAGCCAGCCACACCAAGGAGGCTAGACAAATGAGTTTGAATGAGGGCACCAAGACGCTGGCAACAAACACCACCAAGGCAATATCCCAGGAGCCCATACCCGCCAGCTCGATGACGCCACCCATAATCGTATGGGACGATGAACCTGCAATCGACTCGATAGTCATGATCGGTAATAAATTCGCCGGGATATACAAAATCAATGCCGCGAGCAATAAGGCCCAAATTCTCGTGAATTGTGCCGGCGATGGTGGGCCCAGTTTATGTGGGGGATTCGCCGGCAAGGACGCATCGAACGCGATCATCCTCAACCTGAACGCCGAAAGGCGAGAAAGCGCAGTAATTAGAACCGCGGAGGCCGCAGTTGCAAACAATCCGACCCCCGGAACAAGCGTGGCTAGGCCGGCTAGCTTCACAACGGATACGAGGACTCCCATCAAAAATACCGGAACCATGCACCAGGGCTTAATGCGCTCTATCCATGCAAGCAAATGATCAAAGTGCGGAGGAAGTTGTCCTGCCACTAACCAGCAAAGCATCCACGCAAGCAAACCAAGCTGAAGAGCGGGCAAGACAAAACCGGCAGCAAGCGTCAGTAAGGCCACCTCGGGGTAACCAGTCTCCCAAGTAATGACGATGGCATCAAAAAATGAAGCGGGCTGCGCAACACCCTGCAGCACTAGCGTAGCAACCGGGTAGGCGTTGGCCAAGGCAAACGTCAATATCGCCGTCAGCACAACGGCTAACCAAGCAGCAGGCGTAAAGGAGGCGTAGGACTCCAGCACATTGTCGCAACGCATACACCGCGCCCACTGGCCTGGCTCAAGTTGGGGGCGTAGATAGGACGCTCCGCAGTGATGACAAGCTAAAACCAGCGGTTGCCTTGTCATCAATGCACGAGTTCAGCTTCCTGATCTGATCCCTTAGCCTTGTCAGGTGACTTAGGTGGCTTGGCGTCGAAAGTCAGCACCACCTTTCCGTCCGCGTCGATGTCTACAAGCACGGAGCCGCCATCCACCAACTTCCCGAATAACAACTCATCCGCCAGCGCACGGCGCAAGGTATCTTGAATGAGACGCTGCATCGGGCGCGCTCCCATCAGAGGATCAAAGCCATGCTTACCCAGATGCGCACGCAAGGCGTCTGTAAACGACGCATCCACGCGTTTGTCATGGAGTTGATCTTCGAGCTGCATCAAGAACTTATCCACCACGCGCAAAATGACATCCTCATTGAGCGCCGCAAACGGCACAATCGCGTCTAGACGGTTGCGGAACTCCGGTGAAAACATCCGTTTTATATCGACCATTTCATCACCGCTCGCGCGGGTGTTGGAAAAACCAATATTTGGTTTATTGAGCGCTTCTGCCCCAGCGTTTGTCGTCATGACCAAAATCACGTTCCGGAAATCAGCTTTCCTGCCGTTATTGTCAGTCAGCGTCCCGTGGTCCATTACCTGCAGCAGTATATTAAATACATCCGGATGCGCTTTTTCAATCTCATCCAAAAGCAAGACACAATGCGGCTGTTTAGTCACCGCCTCAGTCAGCAATCCACCCTGATCAAATCCAACGTACCCAGGTGGCGCACCAATCAGTCGCGAAACAGTATGACGCTCCATGTACTCAGACATATCAAAACGCAGTAACTCGACACCAAGCGTGAACGCTAATTGACGAGCAACCTCTGTTTTACCCACGCCGGTTGGGCCAGAGAACAAGAATGCACCAATTGGCTTTTCTGGCCGACCGAGACCGGAGCGCGCCATTTTGATCGCAGCGGCAAGCGCCTCAATGGCGTTGTCCTGTCCGTACACCACCGTTTTCAAGTCGCGCTCAAGAGTCGCCAACTTGCTACGGTCATCGCTCGAGACCGTTTGTGGCGGAATCCGCGCGATCTTCGACACAATTGATTCGATTTCTGTCTTGCCAATGACTTTCTTTTGTTTCGACCGAGGCAGTAAGCGCTGCGCAGCACCCGCCTCATCAATGACATCGATCGCTTTATCAGGCAAGTGGCGATCATTAATGTGTCGCGCCGAAAGCTCTGCAGCCGCAGTCAATGCAGCACTCGAGTACTTGACGCCATGATGCTCTTCAAAGCGTCCCTTGAGCCCTCGCAAAATCTGAATGGTTTGCGCGACCGTTGGCTCAACCACATCGACCTTTTGGAATCGACGCGACAACGCCGCGTCTTTTTCAAACACTCCGCGAAACTCTGTGTAGGTCGTCGCGCCGATGCAGCGCAACTGGCCAGAAGAAAGCGCAGGCTTGAGCAAATTAGACGCATCGAGCGTACCGCCCGAAGCCGAGCCCGCACCAATCAAGGTGTGAATTTCATCAATAAATAAAATCGCCTGAGGATTATTGCGTAGCTGTTTGAGCACACCCTTGAGCCTTTGCTCAAAGTCTCCGCGATATTTCGTTCCTGCGAGCAAAGCCCCCATATCCAAAGAAAACACCTGCGCGTCTTGCAACACCTCAGGCACCTCTCCTTGGGTAATGCGATACGCCAGACCCTCAGCAATCGCCGTCTTGCCGACACCCGCTTCGCCTACCAAGAGCGGATTATTCTTTCGCCGACGGCAGAGCGTTTGAATGACGCGCTCAACTTCGTACTCGCGTCCGATCAAGGGGTCTATTCGCCCCGCGGTTGCCGCAGCGTTTAAATCTTGCGTATACAAATCCAAAGGTGACTGCTTGGGCTCGCCTTGCTGCTCTTCGGCACCACCTTGCTGTTCCTTGTTCGTTGCAGGCGCCTCACTCGAGGTTTGTTTGCTGATGCCATGCGACAAAAAGTTCACGACATCCAAACGCGATATGCCCTGCTGTTGCAAGTAGTAGACCGCGTGAGATTCTTTCTCGCCAAAAATCGCAACCAGCACATTCGCGCCCGTAACGGGTTTTTTGGATGCGCCCCCTGCCGAAACATGCATGATCGCGCGCTGAATCACACGCTGAAAGCCTAGCGTGGGCTGCGTATCAACTTCGGCTCCGGCCGGAATAACGGGCGTGTTATCCGTGATGAATTTGCGTAGGTTGCTACGCAACTCATCGATGTTTGCCGCACAGGCGCGCAACACTTCAATTGCCGCAGCGTTATCAAGTAGCGAGAGCAACAAATGCTCAACGGTGATGAATTCATGGCGCGCGGAACGTGCCTCGACAAATGCCATATGCAGACTGACTTCAAGCTCTTGCGAAATCACATTTCCTCCGACATTCTTTCAATTTGAAACACCGTTAATCTGCATTCTATGCTTTTCAGAAAAGAATAATCGCGTGGCACGTAAAAACCTTTTTCCTTGATCGGATTCACTTGTACAAGGACCTTAATTTTGTTAGGAATCACCTGCGGGCTCCATGACACACTGCAAGGGGTGCTGGCGGGCTCGGGCAAACTGTGCTACTCCTGCGATCCGGCTCGCTGCGATATCGTGCGGGTAAACCCCACAGACGCCTTTTCCTTCGTGGTGTACTTGCAACATGATACGCATCGCCTCTTCTTGGCCCTTGCCGAAGAACTTTTGCAGGACCTGCACCACGAACTCCATCGGGGTGTAATCATCATTGAGCAAAAGCACTCTGTACATAGGCGGCGGAGCCGTTTTAGCGGCCTGTTTTTCAACGACTAGATCGGGCGGTAAGGACGTACGGGTAACCATAGTGGATAACAATTCTATTGGGGGAAAATTAGGTTTTTGTTTAACAAACTAAGCAATAAAGCAATAAATTTAGGGTCGTATTAGGCAAACCGATACTTGACGAATTCATCAAACCTGCCCACTATCGCACCACACTCAAGAAATTTTGGGTAATTGGAGATCAAACGCAAGGGCTTATAGCATCATCATAATCTCGGGCGTGCGATTTGATTTGTACAAACTGAAGAAGAGGCAGTCGGCATGTCAGATTCGACTAGTACTGGCCCTAAGGTCACCGGAACAGTTAAGTGGTTTAACGACGCAAAAGGTTTCGGGTTCGTCACACCAGACGATGGTGGTGAGGACTTGTTTGCACACTTTTCGGCAATTCAGATGAATGGTTTCAAAACACTGAAAGAAGGCCAAAAAGTAGCATTCGAAGTCACACAAGGCCCCAAAGGCAAACAAGCGACTAATATTACTGCCGCTTGATAAGCAAGGGGTGAATAACCCCTCGGATTCTGTTGATGTGTAAATGGCTCTGCCTTCTTAGACAGCGCAGCCTTCGGGTTACGCTTTTCTTGTTGCTTGTCGCTCTTACTATGATCGGCGCACCTCCTGTGGCGAACGCACAGACGGTTGCGCCGTTACCGATAAAACAGCTCACGGCTGGGATGCATGTGATTCGTGCCGAGGTTGCGTCCAACTACGAGACCCGAGCCAGAGGATTGATGTACCGCAAAGAGCTCGCACCCAACGCAGGCATGCTCTTTGTATTCCCCCACCCAGCAGTTCAATGTTTCTGGATGCGTAACACCCTGATTCCACTGTCGATTGCCTTTATCGCCGATGACGGGATGATCATCGACATAGTCGACATGACTCCCATGACAGAAAACTCACATTGCTCTAGCACCGCAGTACGGCTCGCGCTTGAGATGGAGCAAGGCTGGTTCGTTAAACGTGGCATCACGATAGGTAAAAAAATAGGCGGATTGCAATAACCCGCCTACCGATTGCACGTCGTTGAGATCCTACACGCGCTCGACAATCAACGCGATGCCTTGACCCACCCCAATACACATTGTGCACAGTCCGTAGCGCCCACCAGTCTGTTCAAGCTGATGCACGGCGGTCATCACCAGACGCGCGCCACTCGCACCAAGCGGATGACCCAACGCGATGGCACCACCATTTGGATTCACCCGCGGATCGTTATCTGCAATGCCAAGCAGGCGCAATACGGCTAAGCCTTGCGCAGCGAAGGCTTCATTTAATTCGATCACATCCATCTGCGCCATCTTCAGGCCAGCCTTGGCAAGCACTTTCTCAGAGGCAGGCGCTGGACCGATGCCCATAATGCGCGGTTCAACGCCAGCAGTAGCCATCGCAACCACGCGCGCACGAGGTTTGAGTCCATGCTGCTTGGCTGCTTGCTCACTGGCGATCAACATCGCCACCGCACCATCATTCACCCCCGACGCATTACCCGCAGTGACTGAGCCATCCTCTCTCACAACCCCTTTCAATTTCGCGAGCGCCTCGATACTAGTTTGACGCGGGTGTTCGTCTTTCGCCACCAAAATTGGATCGCCCTTCTTCTGGACAATCGACACTTTTACAATTTCGCTATCAAAGAATCCGGCTTGTTGTGCAGCAGCCGTCTTCTCTTGGCTCGCCATCGCAAACAAGTCCTGATCCTCCCGAGAGACCTTAAACTGAACCGCAACATTCTCTGCAGTCTCCGGCATGGAATCTACGCCGTACTTCGCCTTCATCAACTTATTGACGAAACGCCAACCAATCGTCGTATCAAAAATAGACGCGCTGCGGGAGAATGCCGAATCCGCCTTGCCCATGACAAAAGGCGCACGTGTCATGCTTTCAACCCCACCCGCCAACATTAAAGACGCATCCCCAGCACGAATCGCGCGCGCGGCGGTGCCAACAGCGTCCATCCCTGAGCCGCACAGTCGATTGATCGTGCCACCGGGCACCACATCCGGCAGTCCAGCGAGCAACGTCGCCATGCGCGCGACGTTGCGGTTATCTTCACCCGCTTGGTTGGCGCAACCCATCAGCGCATCATCAAGCTTTGACCAATCGACCTTTGCGTTACGTGCGGCAAGCTCCCGAATCACAATCGAGAGCAAATCGTCGGGTCGAACCGACGCAAGCGCGCCACCATAACGACCAAATGGTGTACGAATCGCATCACAAATAAAAGCATCGATTGTCATGACGTGTTCCCCAATGTTGTAAGAATTTTCAATAGAGGAATCTTAGCGCATCGAGCAAAAAAAATGCCGGCACAAGGCCGGCATCGATTGGGCAGAAAATGCTTAGCCGAAATTCTTAGCCGCAAACGACCAGTTTACGAGGCTCCAGAAGCTCTCGAGATACTTGGGGCGTGCGTTACGAAAATCGATGTAGTAGGCATGTTCCCATACGTCACAGGTCAACAGAGGCACGTCAGACGTTGTCAATGGTGTCGCTGCGTTGCTGGTGTTGACGATATCTACCGAACCGTCAGGCTTTTTAACGAGCCAGGTCCAGCCAGAGCCGAAATTGCCAGCCGCGGACTTATTGAAGGCTTCTTTGAAGGCAGCAACGCTGCCCCACTTGGCTTTAATCGCATCAGCAAGCTTGCCGGTTGGTTCGCCACCCGCATTAGGTGCCATGCTGTTCCAGTAGAACGTGTGGTTCCAGATCTGCGCTGCGTTGTTGAACACACCACCCGAAGATTTCTTGACGATTTCTTCAAGTGAGGCGGACTCAAACTCAGTACCGGGGATCAAGTTGTTCAGGTTGGTCACGTAGGTCTGGTGATGTTTGCCGTAGTGGAACTCGAGCGTTTCTTTCGAAATGATCGGAGCCAAGGCATCCATGGAGTAAGGCAAAGCTGGGAGCGTGTGGGCCATTGCTGCAAATCCTCTTGAATGTAGGTAAAACGAATGGGCTAACAATATTGTATCGGACCCCGAATGATACGGCACACATCCCATAATGGGCTAAGGGTTAAGGTGGGACGTCTGTCAAGCATCAGACTGTCGAATGTCTTGCACGTCAACAGTGAGGCCGCCTTCTGACAGCGTCACGTCAAGCTGTGCGCCTAGCTTTACGCTTGCGGCTTGCCGCACAATCTCGCCCTGTCCATTGCGCACAATGGCGTAACCACGCGCCAGCGTGTGCGACGGGCTCAGCGCACGCAGCTGGGCTTGCACCGCCCCCAGCCTTGCCGTGTTGTCTGCACCCACACGCTGCTGCGCGGCAACCATGGCGCGCGCGGCCCGGGCAAGCCTGGCGCGGGGCAGAGATAAGTCTGGCAACTGGCCTTGTAGACGATCATGGGCGCGAGCAGCCAAGGCCTCTCTGCGCTGCGCGGTTTGTTGCCAAACCGATTGCAAACGAAATTTTAGTCCGCTCAAACGCTCAGCTTGATGCATTAAGCGATCACCCGGAGACACGACCGCGGCGGCCGCTCGGTCCAGGCGTTGGGCCAACCGCTCAAGTTTGCGTTGCACCTCGCGGTTGAGTTGATCAGCCGAGCCCTCGACTTCAGCCAAGAGTGCCGCACGCGTCATGCAAACGAGCTCTGCAGCCGCCGTGGGAGTTGGCGCGCGAACATCGGATACGAAGTCCGCAATCGTAAAGTCTGTTTCATGGCCAACGCCAGACACGATCGGCAAGAGGCTGGAGGCGATATCACGCGCCAGCCCTTCGTCGTTAAAACTCCAGAGGTCCTCAATACTGCCACCACCACGCACCAAGAGGACCACATCGACCTCCTGGCGCGCGTTCGCTTGGGCCAGGGCCTGACGCAGCTGCAATGCCGCCTCTGCGCCTTGCACAGCCGCCGGGTAGATCACCACAGACAGGTGGGGCGCGCGGCGCGCCAACGTGGTGAGCACGTCGCGCAAGGCGGCGGCAGCCAACGAGGTCACAATACCGACTGCGCGTGGATAAAGGGGCAATTGACGCTTTTGCTCGGGGTCGAATAAGCCCTCGGCCTCAAGTTTGGCTTTTAGCGCAACAAACGCCTCAAAGAGCGAGCCCAAACCGGCTTGCCGCATTTGGTCAACCTGCAATTGGTATTCACCACGCGCTTCATACAGCGTGACTCGGCCCCGGATTTCAACGGAATCGCCCGATTTAGGCGAAAAACCTACAGCAGAGGCACGTCCCCTGAACATCACTGCCCGGACAGATGCCGCGTCATCCTTGAGGGTGAAATACCAATGCCCCGACGCCGCTGGCGTAAAGTTGGAAAGCTCACCGCGCACCCAGCTCACATCAAAGCTTTGCTCAAGCAAGCGCGAAACAGCGCGATTTAACTCGCTAACTGACAAAATATCCCGCGTCTGGCCTACGTTTTCTGTCTGGAATTCTTTATTCATGAGGCTCTTGAAGGCACATATGTCCACAAACGCAATAAAATCGGATTAAGTCATTGTGACATAATAAAAACTAGCCACACGTACTAAAGTCAATTACAATTTCATCATAACCAATTGAATTAATTGATTTAATTATCAACGTATCGAAAACTGCTCATTTTTTGATCATTTGAGGGATACCCAACGTTTTCCGTCATTTACGAAGATACGCACATAATTATCCACAAGTTCTGTGGATAGATTTATCACCCCTCCCACGAGGTATGTTTTGCACTCAATCGTTATTCAGGCTGGCTGGCCAATTTGGCTTTTAATTCTAGTTTCAATCGCGGGGCTGGCGATTGTGATCGAGCGCTCCCTGAGCCTGCAGCGCCGACGAATCGCTCCTCCTGAGCTAACCAATCAAGTATTGCAAATGGTGCGCGCGAACGCTGCCCAGCCTGAGGCCATCGAAAAACTCCGTCAGTCCTCTGCGCTGGGCCAAGTGCTCGCTGAAATCCTTAGCCATCGTTATCTCTCTACCAACGAACTACGCGTTGTCGCCGAGGACGCGGGGCGTGATGTGGCCTTTCAGCTCGAGCGCTATCTCCCTGCCTTGGCGACGGTCGCCACGATCGCCCCTCTGCTTGGTCTGTTTGGTACCGTCATCGGAATGATCGAAATCTTCGCCGCTTACCGGCCAGATGGCTCAGACCCGACCGAACTCGCACGTGGCATCTCGATCGCGCTCTACAACACCGGTTTTGGCATCCTGATCGCGATCCCCGCAGTGATCGCACATCGGCATTTCAAATCCCGCGTCCAAGCGCTGCTCGTTCACATGGAGCAGTCCGCGCGCAAGGTTGCAACAAGCCTGCGCGAGAACCAGACACGATCATGAACTTTCGCACCGCAAATCTGAACGATGACAGCCCAGAGATCAACCTCATTCCACTGATAGATGTGTTGCTAGTGATGTTGATTTTTTTGGCTGCCACAACCACCTTCAATCGCCAGCAAGCGATAAAAATCAATTTGCCACAAGCGAATGCGGAAGTCACTGACACACTGCCTATTGAGCTCGCCATCTCGCAAGATGGTCGCTTTGCCGTCGCAGGCAAGATCGTCGTCAGCAGCGAATTAGCGGCTGCCCTCAAACTCGCCGGGCAGCAATTGGATCGTCCGATCGTGCTGATCCGGGCCGATAGCCTTGCACCCCATCAGTTCGTTGTGTTTGCAATGCAAGCCGCGCGCGAGGGCGGCATCGGACGCGTGCACTTTGCGACGCAGGCTCGTTAGTGAAAGCACCCAGCCTCGGCCCGGCCCTAGTGGGATGGCTGCATCGACAGTGGCTGCGCCGGGGACTCTGGGCTTGGGTCATGGCGCCGTTTTCCTTGTTGGCCTACCTCGTATTAGCCATTCGCCACGTCAGTTTACGCAGCATCGCAGCAAGTTCCCCTCGCGCGCCCGTGCCAGTCATCATGGTTGGTAACCTCTACATCGGAGGCACTGGTAAAACACCAGTCGTGATCGCGCTCCTTGAACAACTTCGCGCTAAAGGCTGGCAGCCTGGCGTGATTAGTCGTGGCTATGGCGTCCAAGCGGGCGCAGACGCATTGACCGGTTGCGGCACCATCGATGCCGCACGGTTTGGTGACGAACCCGCCCTAATCGCGCGCGAATCGGACGTGCCCGTCGCTGTGCATCCAAACCGACGACTTGCGTGGCAGGCGCTATTGAAACACTACCCCCAGACAGATGTCATCGTCTCTGATGATGGCTTGCAACATGCCACCCTCCAGCGCGACATCGAACTCGTCGTTCAAGACACGCGCGGTGTGGGTAATGGCTGGCTGTTGCCCGCCGGCCCCCTGCGGGATCCGCCCACAAGACTGCGCACCGTCGATGCGCTCATCACTCGCCTGACTCACACTGAGCGTGCCCCGCCGAGCAACGGCTTGGCGCCCAAAGAACTTGAGGCCTGGATGAGTATTTCTGGCTTTAAACAGCTCACAAGCGAGCGGCGCCTGAGTCCGAGCGAGTTCCTTGCGTTTTGTGAGGACAAAGCACTCTTCGCCTACGCAGGTATTGGTGCGCCGGAGCGCTTTTTTGTCGACCTACGGACGCTGGGCTTACAACTTCAACGCACCACCGCTCTGCCGGATCACCACACTTTCACCCCAACGACGCTTTGCGCGCCGCAAGCCGATATCGTGATCATCACTTCGAAAGACGCCGTGAAGTGCGACGCCCTGCCCGATGACAAAATCTGGGTAGCACAGGTGCGCAGCACATTTTCAGACCTACAGTTCGCTCAGTGGCTTAACGACCGCCTCAAGCAAATACAGACAGCACTGCACTGAGTGTTTACAATAGCGCCATGCAAACTCGCCTACTCGATCTTTTAGTCTGCCCTCTCTGCAAAGGGCGTCTATACCCAAATCCGGACCACACCGAACTGGTCTGCAGAGTAGATCGTCTTGCCTTCCCGGTTCGCGATGGTGTACCTGTAATGTTAGAAGCCCAGGCGCGCGCACTCTCGGCTCTCGAACCCGAATTTCCCGCCTGAACCGGCGGAGCAATTTTCATGCACGCCTTTACGGTCATCATTCCCGCTCGACACGCCTCCAGCAGACTCCCTGGGAAAATGCTTGCCGACATTGCGGGCAAACCGATGGTGATTCGGGTTGCCGAGCAAGCCGCGCAATCCCAGGCGGCGCGCGTAGTGGTCGCGACAGACCATCACGCGATTGCACAGGCTTGCCAGGCCCATGGTGTGCAATACCTCATGACACGAGCAGAACATCCCTCTGGCACTGATCGGCTTGCAGAAGCTGCGATCGCGCTTGCACTAGCCGACGATGCGATTGTCGTCAATGTGCAGGGAGACGAACCGTTAATCGACCCCGCACTCATTAATCAGGTAGCAGCACTTTTGGCGTCTGACAGCAAAGCAGCCATCGCCACCTGCGCGGCACCGATCATCGATGCCGAAGCCTTGTTTAATCCCAATATCGTGAAGGTCGTGTGCGACCGCCAAGGCCGTGCGTTGTACTTTTCCCGCGCACCCATTCCATGGCACCGAGATGCCCTCGCGAACGGTGCGCGCATCCTGGCGCCCAAGCTTCCCGCCAAACACCATATCGGGTTGTATGCCTTGCGCGTCAGTTTTCTTAAACTATTCCCCACTCTCGCCCCCGGCACGCTTGAGCAAATCGAGTCTCTTGAACAGTTACGCGCCATGGAACATGGCTATCCCATCGCGGTTTTACCCCTCCTCAGCCACCCGTGCGCGGGAGTCGATACCCCTCCCGACCTTGAGCGCGTGCGGCGAATCGTGGCACAACGGGTCAACCCCTCAGGGTAAGCGCCTAGCGCATCCCTCTGCACCCCCTTGCTGCCATGCGGCATAATATCAACCGTCCTTTCTACTTAATGCTTCAGGAGTTCACATGCGTCTTATTCTGCTGGGACCCCCAGGCGCCGGCAAAGGCACGCAAGCGGCGTTCATCACTGAACACTACGGTATTCCACAAATCTCGACCGGCGATATGTTGCGCGCGGCTGTCAAAGCCGGAACCGCCTTGGGCGTGGCCGCAAAAAAAATCATGGATGCCGGCGGACTGGTATCCGATGACATCATCATTGGTTTAGTGAAAAACCGATTGCAGCAAGCAGACTGTCAAACCGGTTATTTGTTCGACGGATTTCCGCGCACCATTCCACAGGCCGACGCACTCAAGCACGCAAAGGTCGGTTTGGATTTCGTGGTCGAGTTCGCTGTGCCCGAAGAAGAAATCATCGAGCGCATAAGCGGGCGACGCGTACACCCCGCGAGCGGACGCAGCTACCACGTGCGTTTCAATCCTCCAAACGTTGCAGAGCAAGACGACCAAACGGGCGAGCCGCTCGTGCAACGCGATGACGACAAAGAGCAAACTGTTCGTCATCGTCTTCAGGTCTATCGGGATCAAACACGTCCGCTAGTCGACTACTACTCTACTTGGGCTTCAACCGATGCGAGCGCACCGCGCTATCGCAAAGTTCAAGGCGTCGGATCTGTGGACGACATCAAACACAAAATTTTCAAAGCGCTTGTTTAACGCCTATCCCTACTCCCTATTCCCTTCTGCAAAGCATCACCAAAATTTATGGAAATCAAAAATAAAGTCTTCATCGTGACAGGTGGCGCCTCAGGCTTAGGCGCGGGCACTGCCAAGATGCTGAGCCAACACGGCGCCCGTGTTGTACTGGCTGACGTACAAGACGAAGCCGGCCAAGCCCTCGCGACCGAATTAGGACAGCATTACATTCACTGCGATGTCACACAAGAAAAAGACGCCCAGGCAGCGGTTGCTGCAGCCTTAGGGCTTGGCAAACTATTCGGGCTCGTGAACTGTGCCGGCATTGCGCCAGCCGCCAAAACGGTCGGTAAAAATGGGGCGCATCCGCTCGACATGTTTCAAAAAGTCATCAGCATCAACCTGATTGGCAGTTTCAACATGATTCGTGTCGCAAGCGAAGCCATGAGCAAAAACGATCCCGAGCCAACAGGCGAACGAGGTGTACTCATCAACACAGCGTCGGTCGCCGCTTACGATGGGCAAATCGGACAAGCGGCCTACTCAGCTTCTAAGGCTGGTGTCGTCGGTATGACCTTACCCATTGCACGTGATCTAGCCCCCTTGGGCATTCGCTGCTGCACCATTGCTCCCGGTATTTTTGGTACACCGATGATCTTCGGCATGCCACAAGCCGTGCAGGACTCGCTCGCCGCGAGCATCCCGTTTCCTTCAAGACTGGGACGTCCCGACGACTACGCAAAACTTATCCATCAAATCGTCACCAACGACATGCTTAACGGCGAAACAATTCGTCTCGATGGTGCGATCCGACTCGCTCCTAAATGAGCATGCTGCGCGCCGCAGCGACCGTCAGCAGCTTTACGCTGCTCTCACGGATCACGGGTTTAGCGCGCGACATCGTCATCGCGCGAGCCTTCGGCGCCGGGGCATTGACTGACGCGTTTTGGGTTGCGTTCCGCATTCCTAACTTGCTGCGCCGGTTATTTGCCGAAGGCGCATTCTCGCAAGCCTTCGTTCCGATTCTGGGTCAAGTGCGCAACGAACACGCCGAGCAACCGGAAGCGATCCGAGTGCTCCTTGATCGGGTTGCACTCACTTTATTCCTCGCGCTATTTGTCATCACACTGATTGGGGTAATTGGTGCACCATGGGTTGTCATGGCCATGGCAAGCGGGCTAACAAACCCCGCACGCGCGGCTGAATTCGACGCAGCGGTGTGGATGACTCGTTTAATGTTCCCCTACATCATCTGCATGTCGCTGGTGGCCTTCGCGTCTGGCGTGCTCAACACTTGGCGTAAATTTGCTGTCCCAGCCTTCACACCCGTGCTGTTGAACCTGTCGATCATTGGCAGCAGCTTTTTACTTGCCGGGCATCTAAAGCAACCGATCTATTCCTTGGCGGTTGGGGTCACGATTGGAGGCATGGCGCAGTTCGCCATGCAGTGGTGGGCACTATCGCGTTTGGAACTCAGACCGCGCTTACTCAGCCCAATTGGGCCCGCACTCAAAGATCCCACGGTTCGACGGATCATGCGTCAAATGCTGCCCGCAACACTCGGGGTGTCAGTCGCACAAATCTCGCTACTCATCAACACAAACATCGCGACCTGGCTCACGCCTGGCAGCGTCACATGGCTGTCCTTTGCCGACCGCTTAATGGAGTTCCCGACCGCCCTAATCGGTGTCGCGCTCGCAACGGTGTTGCTGCCAAGCTTAAGTAAAGCCGATGCAGATCCTGACAAGACTCAGTACAGCCAACTGCTTGACTGGGGGCTACGCTTAGTTCTTGTACTCGGATTGCCCGCCGCGTTGTGCATGGTGCTGATGGCCGATGCCATGGTTGCCACACTCTTTCACTATGGCGCCTTTACCGGTGCCGATGTCATGCAAACGCGCACCGCTGTCATGGCCTATTCTGCTGGCTTGATTGGGCTCTTGGCCGTCAAAATTCTAGCGCCCGGCTTTTATGGCAAGCAAGATATACGCACCCCCGTCAAGATTGCAGTTGTAATCTTGTGCTGCACGCAACTTTTGAACCTAGTCTTTGTACCTTGGCTGGCGCACGCGGGCTTAGCACTGTCGATCGGCGTAGGTGCCTGCTTGAATGCACTGGCCTTATATGTCGGCCTGCGCCGACGTGGCATCTACCAACCCGGTGCTGGCTGGACATTATTTATTACTAAACAAATCTTTGCCTTGCTGTGTATGGCGACTCCCCTTTGGTTTGCCGCACAACGTATCGACTGGCTCTCCCTGCAAGGCACGCCGTTTCTTCGGATCGGCATGCTGGCAGGCGTTTTAGGGGTTAGCGTTCTGATTTACCTACTTGTTTTAGCCCTCTGCGGGATTCGACCAAGCCACTTCCGACGTGCGCCTATCTAAACGGCAAACATGCCCAAAAGAGGCCCATGCGCCAGCCACCGAAAATGGTTTGTCATTTCATACACTTAGTGCTAATATCATGGGCTCAGAGTTTCACTATTACATTTTTACTGCCGCATTTTCCCTGCTGCAGACTTAACACCGCAGTTTCAACACCGCAACTTAATAAGATAGATCATT